>TARA_B110000208_G_scaffold8976_1_pt1 | contig 11964 bp, 13 predicted proteins | sample TARA_B110000208 | Tara Oceans TARA_B110000208 (sample SAMEA4397426) | marine metagenome | biome: Polar Biome; feature: [SRF] surface water layer (ENVO:00010504); material: water (ENVO:00002006), including particulate matter (ENVO:01000060) such as... | depth 5 m
CTTTCACGTACCCTCTGATAACGTGTACCCCGTCAGGGAGCACGTATTCCTTACTGATTTCGTTGGGCGCGTTTTTTTTACCCCGAGCGCGGGCCAAGTTTACCTCAAAGTCATCCGAATCAACCGCGACGTAGCAAAGCTTTTGGTGTAAAAGAAAAGAAAACGGTCAGTCTTGTATGGGTTTTCAGTCGGCGGGATGGGAAATATGACAATGTGAATGAAACCACGGACGTCTGTCCGGTGTTAGAGGTTTCAGTCACATTGTCACACAAAACACAACACGTACCTTTTCCTTCACGTCGTCGACTAAGAAATACTCATCCATCATGTTCCATTGGCGGTAGGACACTAGTTCTTTTAAGTAGTTCGTAAGCGCCTTGCCGCCCAAATTAACCCGTCTCACCGCGCCTCGCACCACCCGTCCGTCGAACACGGGCGTGCAATGCGCGAAAGAAAACCCCACGTCCACCACCACCCCGCACCGCGCCGCGGCGACGACTTTGTTTAACTCGAACTGTTCGCTCGACGTCGCGGCGGAGTTTTTGTTTTTGCCAGACGCATCATCTGCCAAGTTTTTTTTCTCAGCATCATCATCATCTGTCAACCGCCCCAGCCTCTCCGCCATCACCAGGCTCGCGGGAACGGACGTTAGCGCGGATTTGAACCCGAAGTGCTTGAACACTACTTCGTCCTGCGCCGCGGCACAACTTGGAAGGTTGAAGTGGGGCTCGGTGACGAGTAGGTGACACTTCGTGGGGTCGATCTTCATGAGCGTACCGAAAACGTGCGCCCAGATTTCGGTTTGCAAATCCCAATTCACGACGTAGCCCCGATCCACCGGTCGGCGCAGGGTTAAACAAGAAACGTCCTTGATGCCGGCAATCTCGTCGCAGATATACGAGCGCTTCTCGCCTTTGGGCTTGGCGATGCAGTTCGGAACCACGCTGTGTGTGGGGGGGGGACAAAGGGCGGGAACGGTGACGGTGAGTTGGACGTGGAAAAACTATGCGTAGGGTCGCGCGTTGGAAACGTAAACTCGGACGGATGGATCGACGGATGGGCGTCCGTCAAGGCTCCCAAAACGTACAACATGGGTTCCGCATCTCCCGCGAAGCCAACCTTGATCGTGGACCCGCCGTTGTCCAAAACGATGACGTCCCTTCGCGTCGGCATCAGCACAAGGGCACACCCGAGCGCAAGTGCCGGCACGCACTGAAAAATAGTTTATTGGTCTCCGCCTTTTCGGCCCAATAAAACACAACACGCTCTAAACCGGTGCCATTCGCAATCGGCGCGGGCTGGAGTCCCTCACGTCGCCCCCGAAAGGTCACCTCTATCGGCCACGATGGGCGTCGATCTCCCCATGCTCCCTGGCATGACATTCCGGGACCCGCGGGTGCGTCGCGCTTCGCCCGTCCGCGCCGTTTCCGACAAAGCCGCGCCCCCCGCGCAAAGTAAGAAGTCTTAATCGGGCCCGAGCTCACCATCCATTGATTCCATTCTCGTCTCCCCCACACAGGAGCCCGTGGCGAAGCGTGCTCAGACGTTGAACTTCATCAACGGATACGCGGTGCCTGGTGAACGCACGCGCCGCGCAGCACCCGCGGTGCACCCGGAGCCCGCCCCCGCGCCCGTCGCCCCCGCGCAGGTCGCCCCCAAGCGCACCACCGGTCTCCCGATGTCCACGCTGCCCAAATTCATAGAGTACGATAGAAAGGTGTGTGTCCTCCCTTTGCCGACATTCGAACGCCGCCAGCCACGGCGAAGCGCGCGATGCTTCATTGGTGTCCTCGAGATGACGCGTTTCAATCCGATCGGGTACCGGGAGGTACTGTTCGTCGGTCGCGACCGCCCGATCGATGGCGGGGATTGCCAAATCGAGACTTCCACGCACTTCCCTTTTTTGGGGACGAAATGTGGACATTAAATTTGTCAACGTCTCGGCGGGCGCGGAGCGACCCACTGGCAAACGTGTTCACACACTCCGGAACATATACGCACCCGATATGAAAACCGGTTACTAACACCCTGAATCCTAAACCTTTAACCCTAACCCTCCCAGGTTCTTCGGTGGAACGCTTTTTTCAAGGAAACCGTGAGCGACAACCCGATTGAGAACCACCGGGTTCGCAAATGCGTGGTGTACATGTACCTGGAGGACGAGTCCGTGTACGTGGGTGAGCCGCGTCAAGTGAACAGCGGTATCAGCCAGGGGTCTTTTTTAAAGAGACACAGGATCCCTGTTGACGACAACGGGAGGTTCTTCTCCTGGGCCGACATTGCCGTGGGCGCGCCGGTGACGTTTTACGGGCGGTCCTTCTACGTCGTGTCGTGCGACCAATTCACGCGCGAGTTTTTAACCTCCAAAGGCGTGGACGTAAAGGACGACGAGCCCTTCCCTGATGACCAGATCGACTTGTACCGCACCTCCATGCGGAAGGACACGGTTAACTTTCCGTACCCGCCCGCGCCGAGGCACGACGCGCTTGCGGCGTACGTCGAAGCCGCCGCGGGGGCGCCGTCGCACACGCTCGTCGCGGACAAGCTGGAGAAGTTCCTGGCGAACGACGGCAAGGTTTTGCGTTTCTTCGCGGTGTGGGACGACCGCGGTGCGATGTACGGCGAGAAGCGGCCGTTCGTGGTGCACTACTACCTCGCGGACGACTCAGTGGAGGTGTTGGAAGTCGCGGAACCCAACGGGGGACGGGACCCGTTTCCCGTTTTCTTGAAAAGACAACCCCTGCCCGTGACTCGGCAAAGCGCGCGGCTGGGCGGGGTCGGGAAAACGCAAAACTTGTCCCACCTGGATTTGAGAATAGGGACCACCATCAACGTGCACGGCCGCGAGTTCTTAATTCACGACGCGGATCAGTTCACGAAAGGCTGGTACGTCGCGAACGAGGGGTTCACGTTGGAGGATGACTTCCCGTTTGTTGAAGGTACGTGTTGGGGCTTTCCCAAATCCCGGATGACTGTTTCTGCCGCCCCTCTTTGAGTGCACTACTCGTGATGTAGCATTTCCAGTACTAGTAACATGTACTGGCGTACTGGAAACTCTTACGAATATATCACGAGTGCACTGTTCGCCCCGATTACTCCAAGTGCCCTGTGTCCGGCCCGAATACTCTACCCAATCCCCCATACAGTACACCCGTAGACTCAAGACTGACACTTTTTTTTATTGGTATCAGTAAACGAACAACCCGCGCCGGTTCCGCAAAACGCGGTGCCTCCGTACAACGGCTTCGGCGGATTCGCGGATTCGTTACAGAACTGCGTGGCGTTGATTCCCAAACCGGTGCGGCCCGATTTCGACAAGCAGATGATGTACACCAACACCGTGTTGCGGTTCAAAGCGGTGATGGTGGGTGACGACACGGGGATCGCGAAGTACGTCCCCACGGAGCACGACGTGACGCGAGAGTTTATCGTTTCGGTTTACCTTTCAAACGACACCGTGGCGGTTTTCGAGCCCCCCGACCGGAAAGCGCAGGTGGTGGGTGGGAAGTTCCTGGAGCGGCAAGAGGCGCTGAAACCCAACAGCCCGGAGAAATACACCGCGGTGGATATGTACGCCGGCGCCAAGGTGGTGCTATTCAGTCGGTGTTTCCTACTAACCGAAGCGGACGGGTACACGCACGGGTTCATGGAGCAGCACGGGCCGAGTTTCCCGCGAAGCGACTTCGCGCAGGTCATCAGCCGGCTGGCGCAGTTGGTGGTTGGGAAGGAAGAGCGCGTTGTACGCGCGTTTGAATCCATCGGTGGTCCTTCTGTTGACGAAAAGCAACTGCAACGAGCCCTGGAGCTAGCCGGCGTGGACGTGTGCGCGCAGGAGTGCGTCACCGTGTTCCGGCGGTTGGCGGGGGGGGCGGATGTTGTGCACGCGAAGAACGTGACGAGCGAGCTCGGGATTGCGCAATAAGAGTTACTGTAGTCGGTAGTAGGTTTATTGTAAGGGTGTCCGTGCGTGCCCCAACCTTAACACGACCAGTCGCCTTGATGATTTCTTTTTCTTGCGAACATCGAGCTAACGGGTGCGGCTAGATCCGTACGCCTTTAAACAGTTTGAGTTTTACGAACTAGATACGTCCTCGTACTTTTCGCCCAACCCTGATCATGTGCATCACTGTTGCTAGTCTTAATACTTCTTATCCCGCCACGGTTTCAGCCGCGAAGCGATGAGCGGGGTATCGCCGAACTTCTCCCCCCCCACGTTTCCGTCTTCGTCCGCGTCTTGCCCGTTCAGCAATATCCGCGACAAGTCCGTCACGCACTTGCCCCTTAAATCGTGATGGTTCGCGCCCTTGGATATCCCCGCCACGCCGATATTAATAAGTTTGGCGTAAACGAAGTGCCAGGTCGGTTGCTTTACCCACACCGGCGGTTCCCTCGACACGGCGGTCACCAAAAGTTGCATCGCCACGTCTTCGCAGTTCTTCCGCGCGTCCACGTACTGATTGTGAAAAAGAAAAGTGTCAGTCTTGAGTCGGTGAGTGTGGGTTTGTAACAGTTGCCAGTACTGGTAAATGTTACGGGTAGTGTTACCAGTAGCGCACTCAAAGAGGGGCTGTAAACAGTGTCTGGATTTGGGAAACGCGCAATACGTACCTTCCGCGCGTCGTCGGGTAGCCGTTCCGTGTACAAACGCAGGTACTCGCTTTTCATGAACGCGGCTTTGGTGAGGACGATTGACATCTCACCGTGTCTCCACATCGAAAACGTGTCCCATACGTACTGGTGCTGGCACATTTCTTTTCGCCAAACGTGCAGCCGCGGGAAGTACCCGACGAGCACGTTGCGGTTCCGTCGCCACGCCCTGAACCCGGCCGCTAAGGACGCGCAAGGCATTCGCACGTCATCGTCGATGTTGAACACCGCTGTGGTGGTGACGCCCTTGACGTCGAATCGGTTCTGAATCGAAGTGGTGGGGTGAGGGTCGTATTTAATTTTGGGCCGGTCGCTTCTTTTCGCGGTCGGGTTCGGGAAATACAAACGCGCGTCTGCGTCGTTTTCGGTCGGCGCAGGGACTTGTTCCGACCACACCACCCTTATTTCAGCCACGTCGCCGCACCGGGCGTAGTGCGCCACCGCCTTTTTCAGTAAATCGCGTCGCTGGAACGTGTTCAGCACGACCGTGAATTTGGTGTCATCCAGCCGTTGCGGCGAGTTATTAGTCGGGGCCGTGGGGTTCGACGCCTCTGACGCGCCATCCACATCACGAGACCTTTCTTCCAGGACCGCAATCAACCTCGCACGAAGCGAAGCCGTCGCCGCGTCTCCCCTGGACCCGGGTTCGTGCTCCGCGCAAATTTCACCGGGCCCGGACGACCCGCGAGCACTCCTCGAGTGCCACGCGCCCGGTGTGACTTGATTGAGCAACACGACCACCAGCAATAGCGCGGCGGTAACGCGTCGAGTACGACGCCCGGGGAGACGCCACCGCATCGGCACGCGCCTCCACGCGAAATCGAACACGCCGACTCCTTTCGCCAAGGCCTTGTCCCCCATCTTCGCCTCGACCGCGTTCGCCGCCTCGACGTCCCGCGCCGCCTGGGGTGATATCCCCCACCCAGACAGGGAAATGGACCGACGAATCGTGAAGACGCGACCGCGGCGCGGCGCGCGCGGACGTGTGGCGCTGTGGCCGCACGCGATTGTTGAAAACGAACGAAGACTATTTTCAGCACGTCACTTTTGGGGACGCGGAGTATGGCCCACGGGGATGTCCCTTCCGAGACGGCCGCGTTGTCCGGGCGGTTGTCCACGGCGGAACTCGCGTCAGCGGTCAAAGCCTTAAACAAGCCATCCACGTTCGCGGAGGCGAGCGGTGTCATCGGCCGCGCGGTGTCCGCCTCTTTCGCAAGCGAAACGAAAACCACCGAAATCGACATCTCAGATCCTGAGAGTTCCGAGGATGATGCTCTTTTTGCCGCGGTGCTTCGCGCGGGCACGGTGCTTCGCACGCGGCACCTCGAGGGAAGCGCGGCGTGGGTGCACGGGGACACGCTGTTCGCCGAGGCGTTGCGCGTGTTTGCGAATCGAGGGCCTGGAGACGTGGCAAAGTTACGAACACTGAAAACGCTCAGCGAGACCACGGCGAGGGCCGCAGATGAGGCGTGTGAAGACCCCAAATCGACACGAAAAACACACACAGCCCCAACTGCATTCGAGGGCCAGCTTTCAGGTGAGTTGCCGCGTGAGTTTGATGTTCCATCGAGCGTCGGAGGGGGGTCAGAACCAGTCGCGGAAGCGGTTGAGGCGATTCGTCGTCTGGTCGAAAACGCAAACAACGGAGGCGGCGGCGGCGACGAAATCCGAAATCAGATGGAACAGCACGCCGCTACGCTCGCCGAGCACGGAATACGCATACAACTGTCCAATAATTCGCATTCCGATGTCGACGAGGTCGTGGCCGACGGCACGTCTACGCGACAAAAGGCAGCCGGAACCTCGATGCACGCCTTGAACGAACGTGTCGTGACGTTGCGCGCGAGCGACGTGGCGACGCTTCACGAAACCGAGTGCGCCGTGTGCAGGGAGGATTTCGCGGAAGGCGACCGACTTATAAAAATGCCGTGCTCGGTACAACACGTGTTTCACGCGAAGTGCGTGCAGACGTGGCTGAAAAGAGACGATTCGTGTCCCATGTGCCGCGTCTCGCTGCCCGTATGGCTGGGAAGACCGCAGTACGCGTAGTAAGTACCGCGCGAGTACGCGTAGTAAGTACCGCGCGAGTACGCGTAGTTAGCGTAGTTGTAATTTTAATGCATGTAGCAAACCTCTGCTCCAAATATCTCACGCCTCGTCACGCATCTACTCATCTTCCAGACTGGCGACGTACCCTTGCGTCGGCGAGGCGACGGGGAGCGGCGCGTTCCCCTCTGCCGCCGCCGCCGCCGCCGCGGCTGCGGCTTTTTTCCCTTTCGTGCCGCCTAGTGCTTTTTCGCGAATTTGCGGGGGCGGCGCGTGCGTTCGCGCGGCGCCGCCCGCGTGAGATCCGTCAGCTCCTGACCCGTTCCCAATCGTTAACGTTTCGTCCGCCGCGCTTCCCGCCTCCGTCCCGTTCGCCGCCCCAATCGCGCCCCCGTCCCCGAAGTTCAGCCACTGCGTGTTGAAGTTGGGCAACGTCTTGGCGAAGGCGTCGTACGCTGCCGCGGCGTCGTTTTCGGTGTTGTGGTACCCCAGGCTCTTTTTCTTCCCATCCACCGTGATCTCCGCCCTCCACTTCACCGTGACGTCCCCTTTTTTCGCGGCGTGCGCGTGCCTGCGGACGCCCCGGAACGGCGACGAGTAATGCGCGTTCCGTCGCGCTTTCGTCGCGAGCGTGGCTTGGTACTCCACGAAGCTCCCGCCGAAAGCCTCGAGTCCGGCCATCTCCGAGGCGTAAGTTGAAAGAGGCTTGTTCGTGCGCGCCTTTTGCAACCCCCGCGCCACGATGCACGCGCGGTCGTACGCCGCGACGGCGTCGCTTTCGTGTTGGTGGTACCCGAGGCTTTCCTTTTTCCCGTTGATTTGAATCTCGGCTCTCCACTTGCCTGTTTTCTTTTCAATACACACCCCGCGGTTCTGGGAACTCAGCGCTTTCGCACCTAACCCAATACCCATCGTCACCCGCAGCGCCTCGACGTCACCGGCAAAGTTTTTAATCACCGCCATCTCTTCGTCCGAAAAGTCCCCGTCCGCGGTGAAGTTCTTCGCGAACCCCTTCGCGCACAGACTGGCTTTGTCGTACGCCCGCGCCGCGCCTTCTTCCGTTTCGTAGTACCCCAAATGTATCTCTTTGTGTTTCAAGCGAATACTCGCTTTCCACTTGTGCGCCACCGCCTTGTCCACGTACACGCCCTTGAACCGGGAACCGCCCTTCGCTTCCTTGCCCTTCGGCGGTTGTTTGTTCGCGTCGAGACGCGGGGATTCGGATTGGGGAACGAGAGGCGCGTGGTGGTTTGCGTGCGTACGCGCGAGCGCGGCGCCACCAGCCAGTGTAGCGGGGGTCACCGCGGTGACGCCGCCGCTGGACCCGGCGCCGGCGCCGCCGCCAGCGGGCGCGTGCCTCGCGACGACGGTGGTGGTGGTGGTGGTGACCACGGTCACGGTGGTGGTGGTGCCGTCGTCCAGATTGGCACCCAGATCCCCACCCTTCACGTTTTGTGGCGGGAAAATCCCACCCCCATCGTGGTGGGCGCGCAGCTCCCCCGGCGAGGAAGCGTTTTCCGGGTGCTTGCGTTTGCCAGCCGTTTTCGCGGGGACCTTGGCGGGGACCTTTTGAACCATCGCGTGAACCGCACGCGCGTGGATGGGAAACACGTACGTAGCGGCACGGCGAAGTGAGCATTGGTGGCCGTTGGCGCGCAACGCGTAGAAACCCCAAATGCTTGTTTTGGCCAGAGGAGAAAAACCGAAACCCGCGGAAGAGGTATTATTAGTTACCTTCGGATATTAAATACAGTGTCTCTTTTCCCACACTCGTTCGCACGGCGAACACCCATCAGTCAGACAGTCTCATCAAAGTTCATCCGGCGCGCTCGCCTTGACTTCCAAGTGCAGTCGCTCCAGCTCCATGGCTTGTTCCTGGAACGCGCGCATCAGGTTCTGCGCGCGTTCTCGCTTTGCTTTTTGGGAATCGCTCACGTCGCCTTCCTCAGGGAACGATAGCTCGCGGTTCGCCGCGGCGGCGACCTGCGCTAACGCCGCGCCCGGAGCTTTGCCGGGTCGCGGTGGGTTCGTGGACACTCCGTCGGCCCGGTCGATGTCGGTGTCCTGAAAGTTGGAGCCGTCGTCATTTTCAGAAAGTTCTGTCTTCTTCTCATCCTCGACATCATCATCCGCCGGCGCCGGGTCGGCAAGAAACCGCCCCGGCGTCCCGTGGTACTCCAGCAGCATTTCCATGGGTAGTTTGCCACTCGGTCCGAACCCCTCCACTACATCAACCGCGGTTTCGCCTTTGGTGTTCTTGGCGTTCACGTCGGCGCCGGCGTCCAGGAGCAAACGCATGGCGCTGAGGTGCCGGCCGTACTGATGGTAAAAGAAAAGTGTCAGTCTCTCGGACCATGTGTATGAGGGATTGGTATGAGTAAACAGTCAGGGTACTGGGCAGAAGGAATACTCCCTTCTGGTCGTAATAGTCCCTTCTGGTACGAGTATGCGCAATCAGGGAGGCGGAATGTGTTGGGTGGGAAAGGCCCTTACCGTCGCCCAGTGCAGCGGGGTCATTTTCAAATACGCCCCGCCTTTCGCGCGCGCGTTGACGTCGGCGCCGTTTTTAATCAGCAAATCAACAACCCTCGGGTCGCCTTTGATACCGCTCACGTGCAGCGCGGTCTCACCGGCGGATGTGACTTGCCCTATGTCAGCGCCTTGCTCAAGTAACCGCTGCACTTCCAAAAAGTCACCCTCCCCCGCCGCGAAAATCAGCGGCAACGATTGTTTCATCTTTAGCTCTCGTACCTTCTGCTCCGCTCTGAACAAAGACCGATCTTCCAAAAACTTGGCGCGCTTCTCCCACATACGCGTCTCAAGCGGGAACGGGCCGAACAACACTCGCGCCACACCAAGCAAACAGAACATGACACACAGAAACTTCACCATGAACCCGACGGGATCTTTCTGGCGCACGACTTTTTGGCGACCCACCTTGGGCTTTTCTTCCTTCGTCGCTGCGGTTGGGGTTTTGCCAAGCTTTTGTGCCCCGCCATCCCTCCCCGGCGTCACGGGAGTTCGAGTCACCGCCATGGCGCGAAGAACGGTCGGTAGCTCGGTACCTCAGGGCGAAAAGCGGAACAACCCGGGGCGTTTGTGAACACCTGCTCGCGATTCATCGGGAAATATCCGTGACGCGAAAAATCGTCCGCAAAAAAAAACCGACGACGCTTCGTTTGCTTTCGGTTTCGCTTTTTCGCGTCCAAGGTCGGGGGCGGTCGCCAATCCGGACCGCACGGGGTGGGTGGTGTGTCCTGGTGTTGGCTACGTCATCGGACCGTCACGCGGTCGCGTCGCGATGCAAAGCAGGGACAGCGTCGTGCGTCACCGGTACCGCCGGTTAGGTGACGACGACGCCCACTCAAACGACGGCGACCCGCGTTTCCGAATCCCGCCCCATCTGGACCCCAAAACCGCGACGCCAAAAAAAAGACAACTCGCGTTGGCGTTTGGGTTGTTTTTAGTCGGCACCGTGTTGCTCACGGTGTACGCGCTTTACAACACACACAAAATAACCCTCCCCAGGAACAACGAACTCGGCACGTCAACCGCGATTTTGGTGCTCGGCGTCATCACGTTTTGCCCGGGCGCGTACGTGAGTTTCGTGCTCGCCGCGGCGTGGGCGGAGGTGGACGGGTTTGACTACTCGATGGTGCCGTAGTCCTACGTGAAGAGACTACTAGTAGGAGGAGGAGAAGGAGGAGGAGGAGTAATATCCGTAGTAGTAGTACCCGTACTAGCAGTAGTACCCGTAGTAGTACCCGTAGCAGTAGTACCCGTAGTGGTACCCGTACCCGCAGAGAATGTTTGTAAAAAAGAAGTCACCAAAAAGAACCGGGGCCATTCTACTCTCCATCCCCCCAGAAGCATCTGTTCCAGCTCCGCGACTCGCGTGCGTAGCCACCGGTTATCCTCCACGAGCTGGTTGATCTTCTTCTCCTCATCCTCCATGTCCTCGTGCCTTTGTTTCAGCGCCGCCGCGAGTTCCTGCGCCGCTTGCGCGGCGTCATACAAACCCCTCATTTTCAACCGCGGCGGGTCCAACTCCCTTTCCGCCGCGGCCGCGGCTTTTTCCTTCGAAGCGTGCGCCACCGTCCCGGGCTCCAGCTCGGACGCGCCGACGATCATGGAGGATGCGTTCTTGGTGGTTTTCTTTTGGCTCGCGCCGGAGCCCTGTCCACCACCACCGCCGCCGCCGCCGCCGCCGCCGCCACCCGAAGTGTCGTCGTCGCTCACCGTGAACCGCCCTTTCTGAACCGACGACGCGGTGCGCAACAGCGGAACCTGACCGGGTTCGGTCGGGTTTGTCGTTGTCGTTGCTGGAGGTTGTTGTCCCCCTCCTCCGCCTCCGACAGATTGATCCCCACCAACCCCACCTCCTCCACCGGATTGCTCGTTCTCAATCACCGTGAACCGCCCTCGCTGCTCCACCGACGATTTCTCCTTGTCCCCAAGCGCCCGCGGCGAGGACCTTCCCGAGTTCGAGTTGCTGTGCCCGGGGGACAACGGACGCGAAGGCGGGTTCTCCGGGACTGAGTGAGACAGGTAACCGAAAGTGTCAGTCTTTCGTGATGTGTATGAGGGATTGGTATGAGTAAACAGTCGTGGTAACAGTCCGAGGGAATGCGCCCTTCTGGTCGTAATAGTCCCTTCGCAGGACGAGTATATCGCGATGTTGGACAACAGTCACCAGCTTCGGTAAAACAGCGTGTTGACGGATTTGGGAAAGATGAGCCCGAGGCCGTACCTGGGTCGAGATGTTTCGTGGGACGACAAGCGTCGTCGTCCATCGCCGCGGCTTCCGCCCGTAGTTCGTCCATGTTGAAGTTCCACATGGAGACGCCCTTGACGTACTCCTGTTGCGATTTCTTCTCCGCCGCCGCGTCCGTGGAGGCGGCGCTTCCCAGGTTACCAGACGCAACCGCCGCCGCTCTTTCGGCGTGCCGGCTCTTTTCCCGTTCGTTCAGCTTCAGCGTGCGCTCGCCGAGCGGGGGGATGTTCTCCAAAAGGTGCTTCACCAGGAAATCGCCTTTCTTGGCTTCCTTTAGAAACCGGTGTTCCAACAGTTTCGCCGCGGTGGGGCGTCTTTTCGGGTCCTTCTGAAGACACACGGACACGAAATCCCGTAAACCCCGCGTGAAGTGATGCCCCGTCTCCGCCTGCTCCGCTTCTAACTGCGGCGGGTCGTTCTGCAGGGTCATGAGCAACACCTTGAGATGAAAAACAAAGTGTCAGTCTCTCGGGCCATGTGTATGAGGGATTGGTATG
>TARA_B110000208_G_scaffold46319_1_pt1 | contig 11928 bp, 6 predicted proteins | sample TARA_B110000208 | Tara Oceans TARA_B110000208 (sample SAMEA4397426) | marine metagenome | biome: Polar Biome; feature: [SRF] surface water layer (ENVO:00010504); material: water (ENVO:00002006), including particulate matter (ENVO:01000060) such as... | depth 5 m
GATCGTTAAGGTTAATAGCTTTAGGTTCTTGACCTGCTTGTTTGTGCTCTCCTCCTGCATATACATACAAGTTTCTGTAAAGTGCCGCACCTAAAATATTCTTAGGCAACATTCCTTTTACTGCTTTTTCGATCAATCTTGTAGGATCTTTCTCAAACATTTCTGTTGCAGTTAATGATCTTTGGCCACCTGGATAACCCGTGTGACGGATGTAAGACTTGTCAGTCCATTTCTTTCCAGTTAAAACAATTTTTTCTGCGTTGATAATAACCACGTTGTCTCCACAATCTACGTGAGGAGTAAAGTTTGGTTTGTATTTACCTCTAATTAGCTTTGCTACGATAGAAGATAGACGACCCAACGTTTGCCCGTCTGCATCAACTAAAACCCACTCCTTGTTTACGGTAGCGCTGTTTGCTGATACTGTTTTGTAACTTAATGTGTTCATAATTACACTTTTAGTTTTTGTTTGTTAATAATAATTTATTTTTCCTTAAAAAAGGAGTGCAAATGTACTGTTATTTATTTGATTGTCAAAGAGTGAAATGGGTTTATGCGAAGGTTTTTTGCACTTTTTTTTTATCCATATAGAATTAACAACTTTTTATGAAAATAGAACCCTATTTTTGCATCCTACAAAAAGAGATCTTTTCATGCCTTTTTTTGTGAAAAATAAATTTTTTTTCAATGCTTCGCTTACTTCCCTTTCTGTTTATTTCATTTCTATTCGTGCAATTAACTGCACAAGAATCAATCCCAAAAAGAATTTATACGACCCAACCATTACAAGAAGCAATCGTTATTGATGGAGATATATCTGATGCAGGTTGGAATGTTGGAACTTGGTCTTCCGATTTTGTTGAAAAAATGCCAAATGAAGGAACATCGCCAACCTTTCAAACACAATTTAAAGTGCTTTATGACGCACAATTTTTATATGTTGCCATTCGAGCTTTTGATGATAATCCAGAATTAATTCAACAAAGATTAACACGAAGAGATGGTTTTGCAGGAGACAGAGTCAATGTTATTATAGACAGTTATCACGATAAAAGAACCGCTTTTGTATTTACCACCACTGCGGCTGGAGTTAAAGGAGAAGAAATTGCAACTCAAAACGGAAACAATTGGGATGATAGTTGGAATCCTATTTGGTATACAAGTGCCAAATTAGATGCAAAAGGATGGACTGCAGAAATGAAAATCCCATTTAGTCAATTGCGTTTTGGAAACGATACCGCACAAATTTGGGGATTTAATGTTTCCCGAAATATTTTTAGAGAAAATGAACGTTCACTTTGGCAAAGAATTCCAAATGACCAAGCCGGGTTTATTAGTGAATCAGGAGAGTTGCATGGGCTCATCAACCTAAAATCCCAAAAACAATTAGAAATTCAACCGTTTACCGTTTTACAATATGATAATTATCAGACAGAAACGGGAAACCCCTATAGAGACGGAACCGATTTTAAAATAAACGGCGGTTTAGACGCCAAAATAGGAATCACCAATGATTTAACCTTAGATTTGACTGTCAATCCAGATTTTGGACAAGTTGAAGCAGATCCAGGCGCAATTGCTTTAGATGGATTTCAAATATTTTTTGAAGAGCAACGACCGTTTTTTGTGGAAAATAAAAATATTTTCGATTTTAAGTTTGCCAATGGTAGAGACAATCTTTTTTACAGTAGAAGAATTGGTGGAAGCCCAAATAGAACGGCAAACTTATCAGAAGGAGAATTTGCAGATGAACCGCTCAATTCAACAATTTTAGGAGCTGCAAAGTTTTCAGGAAAAACAAAAAACGGCTGGTCTATTGGAGTTTTAGAAAGTGTTACTGCCAACGAATTTGCAGAAATAAAACAAGTAAACGGCGAAAGAAGAAAAGAAATTGTAGCGCCATTAACCAATTATTTTGTGGGACGCGCGCAAAAAGACTTCAACAAAAGAAATTCTTTTATTGGCGGAATATTTACAACCACCAATAGAGATTTAGCAGGTAATTTTTCAGAATTGCACAAAGCAGCCTATACTGCAGGAATAGATTTTCAGCATAATTGGAATAACAGAGATTATTATTTCGAAGGAAATACCATTCTGAGCCATGTAACAGGAAGTAAAACAGCGATCTTAGAAACACAACAATCCATTTCTCGCTACTTTCAAAGAGTAGATGCAACACATGTAAGCGTAGACCCAAATAGGACTTCCTTAACCGGTACAGGAGGGCGAATAGAAATGGGAAAAAAAGGTGGCGGAAATTGGCGATACAATGGTGGTTTTGTATGGCGTTCACCAGAATTAGAATTAAATGATATTGGGTTTTTACGTCAGACAGACGAAATGATTCAATATGCAGATCTTCGTTATTTATGGCAGGTTCCTACAAAAATATACAGGAATATTGAACTCCGCCTCGAACAAAACACGACCTATGATTTTGGTGGGAATTTAAACAAATTGAGCACCGAGTTTAGAGCACGATTGAATTGGCTAAACAATTGGGATACCAATATTGGAGCAGGGACAAATTCAAATGTTTATGAAAACTCTTTTTTAAGAGGTGGGCCACGCTGGCATTCTCCTAATAATTATTTCATCTACACCTTTATTGGTTCCGACGAAACGCAGAAGTTTAGTTTCCGCCTTGGTTATATTCAATCCGAAAGCCAGCAAGGTGTTTCAAAAAGCAATCGCTATGTGTTTCGAACAAATTATCAACCCTTTGACGCTTTTAGCATCTCCTTAAACACCGAGTTTAGAAAAACAATTAACAAAGCACAATACGTAACAACGGTAGATTTTGATACTGAAAAAAGATATGTCTTAGGAGCAATAGACAACGAAACATGGACTACAACCCTTCGAATGAATTATAGTTTAAGTCCTAATTTTTCAATTCAATTTTATGGGCAACCTTTTATTGCACGAGGAAGATATGCAGATTTTAATTATGTAAATATCCCAACTGCTGCTCGTTTTGAGGACAGAGTGAATCTATACAATCCAAACCAACTTACAGCAGGTATCGATGCCGATAACAACGCGATTTATTCGATTGATGAAACCCAAAATGGTCTTGAAGATTATCGTTTTAAGAAGCCCGATTTTTCGTTTGCACAATTACAAACAAACTTAGTCGTTCGTTGGGAATACATTCCAGGGTCTGAATTGTTCTTTGTTTGGGCAAGAGGAGGAAGCGATTCCGTAAACCCAGAAAGCTCTTTAGGAAGCAGTCTTCAAAGTCAAATTTTTGATGCCCCACTTCAAGACACCTTTGTAATCAAAGCGACCTATCGATTTGTTCGATAAGCGGATTTTCTTTTAAAATGCTGGGGAAACTCTAAAGCTCATTTTTTCATTTGTTGTAGGGTGGGTAAAAGCAATAAACTCTGCATGTAAATGCAATCGATCTTGTTTTTTGCCGTACAAATCATCACCAATAATAGGAATGTTTAGTCCATCTTTATGCGCAGCATGCACTCTTAATTGATGCGTTCTTCCTGTAATTGGATAAAAGTAAACACGCGTTTTGCCGTTTTCTCTCTGGATTACTTCCCAACGTGTTTCCGCGTTTTTTCCATGTTCAAAACAGACCAATTGCTTGGGTCTATCCTCTAAATCAACCCGTAAAGGAAGCGTTATTTTTCCTTTTTTTTCAGATAAATCCCCATCCAATAATGCCACATATCTTTTTTTGATGGTTCTTTTTATAAACTGACTTTGTAAATGTTTGTTCGCTTCTTTTGTTTTTGTTAGAAGCATAATTCCAGAGGTAGACATATCTAGTCTGTGTACAATTAATGGCCCAGTAGCGTTGGGGTATTTTTCTTTAATTCGTGTATAAACAGCATCCTTAATTTCTTTACCCGGTACCGATAAGAATTCTGCAGGTTTGTTAACAGCCAATAAAACATCGTCTTCATAAATAATTTCTAAGGTTTTGTCTTTCGAGATTTCTTTGATCAGTAAATTTTCGTCCATGGCAATCCCCTTCAACATATGCGTTAAAATAGGCTTGCATCTGCCTTGGCAAGCGGGATAGTAGTTTTTATGTTTTCTGATGGCAGAACTCGGTGAAATTCCCCACCAAAACTCGGCCATACAAACTGGAGTTAAATCATTTTTAAAAGCAAATTGCAGTAGTTTAGGTGCTGCACACTCACCAGCACCCGCAGGGGGTTTTATGGTAGGATTATTAAAAATAGCAATGAGTGCTTTTGTTTCTTTCTGCTGGTTTAAAAACTCAAACTTTTCAAACAATGTTTTTTGTAGCAATGCGGAAGTCTCTTTTCTTGCTTTTTTTAAGGAAGCTATTTGTTGCTCAAAAGAATTGAATTCCCTGCGGTTTTCTTCCTCCTTTTGAATATAGTAAGCAACCAGTTCTTTGTAGAAAAACTGATCGTTAAAACTTTCTTGTTCTAACTTTTGAATTAGTTTTTCAACAGCTTCTAGTGTCAATTTTTTAGCTGCATCTCTTTTGCGAAGTTTTCTGTCTTTCTTAGAAAGCGTCATTTTTTTTCGCTGAAGCGCCAAGTCATCCTCAATTTTTCGAGTAGCTTTTTTAACAACTCTTTTTAAAAAAAGATAGGTTTCATCATTTTTTAAAGCCGTTAGCTTTGCATTAATAATATTAATTTTTTCTTCCCCTTTTTTATAAAAACTATTTTTAGTTCTCAAGTCAAAAACAGGAGAAACAAATCGTTCAGGACAACTTTCATCCTCTAGTTTTCCAGAAAAAGCTGTTAAATAACCCAACTGATTGTCTTTGTCTTTCAACACCAAAACACCAAACATTTTACCAATTGCCTTGTCTGTATTTTCTTTTTTGAAGCCAAAGTTATGTGTAAAATCTGTTTGAGACTCTAAATAGGTCTGTACTTCCTTTGTCGCAATTTCAGCTAGCAAATGTGGGGTGTAATAAAAAGGAAATGTGAACTTTTTTGGGAGTTCAATTTTTGAAATGTCTGTTTTAAAAAGTTGCAATTGCTTCAATGAATCCGTTTTTTCTTTTATGAAATGGTTGCGACAAAGTCCGAAAATATTTTTTTGTGCAGCTCCAAATCCATGTTTGGTGAAAGTGCTACACGTGCAATATAATCTTTGTCTCCTTCTTTGGTAGTTCCTTGGGTTGAAGTGGCAGGAATGGTCCAGTACACTCCATTTAACTGACCGTAACTAACACAGTACTTGCTTTCATTTGGGATTTCGGTAATCATCAAATTGATTAATTGATGATTTAAAGTTCGTTTGTATTCTTCTTTTTCTACATCTGTTGTTCCTTTTGTAGGAAGATCTAATGAAAATACGGATGGTGTAAATCCTTGATTAGCCAATGTTTCAGAAACAAAATTAATTTTGGCTTCTGGTAACGTTGCCTGAATATATTTTACAAATGCCCTTGTGTTGAGATAGGCCTCTTTAATTCGTTGATTCATAGAAGGCAATTGCTTTGCTAAGAGTTCCATTTGAAGTTCGGTAGCTTCATTGTCACAGAGTTGCAAATGCATCGCTATTTTTTCCATCAAATCAACCGTTTTTTTATTTCCAACACAGTATCCAGCAGTACATTTTCCACCACTTGGAAATTTTGATCCACTGACATAGGAAATGGTTCTAATAGAGGAGAGTATTTCGTTTTCACCCAAAAAGAGCACATTCGGACAAAATGTTTGGTCTAAAATAAAAACAGGATCAATGGCAATTTCACCCTTTGCTGTTTTGCGTGTAGCACTTAAAACTTCTTTTAATTTTATTAAGTCAGGAACTTCTACTCTTGGGTTTGTTGGAATTTCAGCAATGATAAATGGCACTGCATCTTCCTGTGCAATTGCATGTAAAACATGTTCAATACTTTGTACCATATCATGTGCACCATCAACAGGTAAGTCTACTACTTCAACGTTTTCAATAGAAGCTGCAACACGTCTTGCTTGGTCATTAGTACCGCCATAACAATTGGGTGGAACAATAATTTTGATTGCTTTTCCTGGATGCGAATCCAAAGCATCATGCACGAGTCCCATCATAATTGCATACTGAATAGAGAGTCCGCTAGAACCTACTAAAGGAGTGGTGTTTGTACCTGTAATTTTTTTAATGGTATTTATAACTTTAGTTTTGTTGGTCTTGTAATCTGTTGTTTCTGAACCAGAAACAGTATGTCCTGTTAGTTGTTTTAATACCTTCAGTGTATTGGCAGGCGTCATGGCAATGGTTTCTCTTCTTCGAACGTGTTGAATGGCTGAAATATAAACATCATTTTGAGAACCATTTATAACTAAAACACTTCCGAGTTTTCCATAATTATGAATGAAAAAGTCACTATTTTTATGAAGTTCAAAAACAGAAAACTCATTTTGCGGTGCAATAAAAACCGTGCTTCCGTCAAACTGAGCAATGGCAGTGTAACTTTCTATTTGTTTTAGCTCAAATTGATATCCATATACACAGCGTATTACTTCAGCATCAAAAAAGGATGGAAGTGTCCCTGTATATAAAATTTGAGTTTTTTTACGCGCTAGTAAATTGGTTCTTAGAATTGCCAAAACAGGAATTGTTTGTGACGAAAAACTAATTATATTTTCTGGTTTTAAGTTGTTCAATTTGGCAATACTCCACTCAAGCACACAAGATAATGGGTGTCCTAGTCGAATATAATCGTAGGCTGTGGGTAATTTTTGAAGCGCTGCTGTGCTTATTTTATTGTTGTCAAATAAGATTTCAAATTGTTCTAAGAATTGAGACTTTGCCAATGTTTCATCATAAATATCAAGTCGATGTGTTGTTAAATCTAACCATCCTGACGGAGTCTTTTTTAAGAGCTCCTTTATATAATTTCGTATTGAATTTCCTTTCATAATTTTACTTTAAAATCTGCCCGAAATATACATCAATTCGCTGTATTTAAATCATATTTAAAAAGACGTTTTCTGCTACAACTAATCGACCTTCATTAGCTTCATTGTTTTGTTTTTTATTCTCAAGTAATAGATTCCAGTTGGAAAACGCGTTAAGTCTATTTGTTTGTCGTTCCTCGTTAATTGTCCTTTTAAGATGCGTTGTCCAAGAGGTGAAAACAACTCGAAAAGAACGGGTTCATAAACATTAAAATAAACGTTGTTTTTGGTTGGATTTGGATAAAATCCAATCGATAACTCAGGAGTTTCTATGCCCAGAACTACGCATTCAAAATTTTGTTCTACGTTAGATGCTGCAGACGGGTTTACTAATAGATTTTCTGTGAGCAATGGGCAATAACAAGTTTTTTCTTCTAGATAAAGTTTTAGCCACGAAAGCGCTATTTGACCTACAATACCGTCACCACCATTTGGAGTATTTGCTACGGAGTGGTTTCCATTGGCAACTTCAAAGAGAACTTTGTCTGTGGTGTCTGGGGTGTTGCTATAATGCATATTTGCTTGTTCCGTGGGAGGCGCTACGGTATCTTCTTCTCCACTAAAGATGAGTACTGGCACATCGTGATTGAGCGCTGAATTATTAAGATAGGGACACAGGGCAACAACTGCCGAAATGGTGTTGTCAAGTACTGCCGCCCTTTGTGCTCCACCACCACCCATAGACCATCCGCTTACCGCCAGTTTATTTGTATTCAACGCACCTTCTAAGGGTGATGTAGTGCGTGTATTTTCTTGTTTGATGGTTTCTAAAGCATCCAATAATGCATTGGCACGAGCTTCAGGAAAATCTAGAAGCGCATTTGTGCCAATAATAATGGCTACGATTCCATGAGATGCATAAAAAGGCCCCCATTCTTCTACGCTAGAAGGGAGGGCTGTAAATCCGGGTACAATTGCAATACTCGCAAAGGGTGGTGTTCCGTTTGTTGGGTAATAAATGGTGGCGCCTGCATAGTCAGGACCATTCCGTATTCCATCAGCTTCGGTAAGGGTTGCCACTTCGTAAGGGCCCGGATTTGTAAGACTTTCCACCGTTACGGTTTCGCATTGCGCAGTAATAGTAGTCGATGACAATAGCGTAATTAGGGTAGACAGTAAGACGAGATAGGCGTTTTTCATGGAGTCATTTGATGCCACTAAATTAAGCATTTTTTTACTCTGTACTTTCTTCTTTAGGAGGTGCTATTTTTGAAACAATAAATCCAGCAAGCATTGCCAAAGCAAATGAGGGTGCTAAAACATCCAGTTCTTTCAAATAAGGCCCAATTCCTTCCATGTTTGCAAACACAAATTTGCAGAGAATGACAGATATAAACCCTGTAATCATGGATGCGATGGCTCCTTTTTCTGAATAGCCTTTCCAAAAAAGCGAGAGGATGATAATCGGGCAAAAGGTGGCTGCAATTCCAGACCAACCAAAAATCATGATCCAAAAGACCTGCCTTTCGGGATAGAGATTGTAGAGTAAAATAGCAATACCAAGTGCCGCCATTGCCATTGCTACGGTAACAAGTCTCGAAAACTGAGTTAAGTCTTCATCTTTTAAATCGGGTCTAAATATTTTTTGATAAAAGTCGCGTGTCACAGCACTGGAAGCAAGAATAAGCAACGAGTCAATGGTGGACATAATTGCAGAGAGTACGATTGCAATGAAGATCGCGACTAAAATTGTGGGCAAGAATTCGTGGGTAATCATACTAAGTACGTTTTCTCCCCCGGTTCCTAAAATAGCTTCTGGATCCTGTCCTTCTTTGGTGAAATAAATACGAGCAAGGATTCCGATTGTAACCGCTGCTGCATCTGTTAAGAGCGTAAATAGTAAAGCAACAGGTTTCCCTTTGTCAATTTCTTTTTCACTGCTAATAGACATAAACCGAACATATACTTGGGGCGATCCTAAGAAGCCCAATCCAATCATAGAGAAGCCCAAAAGGGTAAACAAGTTCATCCACCCATCCTCGCTTCTACCCATTATTTGGGTGAGTGTTGGGTCTATTGCGTTTAATCCTTCGGTAATTCCTGCACCATGGTCCATGGAAAACCAAACGACAATCGGCAGAAGTACCAGACCAAAGAACATTAAAATTCCTTGAAACATGTCTGACCATACTGCTGCGACAAAGCCACCAACAAAAATATACAGTAATACAATGGTAAAACCAATGAGCGCTCCAATGCGATAGTCAATATCGAGCATCGATTCGAAGGCAATACCGGTAACATCCATTTGTGATGCTACGTAAATAACCACAAAAACAACCAATACAGAAGCAGAAATAATGCGCAGAGTATTTGTAGAGGATTTAAAATGACTTTGCAAGTAATCGGGAATGGTAATTGATTTGTAAGTATTTGAACGTCGTTTAAAACGTTTAGCCATAAATTGCCAAGAAAGATAGACGCCTAATAACTCTCCAAGGACTACCCAGTAGGCAGAATAGCCTGCCATGGCTCCCATTCCTGTTAAACCAATTAATAACCATCCAGATTCTCCGGTGGCTCTGGCTGAAAAAGCGACTGCCCAAAAGCCCATTTTTTTACCGCCCAAATAATAGTCACTCATGCTTTTGACTCTTCGAGAGGCTAATATTCCAATCAGAAAGAGAATGGCAACATAGATGGAAAGGACGATAAGTTTTGTGATCATTGCTTTTTTTTAAGGAATTGCTCGTTCAACAGCTAATTTAGCAAATAATACATAGATAAATTGATTGTGGGAATTTTTTATAAATCACCGAAAAGCTGGCAGTAAAAGAGATTTGTTCTTGCCTAAGGCATTTCACTCAAATGGAATTAAACCGGGTTTTAAAAATTCAGTTTCGATTTTGATGATTTTGCAGAGTGCCTTTTGGGTTCGCGAAACGGAACTCCCAGTGTTCTTAAATGTTTTACTTTATGATATGTATTATTGCAATTATAGAAGTACTTGTTTTACCAATTTGCAGTAGGAGAAAATAATAACTCGGTAGGATTATCAATGTCATAGAGATATTGATATCCTCTAGATTCTTTATTGCAAAAAGGAGTGATTAGGTTGATCATGTTTGTGAAGCCATTTAAAGTTAAAACACAGTAAAAAGTCTGTTGATCCTTACTAAGAATGCCTTCATCAGATTTAAATAAGCCTAATATTAAATTGCAATTGCGAGGAGTAATAAAAGGGACTTGAGATAAATCCAATTGTTGTTTTTTCTCAACAATTGTTTCTATAAGAAGTGCTCTAAATTGAATTGCTTCCGCCTTGTCAAAGTTGTACAATCGAATAACATTTTCATCGAGACCATTTACGTTTTCGATATAATCTAATTCCATTTTCTAAGTGATTAATGCGCTTCCAGCCAGTTGAGTCCAGTGCCAACTTCCACGTCCAAAGGAACCGACATTGTAAAAGCATTTTCCATTTCATATTTTATAATAGGAGTAATGATATCTAGCTCATCTTTGTGGGCGTCAAACACCAATTCATCGTGAACTTGCAATAGCATTTTCGATTTGAAGTTTTCTTTCTCAAAGCGATTGTGAATGTTAATCATTGCTAGCTTAATGATGTCTGCAGCAGAACCCTGTATGGGCGCATTTACGGCATTTCTTTCAGCACCATTTCTTACCATGGCATTTTGCGAGTTGATGTCTTTTAAATAGCGACGTCTTTTTAAAACCGTTTCTACATAGCCATGTTCTCGTGCAAAATCTACCTGAGCCGCCATGAAGGCCTTTAATTTTGGATAGGTTTCATAATAGGTGTCTATGAGTTCTTTGGCTTCGCTTCGGCTTAAATTGGTCTGATTGCTCAGCCCAAAAGCAGACACCCCATAGACAATTCCAAAGTTAACTGTTTTGGCATTGCTACGTTGTTCGCGAGTAACTTCTTCTAGCGGAACATCAAAAACTTTTGCAGCGGTAGAAGCGTGAATATCTTCGCCATTTTTAAACGCATTCATCATATTTTCTTCCTCACTTAGCGCCGCAATAATTCGTAATTCAATTTGAGAATAATCGGCCGCGAGCAGCACATGGTTTTCATCTCTTGGAATAAATGATTTCCGCACTTCTTGTCCACGTTTGGTTCGGATGGGGATGTTTTGTAAATTCGGATTGTTTGAACTCAATCTCCCCGTGGCAGCCACCGCTTGCATGTATTGAGTATGAATTCTTCCTGTTTTAGGATTTACCTCATTGGGCAAGGCATCTACATAGGTGCTTTGTAATTTTTTATATTGACGGTATTCTTGAATGTCTCTAATAATTTGATGGTCTTTTGCCAAGAAAGAAAGCACGTCTTCTGCCGTAGAATACTGCCCGGTTTTTGTCTTTTTGGGTTTGGCTACCAGTTGCATGTTTTCAAACAATACGATGCCCAATTGTTTTGGAGACGCAATGTTAAATTCTTCGCTGGCTTGCTCGTAAATTCCTTTTTCAAGCCGTTCAATATCTGTCGTTAACGTGCCAGATAATTCTTTTAAGAAATCTACATTTATATTGATGCCTTCAATTTCCATAGCCGTCAATACAGAAACCAACGGAAGCTCTACATTGGTAAATAATTTGCTTACGTTGCCACTTTCCAATTCTTTGGTGAAGTGTTCCTTTAACTGCAGAGTAATGTCAGCATCCTCTACCGCATATTCGGTTTGCTCTGCAAGCGGCACTATGCGCATCGACAATTGATTTTTTCCTTTTTTACCAATCAATTCCGTAATGGAAACGGGTTGGTAATTCAAATAAGTTTCTGCCAGCATGTCCATATTGTGACGCATGTCTGGATTGATGAGGTAATGCGCAATCATCGTATCAAACAATTTTCCTTTTACGGGCATGTTGTAGTTGGATACTACTTTGATGTCGTATTTTAAATTGTGTCCAATTTTTTCAATGTGTTGTGCTTCAAAAAACGGGCGGAATTCTTCTAAAATGGCAGCCGTTTCTTCTTGATTTTCTGGAAAGGAAACATAATACCCTTTTCCATTTTCGTAGGAAAAAGCAATTCCAATTAGTTTCACTTCGAGGG
>TARA_B110000208_G_scaffold125958_1_pt1 | contig 11876 bp, 10 predicted proteins | sample TARA_B110000208 | Tara Oceans TARA_B110000208 (sample SAMEA4397426) | marine metagenome | biome: Polar Biome; feature: [SRF] surface water layer (ENVO:00010504); material: water (ENVO:00002006), including particulate matter (ENVO:01000060) such as... | depth 5 m
CATCAAAAGCAAAATAAAAAGAACTAGTAAATCTTGTATAAGCAGGTCGCGAAAAAGTGATTGCATCATATTCAACTTTATTTTGCAGGAATACAATGTCTTTAGTCAATCCTTTTAATACTTTACCATAAGTAGCAATGTCATTGTAAGGGATTAACAAGACTAATTCTTTAGGCGTTGGTTGACCAATAGTTTCAAATACACCTATATACTCAACACCTTGACGATTTAAAGCGGGTAATAAAGATTTTGATAAATAGTTGTGTAGATCTTTTTCTGCTGCATTATAAGGGATAATGTAAGTTCTTAATTCGTAATATTCATTTTGTGCTGTCATTATAAATGAAAACAATAACAAAAATGAAAGGATATTTATTTTAATATTCATGGTTTTGATTATTTAAACTTAATTTTAAAGATATATAATAGATTTATTATGAAAGCACTTCCTGTATTTTTATTGCTCCCACTTATACTATTAAGTCAGCAAGAGAGTTTTAAACTCACTTTCAATCATCAAGCCCTCCCTGTAATAAAGCTTCAAGAAACAGGAGATTTTTATATTAAAATTCTAGGCTTTGAAGAAATTGAAATGACTGCAAACCAATATCCTCTTAAAAGATGGTTAAAGAATCATGAAGGAAAACAACTACATCTAATTAATAGTGATGCTGGTATTCCAAACACGATTATTAATCACATGGCATTTTCCACAAAAAAACTAGAAAGTGTTGTTGAACACTTAAGAAAAAACAAAATAGATTATTGGACTGATGAAGGCAAGAAAAATATTGTTAGAATCAGAAAAGATGGTGTGCGTCAAATTAAGATCCAAGACCCTGAAGGACATTGGATTGAAATAAATGAAGCTAATTAATAAACGCTTTTTTTTATTCCCATGGCCAGTCCTCTTAGTTCAGCCAAACCTCTTAATCTTCCAATAGCTGTATACCCTGGATTTGTTTTTTTCTTAAGATCATCTAACATTTGATGTCCATGATCTGGACGCATTGGGATTTCAAAATCTTTTAGTCCCAAAGTCTTTCGTCGTCTTTCTTCAGTTAAAGCAGCTTTGACCATTTCATACATATCAACATTTCCTTCTAAATGATTAGCTTCAATAAAATTACCTTTTTCATCACGCTGAGTACTCCTAAGGTGCAAGAAATGAATTCTTTGCGCATGATCAGTAAACATTTTTAAAAGATTATTTTCTGCTAGAACTCCGAAGGAACCTGTACAAAAAGTTAATCCATTATTTATTGAAGGTACAGCAGTAAATAATGCATTTAAATCATCTGCATTACTGACAACACGCGGAATTCCAAAAAGAGAAAATGGGGGATCATCTGGGTGAATACACATATTTAATTTACAGGTTTCAGCTATTGGAATAATAGCTTCTAAAAATTGAATTAAATGATTTTTTAATTTTTCAGAACTAAAATCTCTGTAAGCATCAATTTGTTGATTAAATTCCTTTATGGTGTAATCTTCCTCCGATCCAGGCAGACCAGCTATAATACTATCGGTTAATATCTTAATTTCTAAGCTAGTTTGAGACTCAAAAAATAATTTTGCTTTTTTTATTTGACTTGGTGAATAACTTTTTAATGCATTTTTTCGTTTTAATATAAATAAATCAAAAGCGTGAACGGCAACAATATTAAAAGAAAGTGCAGTAGATCCTGATTTTAAGGGAGTATATAGATGAGTTCTTGTCCAATCAAGAACAGGCATAAAATTATAACAGACAGTCGTAATTCCACAAACGGCTAAGTTTTTTAATGTGAGTTTATAATTTTCTATATACTTTTTAAAATTACCAGTGCGAAGCTTAATATCTTCATGAACAGGAACTGATTCTACAACATCCCATTTAAGACCTGCATTTTTAATTAAGGTTTGATGATTTTGAATATTTTCAATTGACCAAACATCACCATTTGAAATTTCATGTAGAGCTGATACAATTGTTGTAGCTCCAGCTTGGCTAATGTTTTTTAAAGAAACAGGGTCAGAGGGACCGAACCACCTAAAAGATTCCTTCATGCAAATATTTTTTTATTATTAATTTTAATAATCATACTCCTGTAAAAGCACTGAAACCTCCATCAATAGGCAAAACTATTCCTGTAATAAAACTAGCATTATCACTACACAAAAAGTGAATTGCACCATTAAGTTCTTTAGCTTCACCAAACCTCTTCATTGGGGTGTTTTGTATGATTTTTTTTCCTCTTTCTGTTAGACTACCATCATCATTCAATAATAATTTTTGATTTTGTTTACCAATAAAAAATCCTGGCGCAACAGCATTTATTCGAATTCCATCTCCAAATTTTATGGCCATTTCGACTGCCATCCAGCGAGTAAAATTTTCCATTGCTGCTTTTCCTGCGGAATAACCAACAACACGAGTCATAGCTTGCTTTACAGTCATAGATGAGTAATTAACAATGGCACCCTTTCCTTTTTCACTCATAGGTTTACCAAAAACAATAGAAGGAAGAAGTGTGCCTTTTAAATTTAAATCTACTACTTCATCAAAGTCAGTTTCTGAAATGTCAAAAATAGATTGATCATCTGAAATTACTGCACCAGGGAGGTTACCTCCTACTGCATTAATTAAAACATCAATTTGACCATATTTATCCATAATACTTTTTTTTACACTCTCTAAACTATCACGATTCAATACATTAACTACATAAGAGGAAACTTCAGTTAACTGAGACAATTTTGCAACCAAAACATTTAAAAGATCTTGACTCCGGCCTAATAAAATTATTTTGGCTTTAGCATTAGCTAAACTGAAGGCTAAACTTCCCGCTAAAGAACCTGTTGCTCCTGTTAAAATAATCACTTTATTTTGTAATGAAAACATATAATTAGTTATTAAAAATTATAGGAAGAATCCCAGTAAATAGTTTTGTTTTGATCCATAGCACGAATTCCCATGTCTATTGCGAAAGCAGTTTTTGATCCAGAAATTATATTTGACATAGGAAATTGTGAATTTAGAATAGAATCTCTAAAATCTTCTAAAGCCTGTCTAGTCGGATCAATATGTTCAAATTTTATAGGAATTCCTTTTCCTTTTTCCCAATTAGTAGTGGCTCCTGAAACACCGTCTACATCCCCAAACTCTTTTGTGTAAGAACCCTCTGGATAAAACCATGCTTTGGCATAATCTAACACCATGGTACCTTTGTCTCCCATAACGTAAATTTTATAATCATCTTTTGAATTTCCTGTTAAACAAGTAAAACTAGCTTTTACTCCATTAGGATACGCATATACAACATTTGTATTATCATAAGTTTCTCTTCCATCCTTCCAATAATCAATACCACCAAACCCACTCACTTTTAATGGATTGGAATTAAACACCCAATTTACAAAATCAATTTGATGAGAACTTAACTCGGCAAGTAAACCATAAGAATACTCGCGATACATGCGCCAATTAATTTGTCTTTCGTATTTTTTATCAGAAACTGCTCTTCGCCAATTTCCATTTCTATTCCATTGTGCTCTAACACTGTTTACCTTCCCAAGTTTTCCGCCTTGTATTAAATCAACAGCATGAGAATATAGCCGAGAACTATGATATTGGTGACCTGTTTGAAATATTTTTGTGTGTTCATTTTTTACTTTTTGGACAAGATTTTTTGTTTCTTGAGCACCTTTTACCAGTGTTTTTTCACAATAAATATGCAAGTTGGCGTTAACCGCATCTGATGCAATTTGAGCATGAGTATTAAGAGGAGTACTTATAATAATTGCATCTAAATTCTTGTGCTGTAATAGTTCTAAATAATCTGTATATGCTTTAGCTTTAGGAGCAATTTCTAAAGCTTCATTTAAACGAAAAGTTAGAACATCGCAATAAGCAATTAAGTTAACATTATTAGTGTTAACAAGAATTCTCATTAATCCTTTTCCTCTAGCACCGGTTCCAATCACAGCAACATTTACAGAAGCTATATTCGTTGAATTTAAAATTGAAAAAACATCAGTTTTAGCAATAATAATTGGAGAAACTAAAGTAGCAGCCCCTTTAGATAAAAAAGTTCTTCGGTTTAACATAAATCTTTGATATTAGTATTAAACAGTAGTAGATTAAAGATTTTTTATCAAGCAATTTAATGAAAAGTTTTTCTATATTAGATAATTATAACACAGTTTTATCAATACCATACTTTTGAAGAAAAAACACAGAAACCTTCTTTTTTTACTAGTTTTAATCGGATTAATATTTCCTACAACCAAAATAAAAGCACAAAATAACAATTGGAAAAATTTACTTGAGAATAACTCTTTAAGCAAATTCAAACAATTAAATGGGTCTGCTCAATTTTACCTTAAAAATGATGAACTTGTTGGTGTTTCTAAAGCAAATACATCTAATAGTTTTTTAGCTACCAAAAAGCTATACAAAGATTTTATTTTAGAATTTGAAGTTAATATCGATATTGGTTTAAACTCAGGAGTTCAGTTTAGAAGCTATAGCAGTCAAAACTTTCAGGAAGGAAGAGTATATGGTTATCAATGTGAAATTGAAACTAGCACAAGAAAGTGGGGTGGTGGAATATATGATGAAGCTCGCAGAGGCTGGCTCTATCCCCTTACGAGGAATTTAAATGCACAAGAGGCTTTTGTTAATGGTACTTGGAATCATTACAGAATTGAAGCTTTTGGAAATAAGATACGAACTTATATTAATGGAGTTCAATGTGCAAATCTTGTTGATTCCTTGTCATCAGAAGGGTTTATTGCGTTTCAGGTACATTCAATCGAAGATATTACAGATGAAGGTAAAATAGTAAGATGGCGAAACATTATGATTATGGAATCACCTGATTTCAGTGAGTTAAATAATAAATCAAATTCAGCACCGGAAATTAGCTATTTAGAAAATGAATTGTCAGAAAATGAAAAACGTATTGGTTTTCGAATGTTATGGGACGGTGAGTCCAAAAAAGGATGGCGAGGAGTAAAATTAAATGGTTTTCCTCTAAAAGGATGGGAGATTCATGACAACATTTTATCAGTGGTATCAGCAGATGGTTACGAATCTTCTAATGGTGGAGATATTATTACAATACAAACTTTTTCAGATTTTGAACTAAGTTTAGACTTTCTATTGACCCCAGGAGCCAATAGTGGCATTAAATATTTTGTAAATCCAAACTTAAATAAAGGAAATGGTTCTGCTATTGGATTAGAATTTCAGCTTTTAGATGACAACCTTCATCCTGATGCTAAAGCTGGTAAAAATGGAAACAGGACTGTTGGATCTCTATATGATTTAATAAGAGCTGAAAACACAGAAAATGGTAGTCGAGGTAAAAACTTTAAAGGAGTTGGGCAATGGAATAATGCTAGAATTGTTGTCAAAAATGGATACGTTGAGCACTGGCTTAATCATGTTAAAGTAGTAGCCTATAACAGATTTAGTCAAACATTTAAGGCGTTAATTGAAAAAAGCAAATATGAAAAATGGGATCAATTTGGTGTCTGGCCTTCAGGCAAAATTTTACTTCAAGATCATGGAGACAGAGTTTCATTTAAAAATATCAAAATCCGGGAATTTTAAAAAATAGTGTCTATGAATCATACTAGAAGAAGTTTCATAAAAAAAACATCCTTAGGGACAATGGCATTTGGAGGTTTTGCTTCTACATCATTAATAAGCGAAAATGTTTTGGGCTCTAATGATCGGATTAATTGTGCGGTGATTGGAGTACGTAGTAGAGCAAAAGCACATGTACTGGCAATACATGGTCAGAAAAATACTAAAATCTTATACAGCTGCGATGTAGATGATCTTATTCTAGAGGAACATAATATCTGGTCAAAAAATAATATTGGTTATGTCCCAAAAAACGAAAAAGATTTTAGAAAAATTCTTGAAGATAAAAAAATAGATGCAGTATTTATTGCAACTCCTGAACACTGGCATGCACCCATGGCAATTTTAGCATTAAAAGCAGGAAAGCATGTTTATATTGAAAAACCTTGTAGTCATAACCCACATGAAAATGATTTATTAGTAACCGCACAAAAAAAATATGGGCTTAAGGTACAAATGGGAAACCAACAACGCTCTGCTAGAACTTCTATACTGGCAATGCAAGATATTAAAGAAGGTATTATTGGTAAAACATATAAAGGTGAAGCATATTACTCAAACAACAGGGGTTCAATTGGTGTTGGAAAAGAAATATCTGTTCCTAAAACACTAGATTGGGATTTATGGCAAGGACCTGCTCCAAGGCAAATATATAAGGATAATATTCACCCTTATAATTGGCATTGGTTTAGAAATTGGGGAACAGGTGAAATGCATAACAACGGAACACATGAGGTGGATATTTGTCGATGGGCACTAGATGTTGGTCTTCCGGAAAGTGTTACTTCATTTGGAGGAAAATACACCTATAATGATGATTGGGAATTTGCAGACAACCAACAGGTTACTTTTAAATACCCTAAAAATAAATTTATTACTTGGACCGGTCATAGCAGAGGATTAATTAAACCTGAACAACCGGGTCGAGGGGTCACCATATATGGAAGCAAAGGAAGCATTCAATTGGACAGAAACTTTTATAAACTGTTTGATTTACAAGGAAACCTATTAAAATCAGAATTTGAAAAATCCGTAAATGCTACTACTGATACAATGGGTCAAGGAGATTTAGATGTTAACCATGTAAAAAACTTTTTTGAAGCAATTAGAGAAGGAAAATCTTTAAATGCAGAAATAAAAGATGCTAGTATTTCAACCATGCTTTGTCATTTGGGAAACATGGCACAAGATGCTGGGGAAACATTAAAAATTGATCAAACAACTGCTAAAGTTTTGAATAATAAAAAAATAATGCAACAATGGAAGAGAGAATATGCTAAGGGCTGGGAGCCTAAAGTTTAGAATTTAGCTAAACAACTCACAAAACAAATAATGTTTATTGAATAGTTATTAAAATAATCCTTTAGATACTTAAATTTCGATGCAAAATTTTATTACCAATGATTTTTTACTTGAATCTGAAACAGCGAAAAAACTTTACCATGATTTTGCTGTACACCTTCCTATTATAGATTATCATTGTCATCTTTCTTCAAAAGCAATAGCAGAAAATACTCAATTTGAAAATATAACAAAACTATGGATTGATGGAGATCATTATAAATGGAGAGCTTTACGAACACTTGGAGTTGAAGAGAAGTATATTACTGGTTCTGCAAGTGATCAGGAAAAATTTTTAGAATGGGCAAAAGCAATGCCTTTTACAGTCCGAAATCCAATTTATCATTGGTCCCATTTGGAACTACTTCGATATTTTAATTGTAATGAATTACTTTCAGATAAAAATGCAATAAATATTTACCAAGAAACTACTGCTCTGGTAAAAACCAAAGACTTTAGAACACAGAATTTATTAGAAAAAATGAATGTTGAATTAATTTGCACAACTGAGGATCCTATTGAGAATCTTAATTACCACCAACAACTAAAAAAATCAAGTTTTAAAACAAAAGTAAGCACTTCATTTCGTCCTGATAAGGCTATTATGATTGAAAGCAATACATATAATACTTATATTAATTCATTAGAAGCGCGGACTAATAGTGAAATAAAAAGCTATAAAAAATTAAAAGATGCGTTAATTAATCTAGTAGAATATTTTCACGAAAATGGTTGTAGGATTTCAGACCACGGCCTCACCTTCATTCCTTTTGAAATAACCTCAGAAAAAACTATAGAAACAATTTTTGAAAAAAGAAGGCTGGGTAATAATATTTCAGAAAAAGAAAAAAATCAATATCAAACATCTTTAATGATTTTTCTCGGAAAACTTTACCACAGAAAAGGATGGGTACAACAGTTTCACTTGGGAGCAATGCGCAACAACAATACCAGAAAATTTAAACTATTAGGACCTGATACTGGTTGGGACTCTATTGGAAATTACCCCATTGCACAAAATTTATCAAAATTTTTAGATTGTTTAGATCAAAACAATGAGTTAACTAAAACCATCTTATACAATCTAAATCCTTCAGATAATGCTATAATGGCCACCTTAATAGGTAATTTTAATGATGGAAGTGAAAAAGGAAAAGTTCAATGGGGATCTGGTTGGTGGTTTATGGATCAATTAGAAGGAATGACCAATCAGTTAAACACATTATCTAACATAGGACTTATTAGTTGTTTTGTGGGAATGTTAACTGACTCAAGAAGTTTTCTTTCATTTCCAAGACATGAATATTTCAGAAGATTAGTTTGCAACTTATTTGGTGAAGATATTGAAAAGGGACGACTACCAAATGATCTATCATGGATTGGTAAAATAATTTCTGATATCTGTTATAATAATGCTAAAAACTATTTTGATTTCTAAAAAATGCTTTCATTAAAGACGATAGGTCACCTATTTATTTTAGTAATATTTTCTCTTTTTGGTTGCACTAAAACAAAAACAATAAGAGTTATTAAATTAGCACACGGTCTTGATGTTAAACACTCTGTACATCAGGCTATGCTCAAGGCAGATGAATACATAAATACCGTATCAAAAGGGAATATGCGTATTCAAATCTATCCAAATCAGCAACTAGGAAGTGAACGTGAATGTTTAGAATTATTACAGATTGGAAGCCTAGACATGACTAAAGTTTCAGGTGCTGTAATGGAAAATTTTGCTCCAAAAACTAGAGTTTTTGGACTTCCATTCTTATTTGAAAGTAAAGAACACTTATTTAGAGTTCTTGATGGAGCGATCGGTAAAGAATTGTTAAATGAAGGTAAGGAATATTGGCTAAAAGGAATGGGGTATTATGATTCAGGTAGTAGAAGTTTTTATACTCGGGAAAAACTAATCACTAAGCCCGAAGATTTAATAGGACTAAAAATAAGAGTTCAAGAAAGTGCTTCAGCTATAGAGATGGTAAAAAAATTAGGTGCTTCCCCTACACCAATTTCATGGGGAGAGTTATATACATCGATTCAACAAGGTGTCGTGGATGGAGCTGAAAATAATCCTCCAAGCTTTTACTTATCTAGACATTACGAAGTTTGTAAATATTATGTAATTGATGAACACACAATGATTCCTGATTTTTTAGTGATAAGTACCCACACATGGAAACGACTTAATACTCAAGAAAAAGAATGGCTTCAAAAAGCAATTAATTTTTCTATTCCCTACCAACGAAAATTATGGATTCAATCAGAAAAAGAATCATTAGATGCTGTAATTAAAGCTGGAGTTCAAGTTAGTTATCCTGAGAAAAAAAAATTTAAAGAAGCTACTTACTCTATGTATAATTCTTTTCGAAAAAATTTTGAAATGAACCAATTAATTGATCGTATTCAAAATGAAAAAAATTAAAACATACCTCGATCGAGTTATTGAAAAACTTCTTATAACAATATTTGGGTTAATGGTTATCAATGTAATTTGGCAAGTCATTACACGTTATTTTAGTGAAAATCCGAGTTCATTTACTGATGAATTATCTCGTTATCTTATGATTTGGCTTGGCATCTTAGGAGCTGCTTACGTTACTGGAAAAAACGAACATGTCTCTATTGATTTTTTTATAAAAAAAATAAGTGTACAAAATCGTAAAATACTTACTCTGTTTATAACATTAAGTATAATTTGTTTTGCGATTATAGCGCTAGTTATAGGTGGCGGTCGTTTGGTCTACATAACCCTAATTTTACAACAATATTCACCATCACTAAAAATACCTTTGGCATTAGTTTATAGTATCCTTCCTATCAGTGGAATCTTAATTATATTTTATAAAATAACAGAAATACCCAAGTAATTAAATATGGAAAATCTGCCTGTAATTGTTCTTATTTTAAGTTTTATTATTTTTATTTCTATTGGTACTCCAGTGGCATGGAGCATTGCTATTTCATCACTACTAACTATTATTATTTCTCTTCCATTTATTCCTGCTGCAACAACTATTGCACAGCGGATGGCTACAGGTTTAGACAGTTTTACGCTTTTAGCTATTCCTTTTTTTATTCTTTCTGGACAACTAATGACACACGGGGGTATTGCAAGTCGTCTAATAGGTTTTGCTAAAACTATTGTTGGAGCTTTACCTGGTGGATTAGCATTAATTAATATAATTTCAGCCATGCTAATGGGTGCTATTGCAGGGTCAGCTATGGCATCTGCATCAGCAATGGGATCTATTCTAGGTCCTGAAATGGAAAAAGAAGGTTATGATAAAGAATATGGTGCAGCTGTTAATATTACATCCTCTACAATTGGATTGGTTATCCCACCCAGTAATGTGTTAATTGTATATTCACTTGCCAGTGGAGGCGTTTCAATTGCCGCCTTATTTTTAGCAGGATATATTCCTGGTATTCTAACAGGACTATTTTTAATGATTGTTGCCTCTATTTGGGCAAAAAAGAAAGGATACCCCACTTCTAAAAAAAGTTCCTTAAACAACATATTTAAAACATTTATTGTTGCAATTCCTAGTTTATTTCTACTTTTTATAGTTATTGGAGGTATTGTTTCTGGAATCTTTACCGCTACAGAAGCATCAGCAATAGCAGTTATATACACTTTAATTCTAGGAATGCTTTATAAAGAAATTAAATTGAAAAATATTCCTTATATTCTCATGGAGGCATCTAAAACTAGTGCGGTTATAATGCTTCTAATTGCGGCCTCAATGAGTATGTCTTGGATTATGTCCTTTGAAAATATACCTCAAAATTTAAGTGAATTTTTATTGAGTCTGAGTGATAATAAAATTATCATTTTATTGATTGTTAATCTTTTGTTGCTCTTTGTTGGAATATTTATGGACATGACTCCTGCGGTATTGATTTTTACTCCAATTTTCTTACCTATTGTTACTTCTATTGGTGTAAATCCTATTCAATTTGGAATTATAATGGTCTTGAATTTATGCATTGGCTTATGTACTCCTCCAGTAGGATCAGTTCTATTTGTTGGGATTGGACTCGCAAAAACAAGTATCGAAAAGGTTATAAAGCCATTACTCCCTTTATTTATTGCCATGATATTTTCCTTAATACTCATTACTCTTTTCCCAGCACTTACGCTTTGGCTCCCTAGTCTATATAGAATTTAATAAATAATCATATTAAAAAGAAACAAATTTGATTATTTTTAGGCATTGAAAAAAATCAATGAATTACCAAAAAGATCAAAACACAGTGCCTTTTAAAGAGGTGAATTTTGAAATAAGTGCACTCCTGGAAAATTATATAGAGAAAAGCCGTGAAGGAAAAACCTCTGTTCTGAAACAAAGAAGTCCTAAAAGCATTGCAGAGGAACTCCAAACAGAATACTATTTTAGAAATGGTTTTAAAACAACTGCTGCATTAAAAGAATTTATTTCTATCTATTTAGACAATACTAATCATTTGCGTAATCCGAAATATATGGGTCATCAGGTAGCTGTTCCTCAAGATCTTTCAGGTATTCCTGATTGGATTCATGGTACCGTTAACAACCCTAGTTCATTATATGAAATGGGTCCAGCTGGAGCAACATTAGAAGGATTTATGATAAATTGGATGTTACAACATTTAGGCTGGTTTAAAGGCAAAAATCTTTATGATTTTAAATTAAATAAAAATAATGGAAGCGGTGTTTTAACACATGGAGGTTCTATTGCAAATCTGACTGCACTATCAGCTGCTAGAGCTGCAATTTCTCCTGAAGCATGGACAAATGGCTCTCCAAAAGATTTAGTTGTAATAGGTCCAAGTACGGCACATTACTCAATTGCTAGAGCACTATCAATAATGGGAATGGGTAAGAATGCATTTATTCCTGTATCTGTTGATG
>TARA_B110000208_G_scaffold726_2_pt1 | contig 11868 bp, 10 predicted proteins | sample TARA_B110000208 | Tara Oceans TARA_B110000208 (sample SAMEA4397426) | marine metagenome | biome: Polar Biome; feature: [SRF] surface water layer (ENVO:00010504); material: water (ENVO:00002006), including particulate matter (ENVO:01000060) such as... | depth 5 m
TTAGCTACATTATGGCTGGCTCAATTAACCTTAAGGTGCCCACCTGAATGGCATAGTTTAATACCTCCGTTAAATTTAAAAAAACCCAACCGAATATTAGTACCAAAAAGCCTACCCGTATTATCTTATTTGCCACAAATGGCCAAACAAGCACCTAAAGAAAACCAGCCGTTGATTAATTGTTTAATCCAGAACGAATCTAAATTACATTTTAATCAAACCTACTCTGCTGAAGATTTTGGGGAAAACTTTTTAAAGCAGTACGGATGGATTAAATTTTTAGGCCCAGATGCCTATTGGCATAGCGATATACTGTCAAGTGGCTTAGTTCTTTTTGGAGATTATGTTACCTACCCTGAGCATTGGCACGTGGCAGAGGAATTATACTTCCCATTAAGTGGCACCGCTCTTTGGTATCATGAAGAAAAAGGCTGGGCTACTATTGCTGGCTGCCCACTCATCCATCATGCAAGTAATATCAAACACTCGATGCGTACTTTTGGTGAGCCAATGCTGGCTTTATACATTTGGCGCGGCGGCAACCTAGTGCAAAAATCTAACATATAGACTCGCTTTCTATTTTAACTTATTATAATTACAAGCTTGATTAGGTCTGAAAACCCTACGTTGAATAGCCCATGAGCTATTTTTCAGATAATGTTGCTGCTAATTTAATATAGATTTCAATCGTCAACTAATGCTGAGGCCAAGCATGCAAAAACCCTTTAGGTTAAACCGCCGCCAATGGCTTGTCTCATCTTTGGGACTCATTGCAACTGCACTTTCCAGTCCACTCTTTGCTCAAACTCAAATTCGTCGTATAGCACCTCAATATATTGCAACGCTTGCTCCCTCTGGTGCAAAATCAGGAACAGGTGCGCAAACCTGGGGCCTCTGGCGAGTAGATCCTGGCCCAATAGGTGTTTGGCTTCGCTTTTACCAGCTGTTGCAAAAAGCTGGTAATCTTGCCCCAGCTGGATGGCGATTTAATATCGATGATTGGTGGCTTGATGAGAATGGCTTAATAATGAAAGCACCTGAGTTTCCGATGCCTGCTGGAAACTATTACGTGACCAACGGTGAAGATCATATTTCTTTGCTCACGGTGGAAAAACCAGACGCCAACGGGGAACAAGCATGGTCATTGTCCGATGAAAAAACCATTGGTAATGTCACCCATGGGCCTTGCCGGTCTGCGCGCTATACACCTGAAGGTGATTCTGCCACCTGCTCACCCGCAAACGCCAACCGTGAAGCATTCCCACTAAAGCCTGGAGAAGTTCCACCACCTGTGGATGGCTGCAACCGCAAACAATACGCCGTACTTATTGTGTTTGGTTTACCCATTGAAAGCGCTTAGCAGTCTGTGTAGTTGCTACGCAAACAACTGCTATACATTTCGTGTGCTTTGGTAACGTGAGCAGGGGTCATTTTCGTAGCAATGCTTTGTTTATATTGAGCGGCTAGCAAGTCGCCATTATGGCTGCCCACACTCCACCACATGTAGGCACGTAAATAGTCTGTAGGTACCCCATGGCCATTAACATACATAACACCAAGGTAAGATTGGGCTCTCGCATAACCCTGGTTAGACGCTAAGGTAAGCCATTTAACTGCTGTTTTGTCGTTCTCCACAACACCTTTACCAGCATCATACAGACCACCTAGGTTAAACTGAGCAACTATATCGCCTTGCTCCGCCGCTAGGGTGTACCACTTTGCTGCTGCATTATAGTTCTGCGGAACACCATGGCCACGCTCGTACATAAAACCCAGGTTAGACTGTGCAGAAGCATTGCCACTGTCAGCAAATGGGATCCACTGTGATAGAGCCGTTTTAAAATCGCCTGCCTTGTAGGCCTGAAGGCCCTTATCAACGTCAGCAGCAATGGCTGCTCCATTGGCCCATAGTAGTATAAGGGTTAACCCCAGCAATACTTTTCTAATACTCATAGCTCTATGCTCTAACTAAGGGGATAACTAGTGTCCCTAAAACCGCAGTTGCAGGTAAACATGCCTACTATTTATAGCAAACGACACCAGCTTACCGCTTGCTTAAAGACATTATTACCCTCTGGTAAAACCACCAACCTTCGCTCGTACATCCGCTCCAAAAGCACCATAGGTGTCTTTTATTTCGGGCTTAATTTCTCCAACGATTAAATAACTAAGCAGGATCCCAACAAAATTTAACCTCGCTAAACTGAATACCCATTTTCAGTAAGCCGCTTCGAAAGTTCTGCAATATGTGCTGGCCCAACTTCGCAACAACCGCCGATTAAACCCGCTCCATTAGTGACCCATTCCATAGCAAATTCAGCATAAGCCGCTGGACCCAGATCAGTTCGCGACTGCATAGATTTCACGGTACCACCAGGCTTCAAGCTATCAATAGAAGTAAATCCATTGCCATAAGCACCCGTTAAGCCTTGGTCTGATTTCATTTTTGACCATGACGCCGAAATTGCTTCTGGCTTGCTACAGTTAAGGAGTTTTGCATCGGCACCAAACTCATCTAGCATCGCTACAGCGTCCGATAACGCTTCTCCACTGCGCAATAAACCTTGGTCATTATCTGCAATTGTTAAAGAAACCCATACTGGTAAACCGCTTTCCTTAGCAGCAACTAAGGCGGCTTTAGCTTCAGCAATTGATGACATAGTTTCACACAAGAAAACATCAACGTGGGGCGCCTGAATAGCCACTATTTTACTGTAGCTTTTTAACATTGTCTCATATTTAGGTGTAACTTCAGCGTGATAACTTGCTACTAATGGGGGCAGGCAACCCGCAATTTTAACCTCTGGAATACCAGCAGCTTCGCGCGCACTGATCGCTGCATTAATCGCAGCGACATGAAGCCTCTCAAAGTCTTCAATTTGGCCATCACGGGTAAGTCTCTCGGGGGTCATCGTATAGGCATTTAAAGTAATCACGCGAGAACCAGCAAAGATATAATCTAAATGTACATCACGCACAATTTCAGGCTCATCGATCATTACTTGGGTTGACCAAAGTGGCGTGACCTCGTTACTGCTGCGCTTGAGTAACTCTTGGCCCATACCTCCGTCTAAAAGAGTAATGTGTGGTTTGTGTGGCATCATATTTTAAAAAAACCTTATGTTATTAGCCGTGACATTACTGTTACAGGCATTTGTTTGTTGGCATCTAAAGCGAGCGATATTTTACCATATTAGAATGCGCGATCTGCTGTTATTTGATGGGGTAATATAACTAACGAATCAGTGGCATAGTTTGAAAAGCAATTAAGGCTAATAAGAGAGGGTAAACACCTTGTTGGTGATCAGTCTGTAAAACAATACTCTGGGTATGTAATATCTGCTAAGTGCTGCTGCCAAATATGTGACACTAAGCCTAGTTTAATGACATTTTTTAAGGCGCTATCTAACGCCTGCTTTAATTCAACCTGGTGTGGCTGCATTGCTGCACCCCATAAATTAGCCGTATTTACGGTAAAGGCAAGTTTAAAACGTGGATCATTTAACAGGTTTCCAAATGCCGGCTCATCATCTACCACTGCGTCTACTTCACCTGACGCTAAGGCCTTAATCATGTCTGCAAAAACATCATCAGACTGGCCTGAAAAAGAAACTAGCTGGCACCCCAGCCAAGCTTTTGCCAATGCCATATTTGTACTACCTTCGATGGCAGCCACGTTTAACCTGTCTAGGTCTAATGGGCTAAGTATGTTTGAATCACAACGAACCAGCACAGATTCATCAAACGCTGCATAGGGCCTAGAGAACAAAAGACGGTTTTGCCTCGCTGCAGTTATGGCGCATCCGCACCAAATAGCATCGGCTTTCTTGTTTAACAACGCCGATTCGAAATCAGACCAGCGGGTATATAACCATTTTAGCTTCAGGCCCAATTGCTGGGCGATCACTTTAGCTATCTCTGGTTCATAGCCAAAGCGCTGGCCCGTATCATCAGTATTAAATAGCGGCATGGCATTTAGGTCTGCGCACACTAATGTTAAGCAGCCCTCATTGACTGTGTTTAACACTTTGGTGCTGAAAAAGTTAAATAGTCGTCAAGGGCTTTCGTTCTGCTGCCATTCTCATGCCAAAGAATTGGAAAATAATTTTCATCTAATTGATTGTCTGCTAAATGTTTATAACGACTGTAAGTAGGGCCTATTCCTTGGGCAAATTGAGTGGGATCATATTCTGCATCACAACGCATTAAATGAAGCACTAATGCGCGCCTAGGGAGCGCAGACTCATTAGCACCAGAGCCATGCCATGTCCATCCGTGATGCACAGAGCCACCACCTGCTTTCACTTCAACATACTTAATTTGAGGTTCCTCACCTTGGCTCTGGGCGGCATATTGCATGGGTTCACGGTAATTGTCTGGGCCATGGAACTCACCTGATGGTATGCTCTTGCCCCATTTATGCGAACCTTTAACAAACTCTAACGTACCACCAGCCTGCTTAGTATCGTCAAGGGCAATCCAGCAGGATATCAAGTCACTTGGAGTAAACCATGACAAATAGGCACTGTCCTGGTGATAACCCAAAGACCTTGCCCCAGAGGGCTTTGACAAGAGGTTATCAATCATAATTCGAACACCGGGCCACCCTGCCAATTGGGCCACACTGCGACCCAAGTCTTCACTTAATACCACTTGTGCAATGCTACGGTTAGCCTTCCAGCCATTGCACACCTGACGCGTGAGGCTAGGATCACCTGAACCAAGCTGCCAATTTACCTCATCAGGAGTCACCCCTGTTTCAAACATCCCATTAAATACATCATCAAAGGCTTGATGCAGCGGAACCAGTTGCTCTGCCGGGAGGATTTTATCGATAACAAGAAATCCTTGTTGATTGAAGTCTTGTTTATTTTTATTTGTTGGCTTGAATAACATAACTAGTCTAATCCCACTCTTACTTATGTAATCAGTATATAGAATAAGAAACACGTAATTCAACCGAAAAATTGACGGCATGTAATGCTTAAAAATAGTTTTACATCAATAGATTTATAACTATTACAGCACTAATGCGATTAGTATGGATTGTGTTTTAAGATAACAGCTCTTTAAGGCTCTTCACTAGTGCACCAGACGCATTTTCTTCAAGCTTATGCTTGCCAGAAACTACCACCTGCTCTCCTGCAACAAACACATCGTTTACTGGGTTATGGTTAATTCCAAAAATCCAGCGATTAATAAGCTGCTCAGGCTTAGCTGCTGCTAATAGCGGATGGCTAATATCAAGGGTGATGAAGTCAGCGCGGGAACCGACTCTTATGCCCGTACTAATATTACAGGCCGCATTACCACCTAAAGCACTGGCTTGGTAGATAAAGTCGCCCACACTAGGTTGATCGCTACTGTACACTCGGTTACGTTGCTGGTCACGCAAACGCTGCCCATATTCCAATAGACGCAGTTCTTCAGCCACTGAAACACACACATGGCTATCTGACCCAATGCCTAATCGACCGCCTTGGGCCACCAAATCTGTGATGGGGAAAATACCATCACCTAGGTTAGCCTCAGTACTTGGGCACAAACCTACAACGGCTTGGCTATTAGCAATAGTCTTTACCTCTTGCTCATTTACATGAGTGGCATGGATCAAGCACCAACGGGCGTCAAAACCCACTTGGTTAGCTAACCACTCCACCGGGCGCTGGCCACTCCAGGCTACACAGTCATTCACTTCTTTCATTTGTTCAGCGATATGAATGTGGACTGGCCAGTCTTGCGGTAAGCTCGTTAATGCTGTTTCAATTTGTGATTTGGTAACGGCACGCAGCGAATGGAAACACAAGCCTTGATTATGCCTAAGCACATCCATGTTTTTTCCAAGCTGTTCTTGCAGGCGCAAATAAGCATCTAGGTTGTGGATAAAGCGCGCTTGCGCAGGGCTTGGGGCTTGGCCACCAAAGCCAGAGTGGCTGTAAAGCACAGGCAATAGTGTCTGGCCAATACCTGCATCAACCGCTGCTTGGCGAACGTGCAAGGCCATTTCTGCTGGGTTGTCATAAGCTTGACCACTTTGCTGGTGATGCAAATAATGGAACTCCGCAACTTGGGTATAACCGGCTTTAAGCATCTCAATATAGAGGTGAGTGGCAATTTTACGCACCTGATCAGGAGTGAGCTTGGCAACCAGGCCATACATTAGGTCTCGCCAGCTCCAAAAACTGTCTTTGGGATCTAAACACACCTCCGCCAAGCCTGCCATGGCACGCTGAAACGCGTGCGAGTGCAGATTGACCATACCCGGCAGCACTGGGCCATTTAGCAACTGGCACCCTTGGCTAGTTTGACCTACCTGAATTTGACTAATAACACCGTTGGTAACTTCTATTTTTACGTTGTTAGCCCAGCCTGAAGCTGTTAAAGCTTGGTCGGCAAAGTAAAACTTGTTCATCATTAGTGCTCTCGTGATAATATATGCTTAACTTGTATAGACATTACATGAATTGGCACAGTTAAGTCAACATTGTATACTCCAATAAGAACTAAGATTTATGGACCTATTGTGACTAAACGCCAATCAGATACCACTCAAAGCTTACTCAACGCACTGCCAAATACCAATGCGCCTATTTATGCCCGACTGAAAAGCGCTATCTTAGAAAATATTGACTCGTCCACTTGGCTACCCGAACAACGCCTGCCATCCGAAGCTGAAATGGTTAAGGCATTAGGGGTAAGCCGCATGACCGTTAATAGAGCGCTGCGAGAGCTCACTGCTGATGGTGTACTTATTAGGCAACAAGGTGTGGGTACATTTGTAGCACCTAAAAAAGCCCATTCTTCGTTATTTGAAGTCCATAACATTGCTCAAGAAATTGCAGATCGAGGCCACAAACATACAACAAAAGTTGTTGAATTACAGACTGTTAAAGCCAATACAGACCAAGCTTTAAGGCTAGGTTTACGCACGGGTGAGCGCATATTTAAATCAACTTTAATCCACTTTGAAAACCAGCATCCTATTCAACTGGAACAGCGCATTGTTAATACTACACTCGCCCCAAACTATGCAGAACAAGACTTTACACAACTGACACCATTTGCCTATTTAAATAAAGTAGCCCCCATTACAGAAGGAGAGCACTTGGTGGAAGCCGTTATTCCAAATGCGACAGAGGCAGAACAACTGGCTATTAGTACACACCAACCCTGCCTTCAAATTAAACGCAGAACCTGGTCTGGCCAGATAATTGTTACTAGTGCTAGGCTGCTATCGCCAGGTCATCTATTTCAATTATTTGGTCATTTCGGCCGTCCTTAATGACTACATTTTACTTGCCAGATTATTAAAATTGGCGTATGTTTTACTACTTGTATATACATGTAAGGAAAAACGCACATGCTCAACGCCGAAGACCTCAAGGCTCGCCGCACCCGTAGTGGAAATATAACAGCACCGACTGGTACAAAAATCAGCACCAAAAGCTGGATGACTGAAGCGCCCCTGCGCATGCTAATGAACAACCTAGACCCAGACGTAGCTGAAAATCCAAATGAGCTAGTGGTGTATGGCGGTATTGGCCGCGCTGCAAGAGATTGGGCTAGTTATGATCAGATCGTCTCTTCTTTAACCGATCTTGAAGAAGACGAAACACTGTTGGTGCAGTCTGGTAAACCGGTGGGGGTATTTAAAACCCATACTAATGCGCCCAGAGTTCTTATTGCGAATTCAAACCTAGTACCACACTGGGCAACATGGGATCATTTTAATGAGTTAGATGCCAAAGGTTTAGCTATGTACGGCCAAATGACCGCAGGTAGTTGGATCTATATTGGTAGCCAAGGCATTGTTCAGGGCACCTACGAAACTTTTGTTGAAGCTGGCCGGCAACACTTTGGTGGCAACCTTAAAGGTCGCTGGATTTTAACTGCGGGTTTAGGTGGCATGGGCGGAGCCCAGCCACTTGCAGCGAGTTTGGCAGGAGCGTGCTCACTTAATATTGAGTGCCAGCAAAGCCGCATAGACCTGCGCTTAAAAACCCGCTATTTAGATGAACAGGCTGCCGATATTGATGATGCGTTAGCACGAATTAAACGCTACACGCAGGCTGGAGAAGCCAAGTCTATTGGCCTACTGGGTAATGCAGTAGACATTTTACCAGATCTGGTGAAGCGAGGCGTTAAGCCAGACTTAGTCACTGATCAAACCTCTGCCCACGACCCTCTAAACGGTTACTTACCACAGAATATGGACTGGGAAACCTACCGCCAAAATGCCATTGATGACCCTGCAGCCACTATTAAGGCTGCCAAAGCCTCTATGGCTATTCATGTGAGAGCTTTACTGGCGTTCCATAGCCAAGGCATTCCCACCGTAGATTACGGTAATAATATCCGTCAGGTGGCGCTAGAAGAAGGGGTAGAGAATGCTTTTGACTTCCCAGGTTTTGTTCCTGCCTATATCCGCCCACTGTTTTGTCGTGGTGTAGGGCCGTTTCGATGGGTGGCACTGTCTGGTAACAAAGAAGACATATACCGCACAGATGCCAAGGTTAAAGAACTCATCCCAGATGATGCCCACTTACATCACTGGCTCGATATGGCACGTGAGCGTATTCAATTCCAAGGTTTACCTGCACGTATTTGCTGGGTTGGCTTGGGCCAACGGGCCAAATTAGGTTTAGCCTTTAATGAAATGGTGCGTAGTGGCGAGCTAAAGGCGCCTATCGTCATTGGCCGTGATCACCTAGATTCTGGCTCTGTTGCCAGCCCCAACCGAGAAACTGAAGGTATGCAGGACGGATCAGACGCAGTGTCTGATTGGCCATTACTCAATGCTCTACTCAATACGGCTTCTGGTGCCACTTGGGTGTCATTGCACCATGGCGGTGGCGTAGGCATGGGCTTTTCTCAGCATTCGGGCATGGTAATTGTGTGCGATGGTACCGACGAAGCGGCTGCCCGTATCGCTCGGGTACTGCACAATGATCCAGCAACAGGGGTAATGCGCCACGCAGACGCAGGCTACCAAATTGCCATAGATTGCGCCCAAGAAAAAGGTTTAAACCTTCCTATGATTAAGCACAATAAAACCCATTGAGGCACGTTATGTACACGTTTGAAATACAACCAGGTCTTCTAACACTCGCCCAATTACGCCAAGTGGCGCATCGCAAGGTGTGCGTAACAATCTCCAGTGACGCACTACCGGCTATCCACAAAAGCCAGCAACTGGTTAATCAAGTTATTGAAGAAAATAGAACGGTATACGGTATCAACACCGGTTTTGGGTTATTGGCCAATACAAGAATAGAAGTAGAAGACCTTGAAGAGCTGCAACGTTCAATTGTTTTGTCCCATGCAGCAGGTATTGGACGATTAATGGATGACGCGGTGGTGCGCTTGGTAATGGTGCTTAAAGTAAACAGCTTGGCTCGAGGTTTCTCTGGCATCCGGTTAAGTGTGATCGAGGCTTTGATGACACTCATTAATACCGAAGTTTTTCCCTGTATTCCAGAAAAGGGATCCGTTGGAGCGTCTGGTGACTTAGCGCCTTTGGCCCACATGAGTGCAGTTTTGCTGGGTGAAGGTCAGGCTCGCTACCGAGGTGAAATTATCTCTGGTCAAGCGGCATTAAAAATTGCAGGTTTAAAACCATTGATTTTAGCGCCCAAAGAAGGTTTGGCATTACTCAATGGCACTCAAGCCTCTACAGCCTTTGCCCTACAAGGGTTATTTCACGCTGAGGACCTGTGGGCTTCCGCCACAGTGTGTGGCGCACTATCAGTAGAAGCTGCTTTGGGTAGCCGCAGCCCATTTGATGCACGCATTCATGACGCACGCGGGCACAAAGGGCAGATAGACTCAGCAACAGCATATCGTCATCTACTGACCCCAAACAGTGAAATAGGCACCTCACACGATAATTGCCACAAAGTGCAAGACCCTTATTCCTTGCGCTGCCAGCCTCAGGTAATGGGTGCGTGTTTAGAGCAAATTCGCCATGCTGCCGGGGTATTGCAGGTAGAGTCCAATGCCGTTTCTGATAACCCCTTAGTCTTTGCCGATCAAGGAGATATTGTCTCTGGTGGTAACTTCCATGCCGAACCTGTGGCCATGGTAGCAGATAATTTAGCCTTAGCCATTGCTGAAATTGGTAGTTTATCTGAACGCCGCATGGCCTTATTAATTGATTCCGCCCTTAGCCAACTTCCGCCGTTCTTAGTTGACAATGGTGGGGTGAATTCTGGCTTTATGATTGCTCAAGTCACTGCAGCCGCGCTGGCCAGTGAAAATAAAACCTTTGCTCACCCAGCCTGTGTCGACAGCTTACCTACCTCTGCTAACCAAGAAGACCATGTATCCATGGCCACCTTTGCAGCGCGGCGCTTGAGGGACATGAGCGAAAACACCCGTGGCATTTTAGCTGTAGAACTTTTATCTGCAGTGCAAGGTTTAGATTTCCGCACGGGCTTGAGTACCAGCCCCTTATTAGAGCAAGCCCGTTCTGGGTTGCGTGCACAAGTACCTTTTTATGATAAAGACCGTTACTTTGCCACAGACATCGCAGCGGCCAATGATTTGTTGGCCACAGCTTGTCATAATGACATGATGCCTGCCGGAATAATGCCAAGCTTTACTTAACCGCTGTGTGTTCGCACTCAATAGGACTTAAAACATGCCTTCATTTGATATTGTTTATGTTGGTTTTAACGCCGCCACTATGGCCTCCAATAGCGACTACGGCACCATTAAAGATGCCGCTATAGCTGTAAAAAATGGTCATATTGAATGGATCGGTCCTGCCTGTGACTTACCTGAACACAAGGCAACCACCGTTAACTTGGGTGGTGGTTGGGTTACACCAGGGTTGGTTGATTGCCACACTCATATAGTATTTGGTGGCGATCGTAGTAGCGAATATGAAATGCGCCTGCAAGGTGCAAACTACGAGGCTATTGCCAAAGCCGGTGGTGGCATTGTTTCTACAGTGGTAGACACGCGCAAAGCGAGTGCGCAACAGCTATTAGAGAGTGCAAAAAAACGCCTACATGGCCTAATGGCAGATGGTGTCACCTGCATAGAGGTGAAGTCAGGTTATGGCTTAGACCTAGCCACAGAAACGAAAATGTTACGTGTAGCCCGTACCTTGGGTGAAGAGTTATCTGTCACGCTGCGCACAAGCTGTTTAGCCGCCCATGCCCTGCCTCAAGAGTACCAAGGCCGAGCCGATGCTTACATTGATTTAGTCTGTGACGAAATTATTCCCAGCCTTGCCAAGGCTGGCTTGGCTGATGCTGTTGATGGTTTCTGTGAAGGCATTGCTTTTTCTGTAGTACAAATTGAACGGGTATTTAAAGCTGCTTTAGCCCATAACTTACCTGTAAAACTTCATGCCGAACAGCTATCTAACCTGGGGGGTTCTGGCCTTGCTGCGCGTTACAAGGCATTATCCAGTGATCACTTAGAGTACTTAAGTGATGCAGACGCCGTCGCTATGGCCGCTGCAGGCACCGTTGCAGTCATTTTACCTGGGGCATTTTTTTGCCTCAAAGAAACTAAGCTGCCACCGATTAAACGCCTGCGTGAGTTGGGCGTGCCAATGGCAATTGCTAGCGACTGCAACCCAGGGTCTGCACCGGTTTTATCCCTACGCTTAATGATGAGTATGGCCTGCACTTTATTCGGTTTTACTCCACTAGAAGCCTTACAAGGGGTCACTCGTCATGGTGCTCAGGCGCTTGGTTTAGGCCAAAGTCACGGTCAACTTAAAGTGGGCTATGCTGCCGATTTTGTCTGTTGGGATGTGCAAAACCCAGCAGAGCTGTGTTACTGGCTGGGTGGTCAGCTAGTCAAGTATCGCGCAGTTGCTGGGCAAATTACATGAATACAACAAAAATAACCTCG
>TARA_B110000208_G_scaffold188196_1_pt1 | contig 11821 bp, 13 predicted proteins | sample TARA_B110000208 | Tara Oceans TARA_B110000208 (sample SAMEA4397426) | marine metagenome | biome: Polar Biome; feature: [SRF] surface water layer (ENVO:00010504); material: water (ENVO:00002006), including particulate matter (ENVO:01000060) such as... | depth 5 m
CGGTTGAAAAAGGAATGCTTTATGCATACCGTGACCGTAAAAACAATAAAAGAAACTTTCGTTCTTTATGGATTGTGCGTATTAATGCCGCAGCTCGTTTACACGGAATGTCTTATTCTCAGTTTATTGGGAAAGTGAAAGCGAACAACATCGAATTAAACCGTAAGGTTTTAGCTGATTTAGCTGTAAACAACCCAGAGACTTTTAAGGCTGTTGTAGAGAAAATTAAATAAATATTAATACTTGCTTATATATAAAAAACCCAAACTTTTGTTTGGGTTTTTTTATTAACTTTATATTTCTAAAAACTTCAAAATGAAATCTGTTTTATTTCCCGTAATTTTATTTTTATGCACAATTATTAACGCGCAAGATACCGTTGAAAAACCAATAAGCTTGGCTGCTCAATTTGATGCTATTTATAGTATTTCTAATAGTTACGACCGGTATAAAATTATTAAGAAAATTCATTTTCAAGATTTAAAACGTCAATCCTTGGATAGCGTTGAAAACTACAAGCAACAACTCTCAGAAAATGAGTTGCTTTTAACATTAGAGGTGCAAAATTTTGAAAGCTTAAAAGCACAGGCAGACAAGACGCAAATAGCGCTTGATCAATCGTTACAGAAAGAAAACAACATCTCTATGTTTGGTGTTGCTTTGAGCAAAACAAATTACAACTTAGTCCTCTGGTCTATCATCCTTTTGCTTCTTTTAGGTTTGTCTTATTACATTTATAAATTTAACAATAACAAGCATTTAACCAAAAAGGCACAAAATAGCTTAACTGAAATCGAACATGAATTAACCGCATATCGAAAGCGGTCTTTAGAGAATGAACAAAAACTAAGAAGACAATTACAAGACGAAATTAATAAGCAACGAAATTCATAATACTGCTCTAGATTCTTGAGATGAGAACAATGGCAATAGCCTTGTGAATTAGAATTTTACTGTATAAAAAAACGCTTAAAGTTTCTTTTGAACTTTAAGCGTTTTTTTGTTTTCCTTTTGTTTAATAATGACTAAAAGCCGTCGCTTAACTGTTTTAGTTTTTCTGTATTTTCGGCCAACATCAATTCATCAATAATTTTCTGAATGTCTCCATTTACAATGTTTGACAAGTCATATAGGGTTAGTCCAATTCTATGATCGGTAACACGTCCTTGTGAATAATTGTAGGTTCTAATCTTTGCACTTCTATCTCCTGATGAAACCATAGAACCACGCTTTAAAGCATCTTCTGCATTTTTCTTTGCCAACTCCATGTCGTACAAACGAGAACGCAATACTTTAAAGGCTTTCTCTTTGTTTTTATGCTGACTTTTTTGATCTTGACACTGTGCCACCAAGCCGGTTGGAACGTGTGTTAAACGCACTGCAGAATAGGTTGTGTTTACCGATTGACCTCCTGGGCCTGAGGAACAGAAAAAATCAATTCGTACATCTTTTGAATTAATTTCTACATCAAACTCTTCTGCTTCTGGAAAAACCATACAGGTGGCTGCTGATGTATGTACGCGTCCTTGTGTTTCTGTTTGTGGTACTCTTTGTACACGATGCACTCCTGCTTCAAATTTTAAGGTTCCATATACATCGGGACCATTTACTTCGAACTGAATTTCTTTAAAACCTCCATTGGTTCCTTCGGAATAATCTACGGTGGATACTTTCCACCCTTTACTTTCACAGTACTTTGAATACATTCGAAACAAATCTCCTGCAAAAATACTAGCTTCATCTCCACCGGTTCCTGCTCTTAACTCAACCACCGCATTTTTGGAGTCTTCTGGATCTTTTGGAATTAATAAAAACTTAATCTCTTCTTCCAATTGAGGAATTCGAGTATTGGCTTCGTCGATTTCCATTTTGGCCATCTCATTCATTTCAGCGTCAGAACCGTCAGAAAGAATTTCTTTAGCTTCCACAATATTGTTCATTAGGATTTGATATTCTTCTCCTTTTTTTACAACATCTCCTAAATCTTTGTATTCTTTACTCAATTGCGCATACCGCTTTTGATTCATGATAATTTCTGGCTGAATGATTAAATCAGAAACCTCATCATAACGTTGCTTTACAATTCTTATTTTATCTAACATTTATTCTTCTTTTCTTGGATTGCGAATTTACAATTTTTATCGGAAAGTTAAATAGTTCGTTTTAAGTATCTTTGAATAACAATCAATTTATCTAATGAAATATTACTACTTAATTTTTTGTTTATTCATAGTCACTTCTTGTCAACCTAAAAAAGCGATACAAAAAAAACCTTCTTTTTTAATTGGAGAGTGGATTCGTACAAATAGTTCTGATAGTTTAAAAACCTATGAGAATTGGTGTAAGGATTTCACAGGGTTTGGACTGACTTTAAAAGGAAAGGATACTACTTTTTTTGAGCAACTGCGGATCTTAGAAAAAAACGATTCGTTATTTTTAGAGGTTCTTGGAATCAATGAAAGTGCAACGTTATTTCAATTTACAGAGCAAACAGCAACTTCTTTTGTTTGTGAGAATCTTAGTAATGAATTCCCGAAAAGAATAAAATATTATATCGATGAACCGCTATTGAGGGCAGAAGTTTCTAATGACAGCTTTCAGATTGATTTTGTTTTTGAACGGATTGAATAAGAATTGTGAGCTTTAATTTTTTACACGAAGACTCCAGTGGAATTCAAATTTAGAAACGACAACTCCAGATGAATTTGTTCCTTCAGAGACTAAAACAATTTTCTGCCCCTCGCCTGTTTGTATCGATCGATCAATTGCTGCTCTTATCTCGTTTCCGCCTGTGCATGAAAATGTAATTTTACCAGTCGCTTTTTTATAAAAATCGGCCTCTTGATGTGTTACCAACATAGAAACATTTTTTCCTGAATCTTTGATTGCTTTCATCACCAAAACGCCAGTTGGCATTTCGGCCGCCATTCCCTGGGCTGCCCAAAACATACTTTTAAACGGATTTTGATTCTTCCATGCATGCTTTATAGTAACGATGACTTCTTTGTCTGTGATTGATTGGACTCTGACACCTCCAAAATACGCTAAAGGTAATTTTACAAGGTTAAAAAGATTGACTTTGGACGGGGTAAATTTCATTTTTAAATGCTAAAAGTTAAAATTATAAAAAAAAATAACGATCACAAGATACCTAAAAAAGTATAAAAAACTGAGTATTAACAATACTTTTCGTTGTTTCATCTTTTAAATTGAAAAGGTTGCAAATGTTAAAGTTTATTAAATTTAGTACTATGTATTACACAATACTATCTTAAAGATATATATTTGCATAAGAAAGTAGTAAATGAAAAAATAAATTATGAAACGAAACCGAACAAACACCAATGCTTTTTTAATTCATATTTCTGCATTTGCAGGCTTAATTTTTCCATTTGGTCAAATTATTACGCCGCTCATTGCATGGCAAACACTAAAAGACAGAAGTCCTTTTTTAGATGAACAAGGCAAAGAAGCGGTAAACTTTAATCTTAGTTACACCTTGTATGTATTTATTATAAGTATTGCAGTTGGAGGTATTTTTATGGGAAATCTCTTTAGAAATTTGAATGGATTGAGCGATTTTAATTCGATATCTTATAATCTAAATCTGCCAAATGTTTTTAGCGTTCTAAGTATTGGTTCTCTGGTAGGGATTGTCTATTTAGTTGGAATTGCACTTGTAATTATTGCTTCTTTAAAAGCGAAAGATGGAGAAAACTATTCCTATCCTTTTTCGATAAAATTTATTAAATAATGATTCTTAAACTCCAATAAATGAAGATAGAAAACACAAAAGCCCAAATGCGAAAAGGTGTTTTAGAATTTTGCATTTTATCCATTTTAAAAAATGGTGATGCTTATACTTCTGAAATCCTTTCCAGTTTAAAAAAGGCAGAAATGATTGTGGTTGAAGGTACTATTTACCCTTTATTAACTCGCCTTAAGAACACGGGATTGTTATCGTATAGATGGGAAGAATCTACCTCTGGGCCTCCAAGAAAGTATTACGTTTTAACAGAAACCGGTGCCCTATTTCTAAAAGAATTAAGTACAACATGGGGCAATTTAGTAGCAGCAGTAAACTTAGTAACCAGTACAAAATCGACAACACATGAATAAGACAATAAACATCAATTTAGGCGGATTCTTTTTCCATATAGACGAGAGCGCTTTTCAGAAATTAAGAAGGTATTTGGATGCTATTTCTAAATCTTTAAGTGATGATCCGCAGGGTAAAAATGAAATCATTGCAGATATAGAAGCACGAATTAGTGAACTTTTATCGGAAAAGATTACCGATGCTAGGCAAGTTGTTAATGAAAGTGACATTGAAGATGTGATTACTATTATGGGGCAACCTGAAGATTATACGGAAGCGGAAGAGCCTTGCAACGACGCCAATTATTCTTACAAAAGAAATAACAGCAAAGGCAAAAAACTCTTTAGAGACGGCGATGATAAGTTTTTGGGTGGTGTTGCGGCAGGTATTGCACATTACTTTGATATCGATATGATTTGGATTCGTTTGGCTTTTCTTTTTACCACTTTAGCTGGCTTTGGAATTGGCGTTTTGGCCTATATCATTCTTTGGATTTTACTTCCTGAAGCAAAGACAACAGCTGAAAAATTACAAATGGAAGGTGAGGCTGTAAATATTGATAATATTGAAAAAAAAATTCGAGAGGAGTTTAGCAATGTATCTGAAACGGTGAAACATGCAGCCAATCAAGCTTCTGACAAATTGAAAGATGGAGCGAATATGGCTTCTGAAAAATTTAAAAGCACCGCAAATGATTTTTCGGAAAAAATGAAAAATCCTTCAAAAAAAAATAATGGCCTTCAGGATTTTCTTGACACTCTAGGTAAGATTATCATGGCAATTTTTAAAGTTGTTGGGAAATTTATCGGAGTTATTTTAATCATTTTTTCTGCATTTGGTTTAATCTTTTCAATTTCTGGAGCCTTCTCTGTTGGGAGTTTAGAGTTTTTAAATATTGATGGACAATTTTTACCTCCTTTCTTTTTTGGTTCGGTGTTTCCAAAATGGTTGTTAACAACCTTCTTGTTTTTGGCGTTTGTAATCCCTTTTTTAATTCTCTTCATTTTAGGATTGCGAATTTTATCTAAAAGTGTCCAAAAATTACACAAAACGACTTCTTTAACGCTATTAGGTCTTTGGCTAATTGCTGCTTTTGGTCTTGGTTTTGCAGGAATTGAATTTGCTACTACGCATGCCATCGACGGAATTAGCATCAGTAAAAACAACCTAGAACTAGTTGCCAATGACACATTAACGCTAAAACTATGGAACGATGATACTATTTTTCACAAGAACAACCTTAACAGTCATCGAAAATATAGAGAGCAAACCATAGAGGAAGTTGCTGGTAAAATGAAAGTATACAGTAATAATATTGCGATTGATGTTGAAATGAGTGCGACTGATAGTAGTTATTTTACCATTCAAAAAACGTCAACTGGACGTAATAGAATGGCTGCAAAAAAGAATTCAAAAGCAATTCAATATAATTTTAAACAGTTAGATAATACCTTAACATTGGATGCTTTTTATATTTCTGACTATCAAAATCTATTTAAAGACGAAGAAATTAAAGTTACTGTGTATCTCGCAAAAGGAGTCCGTGTTTTCTTTGATGCTTCTTCAGAATACTTCTTATCCGATATTGACAATACCACAGACACTTACGATCGTGAAATGGTAAAGCATTATTTTTTAATGACTGAGGAAGGATTGCATAGCTCAGCACTAAAAGCATTGGAAGATTTAGAGAAGAACGAAGACTGAAAAACTGTTCATCCTTAAAATAAGACAGTTGAGCAACCTTTTGGACCTAAAAAATGTCTCTTAAGAGTATCTTTATTCACAAAAAAAAACAACTATGAAAACAAAAATCACAAAATTAGTCCTCATTTTTTTAATTACAATTACCTCCACATCTTGTGTAGTAGATGCATTTAACGGCATCAAAGGAGATCGGAATGTTGTTTCTGAAAACAGAAAAATAACGACCATCTTCACCGAAATTAAAGCAAGTACGGGTTTGGATATCTACATTACACAAGAAGACCAACAGAATGTAACAGTAGAAGCGGACGAAAACTTACAAAACCTCATTGTTACTGAAGTAGAAAACGGTGTTTTAAAAATTTATTCAGAGAAAAATATCTGGAATGCAAAATCGAAAAAAGTATACATTTCTATAAAAACATTGAATTCACTGAAAGCTACAAGTGGGAGTGCTGTTCGTTCTAAAGCAACGATACAATCGGATGGAATTTCTATAGACGCGAGTAGTGGAGCATCTGTAAGAATGACTGTCTCTGCAAACAGCGTAGCAACAAACGCTTCTAGTGGGGCAACTATTAGGGTTTCTGGAACCGCAAATAATCATGCGGCAAAAGCAAGTAGCGGAAGTTCTATAAAGGCTTACGATTTGATGAGCAAAAATGTAATTGTAAAAGTATCTAGTGGCGCAAACATAGACCTCTATGCGTCTGAAAAAATTGAGGCAAAAGCTTCTAGTGGTGGTGATATTGACTACAAAGGAGTTCCTAAAAAAGTAATACGAAAAACTTCTTCTGGCGGAAGTATTTCTGACAAATAAACTACAAATTTTAACTCTTATTAGAAAGCTAACTTCTAATATTTACTACTTCTTGGTTTTAGTAGTATACTTGGTAACTCGTCGTTTTTCACAAAAAACGGCGATTACTTTTTTTCTTTTAAATATTGTTCAATATCTGCAATGTGGTATTGTAATGCTTGAGCAGAAATCTGAATTTCTCGGATTAAAAGCGCTAAGGAAATAATTAAGAGTACGAGGGCTAAACCAAACATCCAAACGGCAATGGCTGTACTTCCTATATAAATTAAAAACATGGTTAACACACAACACAATAAACTAGAAATACCAAAAATCTGCATCCATCTTGTTAGGTTTAAACGCAATTTCAGGTTCTTAATCTGTCGTAACAACGAGGCTTCCTTTCGTTCTAAATACTGACTGTGTAAATTTCGAATTACAGCGGCATAGGCCAAAAAACGATTTGTATACGCCAACATGATTAAGGAGATGGCTGAAAATAAAAGCGCCGGAGTTGTTAATGAGAGTTCTTCCATAAGACTGCAAAATTAAGGATTCCTTTTATTTTTTAGTCCTTCTTAGGGGTGAAAATTAGTGGAAAAAATTCGAATCTTCTCCGCTGCCGTATTCTATGCATACATCCAAAACAACTCCTCGTTTTCCAAGCGCCATTTTAGGACACGACGCAGCAACAAACCTAGTAATAACGGCTTCTAACGAACTTTTAGTATTTCAATAAACGTAAACACCACTCAATAAAGCGAGTGTATATTTTGTAATATACTGACTATCAGCACTCAATTTTGCTATTTTTGCAAAAGCGCCAGTTTAGGACACTACCGTCTTAGGTAACCATATTCTGTATAAAGTCTTTCTGATGTACTAATATCACTTTCGTGACTTTGTGCAGAAATATCCTCTTGCCCTTGTATTTCTTTATTTAGAATACCCAACCCATTCAAAGTCCAATTTAAACCAACCCTTGAAGCTGCAGCATTTACTTTTACCCCTCCTGTATTATAAGAAATAGAAATTGGAAATGACATTCCATCAAAATCAATCGTATAAATAGGAATTGTAAGATCTACTTTACCAGTAGACTCATTAATTGGTAAATAATTTGAGTTTACAAAAGCAGTTACATCAGGAGATTTCATGGATGTGAATTCTTGTCCATGGCTAACTAACACAAAAAACAAAATTGTAAAAGCGGCAATCAGTATTTTTTTCATAATTTTTCTTTTAAATATTCACACTTCAGACATTTCAAAAAAAATAAACGCACAAAACCCCCTTTTTATAATAAAAGGGGGTAGTTTTTATTTTAAATTGAATCCTGAAAATTAGGAGTTTCGTACTTTTTTATTCTTCTGAAGCTCAAAAGTAAAAAACATTTTTAAATAAACAAGTGTTAAGATATTTTTTTTATTAAAAACATAAGTATCTTACAATTGATTGTGAGCCTAAAACAAAAGATAAGAAAAACCCGAAAGAATCCTATCAAGGAATTCTTATTCGGTTAAAAAACAATTTTTGTACTTTTGAGGTATGAAAATTAGATGTTTCGGGTTGCTCTTTTTAATTTCTTTTGTGGCAAGCACCCAAAGTTTGCCAAAGGGATTTGTAGATCTATCGGACATCGATGCTTCTATTCAAAAAGAGTTGCGCTATTTTACCAATAATAATTTTATTGGACAGCCCATAGATGGCTATCATAAAGACATGGTTATTTTAACAAAAAAGACCGCACTTGCGCTACAAAAAGTGCAGCAACAGTTTTTAAAAGACAGTCTAAGTCTCCAAATTTTTGATGCCTATCGCCCCCAAAAAGCCGTAGACCATTTTGTAAAATGGGCAAAAGATTTAAAAGATACGCTCCGGAAGCAAGACTACTACCCTAACGTTCTAAAAAGCGAATTGTTTGCACAAGGGTATATTGCTTCAAAGTCAGGCCATACCCGAGGAAGCACTGTAGATCTTACCTTGGTCAATCTAAAAACAGACCAAGAAGTAGATATGGGAAGTACTTATGATTTTTTTGGAAAAGTATCCCATCCATACAACAAAGGAATTACTGAAATTCAACAGAAAAATAGGAGGCTTCTAAGAACTGTAATGCAAGAAAATGGCTTCCAACCTTATGAAAATGAGTGGTGGCATTTCACATTAAAAAAAGAACCGTTTCCAAAAATCTATTTTAATTTTCCGATAGAATAGTTAATTTTAACAAAACCTAAACAGCAACCTATAAAAACGGTATTATATTTGCGTGATACTGGTCTTTAAATCTACCCTATGAAAGCTATTTTTTTTCTCGTTTCTACATTTATATTTCTATTTTCTGCAACCCCACTAATGGCACAAGTAGAGAACAATGGCGGCAGAAAAACAATTGGAAAAATACGTTCTGTAATTACCACCAACGCAAAAGAAATTGAGAAACCTTCCTCTATAAAAATCGACGGAGCAAACGGTTTTAAAAAAGCCTACGAAAAAGAGCAAAAAAAAGTCAAAAAAAAACAACAGGAAGAAAACTTCAACAACAAAGGAATTATCTCTCAAGCAAAATTAAGTGAAGAACGATTTTTAAAATCTTTTAAAAAGATCAATGGCATGTATCAATACCCTGTCATCGATCAAGATTTAGGGAGCATCCGCACCAATGCCAATAGTATAAATATTATTTGTAGAGACTATCAACATCCAGATGGAGACCGGGTTACAATCTTAATTAATGGCATTCCAATCATTGTCAATATTGTTTTGCAACAACGCTATCAAAAATTTAATATTCCACTAGAAAAAGGCATTAATAAGATTACAATCTTAGCCTTAAATCAAGGAACTTCTGGCCCCAATACTGCAGGTTTTAAAGTCTTCAATGACACAGGTATGTTACTCTCTTCAAATGAATGGAATTTAGCAACCGGGGCTAAGGCTACCATGGTCATCGCTAAAGACAAATAAAGGGCTTACGAAATCGTTTAAGTTGAATTCAAAAAAAGTTGTTTTTTTATTCTATTTAAAACAGTTATTTTTGCTCTTCGATTATTGATGCATACAATGATCTTAAAAAACAAACAACGATAATTCAGAATGAAAAAAATCACCAAGCAAACCTATTTAGATTGGTACAAGGACATGTTATTTTGGCGAAAATTTGAAGACAAATTAGCATCCGTTTATATACAGCAAAAAGTAAGAGGTTTCTTACATTTATACAACGGTCAAGAAGCTATTTTGGCAGGTGCATTGCATGCAATGGATTTGTCTAAAGATAAAATGATTACGGCCTACAGAAATCACGTGCAACCAATTGGTATGGGTGAAGACCCTAAAAAGGTGATGGCTGAGTTGTATGGAAAAGTGACAGGAACATCCAAAGGAATGGGAGGATCTATGCATATTTTCTCTAAAGAATTTGGTTTTTATGGAGGACACGGAATCGTTGGTGGTCAAATACCATTAGGAGCAGGAATTGCTTTTGGAGACAAATACAAAGGAAGTGATGCTGTTACATTAACCTGTTTTGGGGATGGTGCAGCAAGACAAGGTTCTTTGCATGAAGCTTTTAATATGGCGATGTTGTGGAAATTACCCGTTATTTTTATTGTGGAGAACAATGGATATGCAATGGGAACTTCTGTAGAAAGAACCGCAAACCATACTGATATTTGGAAGTTAGGTTTAGGATACGAAATGCCTTGTGGACCGGTAGATGCAATGAATCCAATAAAGGTGGCAGAAGCTATTGACGAAGCTATACAAAGAGCAAGACGTGGAGACGGTCCTACTTTCCTAGAAATGAAAACATACAGATATAGAGGTCACTCGATGTCTGATGCACAACATTATAGAACAAAAGACGAAGTAGAAGAGTACAAAAAAATAGATCCAATTACGCAAGTAAGAGATGTTATTTTAGAGAAAAACTACGCGACATTAGAAGAAATTGCTGCAATTGATAAAAGTGTAAAGGCAAAGGTGAATGAATGCGAGAAATTCGCAGAAGAGTCTCCATACCCAGAACCACAACAAATGTATGACATGGTATACGAACAAGAAGATTATCCTTTTATAAGTTAAAATATGGCTACAATTGTAAATATGCCGCGTTTAAGCGACACCATGGAAGAAGGTGTTGTGGCAAAATGGTTAAAAAGTGTTGGTGATAAAATTGAGGAAGGCGATATTTTAGCTGAAATTGAAACCGACAAAGCAACCATGGAATTTGAATCTTTCCATGAAGGAACATTATTATATATTGGCGTGCAAGATGGAGAAACATCTCCGGTAGATGTATTGTTAGCTATTATAGGTGAAGAGGGAGAAGATATTTCTGCACATATAAGTAAAGCTTCTACTCCAGCTGTAGAAGAAACATCTGAGGCAACTATTGAAACCCCAACTACTATCGTCGATGAAAAATCGGATGCAGTAACAATACCCGAAGGTGTTCAAGTAATTACGATGCCCCGTTTGAGTGATACAATGACGGATGGTACGGTAGCTACTTGGTTAAAAAAAGTAGGAGAGACTGTAGAAGAAGGTGATATTTTAGCAGAAATTGAGACTGACAAAGCAACCATGGAATTTGAGTGCTTCTATGAAGGGACTATTCTATATATTGGTGTTCAAGAAGGTGAAACCGCTCCTGTTGATAGCTTACTAACCATTATTGGCCCTGCTGGAACCGATGTTGCTGCCATTGTTGCCAATGGAGGAGTTGCAACTTCAGCCACAGATGCACCTGCGATAGAAGAGAAAGAAACAGAAATTGCAGAAAAAACTGTAGAAGCTACTTCAACAGCAACTATGAATACAACAAATGGACGCATTTTTGCATCTCCATTAGCAAAGAAAATTGCTGCAGACAAAGGGTATCAATTATCAGACATTAAAGGTTCTGGAGAAAATGGACGCATCATCAAAAAAGATGTAGAAAACCATTCTCCAATTGCAAAAGTAGTTGAAGTTGCAAAAACTGAAACGGCTACTCCAGTAATGAGTTTTGTTGCTACTGGTGAAGAAAAATCAGAAGAAGTGAAGAATTCGCAAATGCGTAAAGCAATTGCAAAATCCTTAGGAAACTCAAAATTTACAGCCCCTGACTTCAATTTAAATATTGAAGTTGATATGGATAATGCGATGGCTTCTAGAAAGACTATCAATGCAATTCCAGAAACCAAAGTATCATTTAACGATATGGTTGTAAA
>TARA_B110000208_G_scaffold69142_1_pt1 | contig 11761 bp, 9 predicted proteins | sample TARA_B110000208 | Tara Oceans TARA_B110000208 (sample SAMEA4397426) | marine metagenome | biome: Polar Biome; feature: [SRF] surface water layer (ENVO:00010504); material: water (ENVO:00002006), including particulate matter (ENVO:01000060) such as... | depth 5 m
ATTTAGATGGATCGGTAAAAGACCGGCAACGGGAAGTAGAAAAATTTCAGAACAATCCCCATATTAATATCTTTCTGATTTCTTTGAAAGCAGGGGGCTTGGGACTCAATTTAACAAAAGCAGACTATGTTTTTTTATTGGACCCTTGGTGGAATCCCGCAGCGGAGGCACAAGCCATTGATCGGGCCCATAGAATTGGACAGAAAAATAAAGTTTTCACCTACAAATTTATCTCTAAAGACACCTTAGAAGAAAAGATTCTTCAACTACAAGAAGCCAAAAAGAAACTCGCCAATGAACTCATTACCATCGAGGATAATTTTGTGAAATCTCTTTCTAAATCTGATATTCAAAAACTCTTTGACTAAAAAACCCAACACCTGTGTTTGTCAGAAATTGCCCACTTGCCCACTCTTTTTTGGCCCTAGGTCTCACTCATCCATTCAACATAATCCTCGATAGGTGGCCTTTGCCCTTTGGCGGTAACTACATCTGTTTTACCTAAATAAAAAAATCCCATCAGTCGATCTCCCTCTGCTAAACCAAAGGCTTCTTTTGCCCGTTCCATGTAAGTGACCCCACCCGTACTCCAATAGCCTCCCAAGCCATATGCGTTCGCCGTTAGGTAGATATTTTGAACGGCACAGCCTACGGCTGCAATTTCCTCCACTTCTCTGATTTTAACGGCTGTGCTTCTTTTCATGATAATCATAATCACATGGGAGGCACGCAAGGGCGTTTTGGCGAGGTTTTCATACTTAGCCGGCAAAAAACTCCCTTCTTCCAAAGCCACTTTTTTATAAATTTCCGCTTGCTTTTTACCCAATTCCTCTCGCCCTTTTCCCGCGTACACTTTAAATCTCCAGGGTGCGGTCATCTTATGGGTAGGTGCCCAATGGGCATTTTTTAAAATTTGCCAAACGATCTCGTCCTCAATTTTTTCATTCTTATAATCTTTGGGATAAATGGAACGGCGAGAAGCAATCATTTGATTAAAAGCTGAAATATTCATTTTTTATGGGTTTTTAATAGATATCGAAATTACACAGAGCCGTTCAATTGGCAATTTTTTTGCCCATTTTATTTTCCTTCACCTCCTGGTTTACCATGGCCTCTTTTTCTTCTTACCCCCGTGGATTTTTCCTTTTCAATCCCAATAAACAGCAGAATCCTCATACCTTTACTTGCATGAGTGAAAATCCTTCAAAATTGTTTTTGTTAGATGCAATGGCACTTATTTACAGAGCCCATTTTGCCTTAAGTAAAAACCCAAGAATCAATTCCAGTGGCATCAACACGGGTGCCGTTATGGGTTTTACCAATACACTCCTTGAAATCATTAACAAAGAAAAACCCTCACATATTGGGGTGGCATTTGACACCCACGCCCCCACTTTCAGACACATCGCTTATGCTGAATATAAGGCCAATAGAGAAAAACAACCAGAAGAAATTAGCGTTGCCATTCCTTATTGTAAAAAAATTGTAGCAGGATTTGGCATACCCGTAATCGAATTAGATGGCTATGAAGCCGATGATCTTATTGGGACCTTGACCCATATGGCAGGGAGTGAGTACCAAATTTTTATGATGACTCCAGACAAAGACTATGCCCAGCTGGTCAATGAACATACCTTCCTTTATAAGCCTGCTTTTATGGGCAATGGCGTTGATATTCTTGGTATTAAAGAGGTGTTGGAGAAATTTGATATCAACGAGGTACGTCAAGTCATAGATGTATTAGGACTCAAAGGAGATGCGGTCGATAACATCCCTGGTGTACCCGGTATCGGAGATAAAACGGCCTCTAAGTTGCTCAAAGAGTATGGATCCGTAGAAGAAATTGTGGCCCAGAAGCATTTATTAACCGGCAGTGTAAAAAAGAAAATTGAAGACTTCGGAGAACAAGGCCTTTTTTCCAAAGAATTAGCCACCATTAAACTCGACTGCCCCATTACTTTTGATGAAGAAGCCTTGCGCTATTCTGGGCCCATAGAGGATTTAATTGTTCCCGTTTTGGAAGAATTAGAACTGCGCACCATCGCAAAACGTATTTTTGGCGTCCCTGCTGCACAGAAAAAAGCTTCGAGTCAACTGGGCCTCTTTGAAAACACAACCCCAAATGTAGCAACGACCACCCTCGCCAAAAAAAATATTGAGAGCACACCACACAACTATCAATGTCTCACTTCATCCAAAGAAAGAAAACAACTCATTGAAACATTAGGTACCCTCTCTGAGTTTTGTTTTGACACAGAAACCACCAGTCTCAATACCCTAGACGCCGAATTGGTTGGCTTGGCCATTTCTTATGAAAAAGGGACCGCTTTTTATATCCCTTTCCCCGAGGACCAAACCACCACCCAAGCGCTCATCAATGAATTTAAGGCGATTTTTGAAAATGAAAACATCATAAAAATTGGTCAGAACCTTAAATATGATATTCAAATTTTGCGTAATTATGAGGTCACGGTCAAGGGCAAAATATTTGATACCATGCTCGCGCATTATCTCATTGATCCAGAACAAGCACATGGTATGGACGCGCTGGCCGAAGCTTATTTGAATTATGTTCCGGTGAGTATCACAAAGCTCATCGGATCCAAAGGGAAAAATCAAAAAAGTATGCGGGACGCGCCACTAGAAGAGATTACCGAATATGCGGGAGAAGATGCCGATATTACTTTTCAACTCAAAGAAAAGTTGGCCGTTGAAATCGCTGAGCGTAACTTAGAAAAACTCCTCCACGAAGTAGAAGAGCCGCTTTCATTCGTCCTTGCAGACATGGAATACAGCGGCGTCAGCATTGATGAAAAAGCCCTGAGTGAATTGAGCGATGAGCTTCAAACAGAAAGCTTAAGAGTACAAACAGAAATTTTTGAAATCGCTGGAGAAACGTTCAATATCAGCTCTCCCAAACAACTGGGGGCTATTTTATTTGATAAATTAAAACTCGTTGAGAAGCCTAAAAAAACAAAAACCGGTCAATATGCCACCGGCGAGGATATTCTTTCAAAATTGGCCCCTGCCCACGAAATTGCGCATAAAATTTTAGAGTTCCGGGAATACCAAAAACTGAAATCTACGTACGTGGACGCCCTGCCACGCATGGTCAATCCAAAAGACCAGCGGGTCCATACAGATTACCGCCAAACCGTAGCCGTCACGGGCCGTCTAAGCTCAAATAATCCCAATTTACAAAACATCCCTATTCGAACCAAAAAAGGCCGTGAGATACGGAAAGCATTCATCACCTTAAATAGTGATTTTGTACTTTTAGCTGCAGATTATTCCCAAATAGAACTGCGTATCATGGCCACTTTTTCAAAAGATAAAAGCATGATGGAGGCCTTCAGGCTTGGTAAGGATATTCATGCCAATACGGCCAGTAAGGTTTTTGGCGTCCCCTTAGATCAGGTAGATACCGACATGCGTCGAAAAGCCAAAGAAGTTAATTTCGGCATCATTTATGGTATGTCTGCTTTTGGCCTCTCGCAAAATTTAAATATTTCTAGAAGTGAGGCTGCAGAAATCATTGAAGCCTATTGGAAAGAATTCCCTTCGGTGCGCACCTACATGGATGCCTGCATCGCCCAGGCCAAAGAACAAGGTTATGTGGAAACCATCTTAGGTCGCAGACGCTACCTACGCAACATCAATGCAGGCAATTTTACCATGCGTGGATATGACGAGAGAAATGCCATCAACGCCCCCATTCAAGGTTCCGCGGCAGATTTAATCAAAGTCGCCATGATCAACATTCACGATTGGATGAAAACAGAAAAGCTTGCCTCGAGAATGTTGATGCAAGTTCATGATGAATTGGTGTTTGAGGTTCATCATTCTGAAATCACGCGGGTCCAGGAAAAAGTAAAAGAATTGATGGTAAATGCTATAACACTAGAAGTCCCCATGGAGGTTGGCATCGGCATCGGAAATAATTGGCTAGAAGCACATTAGTAATCTAAAATCGTATGATAATGACCTCAATTCCCTCTTCAAATGACATTCAGCTCGCACATGCCCGCATCCTTCCACACATTCATAATACTCCGGTCCTAACCTCTCAATTCATCAATGACCTCTCAGGTGCCCATCTTTTTTTTAAATGTGAAAATTTTCAAAAAACAGGCTCCTTCAAAATGCGAGGGGCTTCAAATGCTATATTTTCCTTAAAGCCTGAACAACGGCTCAACGGATTTGCAACGCATTCCTCAGGAAATCATGCCCAAGCCGTTGCCTACGCTTGTAAAACGGCCGGAGTAAGTGCTTATATTGTCATGCCCCAAAATGCCCCAAAAGTAAAAATTGATGCCGTCAAAAATTATGGAGGTGAAATTGTTTTTTGCGAACCCAATGAAACCGCCCGGCAAACCGCCTGTACAAAAATCATTCAAGAAACAAATGCGCTGTTTATCCCTCCTTTTGATGATTTAGCGATCATTACCGGGCAAGCCACTTGTGCCAAAGAATTAATTGAATCCCACGAAGGTTTGGATTATCTGCTCACGCCTGTGGGTGGGGGGGGATTGGCGGCAGGAACGGCCTTAAGTGTCAAATACTTCTCTCCAAAAACGAAAGTCATCTTGGGGGAACCTGAAATAGTAAATGATACCTATTTATCCCTCAAAGCAGGTAAAATCATTCCTGTTTCCCAAACCCACACCATGGCCGACGGCCTCAAGACAACCGTGGGAAAATTAAACTTTGAAATCATTCAAAATCATGTAAAAGAAGTGATTACCGTATCTGAGGAAGAAATTAGTAGGGCCATGCGGCTGATTTGGGAACGAATGAAAATCATCGTTGAGCCCTCGTGTGCCGTCCCTTTTGCTGCCTTATTGGGTCATAAGTCTCTTTTTAAAAACAAAAGGGTCGGCATCATTCTGACGGGAGGTAATGTGGATTTGGGGAACTTGCCTTTTGGATAGATAGCGACTTCACCTCATTTTAATGCCCCTTACTTTCAAAGATCCTTTTTCCATTATGTCAATAATAATCTTTAGCTTTAGCTTTATTTATATTCCTTGTTATTAGTTAACGGTTAACCTATTATTAATCCTTAGAGCCTCCTTATGTCACGTCATTTTTTTGTGCTCATTAACCCTCAATCCGGTCACGGAAAAAGTCAAAAAATAGGCATAAAGGTAGCCGATTTTTTTAGGCATCATGAAATAAAATTTACCGTATTTGAAACCCGAAATGATTGTAGAGGCACCCAGACGATAGAAGAAAATTTGAACGCTGCTTTTACCGATTTAATGATCATTGGAGGAGATGGCACGATTAATGAAGCCATCAATGGGTTGAATATAGACCTCCCGGTCTCAATTATCCCTTCGGGTAGCGGCAATGATTTTGTGAAGAATATCAATATTGGATCTACGTTGGAAACCCAACTCAAAACCGCACTCAGTGGACCTGTCAACCGAATTGACATCGGGCTGTGTAATGGCCGAAAGTTTATCAATGGCGTGGGGGTTGGTTTTGATGGCCAAATTGCCGCTGACATGATACGCCGAAAGGTTCCTTTCCTCAGAGGTCAACTCAAGTATTATTACCATGTCCTTCACATTCTGGGCAGTTACCAATATCGTGATTTTGACTTAACCATAGACCAAGTCCCTCAAAGACAAAATTTAATTTTATTGACCATCGCCAATGGTACCACTTTCGGAGGGGGGTTCAAGTTGACGCCCCATGCAAAATTAAATGATGGTAAGCTCTCTGTATGTACCATCGGAATGCTTTCTCCATTGCAACGTTATTTGAAGGTCTTAACCCTGCAAAAAGGGTCTCATCATCGCCTAAAAGAAGTTTCCTTGTTCGATGCAACAGAACTAATCATAGGCGCCAATGCCCAGCTAGAGGCTCATATTGATGGGGAGTATTTTAATCAACCTCCTTTTTCAGTTTCTATCCTCCCTGGTGCCCTTCAAATCAGGGCCTCTTTATTTTGAATTGGCTGTTTCTACTGGTCACCCAATAGCACGCTCCCGCAATCAAAACCAGCACGATAGAAATAAACTGTGAATGAGAAATCAACCCTTCTATGATAAATCCACGCCTAAGGTCTCCTCTAAACACCTCTATGATGGATCGGCCAATGGCATATAACATCACATATAAAAAAACCAATTGTCCATGAAATTGCTGTCTCCGTTTTAATTGAATTAAAAATAACATCAGAGACCCAATGAAGAATGCTTCGTAAAGCTGTGTCGGATGCAGTGGCGTTTCTAATGGTTTTGCCTGAGATTTGACCTCTGAAAAAGTTACCCCAAGAAATGAGTCCGTAGGTAATCCATAACAGCAACCGGCAAAAAAACAGCCCAACCGACCAAAACCATGTATGATCATGGCAACAATAGAGAGAATGTCGAGCATGGGAAATATGGGCCATTTTTCTTTTCTAAAATACCAAATAACCGTAGGTACTGCAAAAATCAAGGATCCATAAAAAACGAAGCCTTGCCTAAAGTTTTTAAGCAAGTTTCCTGGACTGGAAAAATAATAGGCGGGATCCTCAAAGTAGAAAAAAATCTTTCCGCCGATGACGGATGCAGAAATAATCAGTATCGTTAATGTTTGTACCTTATCAGGATCGATATCTAGCTCTTTTTTGAGCACTTTTATCCCATACGCATAGGAGGTAAGAGCGCCAATCATGATGAAGAATCCATAGGCATAAAGCGTGATTCCTCCGATTTCTATTAATTCAGGATGCATTTTTATTCAAATTGGTTACGTTCATTATTTTTCGAGCTGTCATAGACCTGTATCGCTACTACTTCTGCCTCAGCGGTTATCCTGCCACTACTTTCTAGTGTACAAGTCATGATAATTTTACGTTGATGGTGCTCAACTACCTGAGCCCTTAACGTGATCAAATCCTTGGTTGGCGTTGGTTTTAAATACTTGACCTGCAACCCTCCCGTAGCGTAACGATAAGAGGGAGTAGAGTCGAAGCCTCTCCCTTCTTGTTGATACGCGTATGCCATGGCGGTTCCCATACAATGACAATCAATGAGGGTCGCCATAATTCCTCCATTGAGCAACCGCGGCCAACCCCTATATTTTTCTTCTGGCTGCCAATGGCATAGGGCCGCGGATCCTTCCCAAAAACTTTTGATTTGGAGTCCCTCTGGATGCTCCGAACCACAACCAAAACAAACATTACCGGGCATGTAATCTTGAAAATATTTCTTCTCTGTCATCTGCCTTTTATTACAAGCAAGCTAAATTACGCATTCAAATTGTTATTTGACATGGTTTATACATTAGATTTAAATTTTCTCGGATATCCTCATTCCATTGCGGCTTATCTGGTCGAGACGTCCATGGGACCTGTTTTAATTGAAACGGGTCCTCATTCCACGTTCGCGTTGCTTAAAAGTGAAATCAAACGCTGCGGCTTTGAGGTGGATCAAATTAAACACGTCTTCTTGAGTCACATTCACCTAGACCATGCCGGTGCGGCTTGGGCGCTTGCCGCACAAGGAGCCACCATCTATCTGCATCCCTTTGGAGAAACGCATTTAGCCCATCCAGAAAAACTGATGGAATCCGCCAAGCGCATTTATCAAGAAGATATGGATCGATTGTGGGGTCAAATGCATCCCATTCCTATTAATCAATTACGGAGTACCGGTCATTTGGAAGAAATCATCATTGGAAATCATCATTTTCAGGCACTGCATACGCCCGGTCATGCCAAACATCACATTGCTTGGAAAATAGACGACCTGATCTTTACCGGTGATGTCGCAGGAGTTAAAATTCAAAAGGGTCCTGTCGTACCGCCATGCCCCCCGCCAGACATCAATCTAGAAGATTGGATTCATTCGATCGATCTCATTCTTGACTGCAAGCCCACCCAAATTTACCTGACCCACTTTGGTGTGATTGAGGACGTACCAGCCCATATGAACGCACTAAAAAGCATGATCAATGATTGGTCTGAGTGGGTGAAAAAAAACTGGGAGGCCGGATTTACCGCCGAAGAACTTACGCCTAAATTCAGTGAATATACCTCCCAGCAATTGCTCAGTTTAGGGGTGGATCACTTGGGTGTGAAACAATATGAGGCTGCGAACCCCTCCTGGATGAGTGTAGCGGGTTTGATCCGTTATTGGAAGAAAAAAGCAGGATGACCCTTGGGAGAAACTTAGGCTTTATGTCGCGCAGCAACCCATACTTAACCCATCCCGTTGGGCCCTCAATCTACCCTAGCTAGGCAGGTTTCCCTTTTTAATTTGGTCCCACAGATCTCCTATCGATAAAACAAATAGATTTTTGTATTTTTACCCCTATGGACCGTAGAAAATTTATTAAATCAGGCGCATTAATGGGTGCCGTACCCGCCTTTACTTCCTTCCGTCTATCTACAGAAGTTGTCAAGCCAAAGGCACTGAAGCCAGGCGCCTCTATCGGGGTCATTGCTCCCTCTGGAGCCTTGAAGAGATCCGGTTACGAAAAGTTAGTAGAAAACTTTCAGCTGCTGGGTTATCAAATCATCCATACCGATAATTTAAGAGTACAAAATGGCTTTCTTGCAGGTACCGATACACAAAAAATTGAGGACTTACATCACATGTATGAAAACCCCGAAGTTTCCGCCATTTTATGCGCTCGGGGTGGATATGGTGCTACACGTCTTTTAGAAAAAATAGATTATTCCCTGATTAGTGCGCATTGCAAACCCCTGATCGGATACAGTGATATTACGGCCCTGCATTTGGCCATTTACAAAAAGTGTGGAATTGTGGGTTTTCACGGACCCGTGGGAATTTCTACTTTTAACCCTTTTTCGATTCAACATTTTAATTCGGTGATTCAAAAAGGGAAAAAGATTAAAATCGGCATCGATGATCCCTTGGTCATCAAGGAAGGTGTAGCCACAGGTAAACTCATAGGAGGTAATCTATCTCTATTGATCAGTATGATTGGAACTGCGCACGAATCCGATTGGTCCGATCATATTGTCTTTATTGAAGAGGTAGGAGAATCTACTTATCGCATAGACCGGATGCTTACCCAACTCCTTGCTGCTCAAAAGTTTAGGGGAATAAAAGGTATTGCTCTGGGTCATTTTACCCGATGTGATGCACAGCCCGGCGACCCCTATTATGAGTTTTCAACCAGTCTGAAAGAAGTCTTCAAAGACCGACTGGGTGATTTAGGTATTCCTGTCATGGGTGGTTTTCCCTTTGGGCATGAGGAGAACAATGCTACCCTACCCATCGGGATAAGGGCCACTATGGATACAGAAAAAGGCGTTTTGAAATTATTGGAATCTGCAGTTTCATAGGTTACTTATCTTCCTCGTCCCCTCACTTATACGGTGGTCCTTTTGTATTCATTCGTCTCTTTTTATAAATTTCCACTATGAAATTAGATGATATCAACAATTTTATTGGGGACATAGACCTAGAGTTATTGGATCAACTACTCAAGGGCAGATTTAATGATCGTCATCGCCTTCTGGAAATTGGATGTGGACAAGGAAGAAATATCATCCCTTTTTTGAACTTAAAAAAAGCCATTTATGGAATTGATCTGGATGACAAAAATATCGCTCTTTGCAAAATTGTCGCAACCTCATTAGGAGGAAATCCTTCCTTTTTTTCAAAAGCACATGCACATACCCTCCCTTTTGAAAATGGCTTTTTTGATGCCGTCATAAATTGTAGGGTCATGCATTTCGCCAAAAACAATCATGACTTTAAACAGCAATGGGAAGAGCAGTTTCGGGTACTTAGAAAAGGAGGGTTTCTCTATCTCAGTATGGATACTTCTATTCACAATGAAGAAATTGTGCAACGTACTGATGGCGAACGATCTTGGCTCAATGACCAGTCAGAGCGTCTATTGTTAAGCGAGCAATTATTTGATTTGGTAGATTTACATAGCGGTTTTCAATTATTAGAACCCCTTAAAACTCTTCGATTTGACCAAGACCATGCACATGCGATCCTTTGTCTTCATAAAAAATGATCCCATACCACAGGTGTTTTTCCATTCAATGATGAAATAATTACTATTTTTACTCGCTACTTAACCTCAACCACTAAAAAACCAATACCCCCACGATGCCTAAAGCTTCCTTGAATGCCAAACTAAAATATAAGTTCGATAATTTTATTTCAAAAGGAACCTCCCAAATGATTGTCGGATTGGTTTTATTTTCTCTCTCATTTGTCCTCGTCTGTTCTGTATTATTATTGGCTTTTGGATTAGGGCCCATGCAGGATGAATCCTTAACCCTCCCCGAATCGATTTGGATAAATCTTATACACATGCTCGATCCGGGCACCGTGGGTGGGAATGAAAAAAACTGGCCTTTTATGATTTTCATGATGACAGTAACCCTCTTTGGATTGGTCATCATAACCCTCCTTATCGGTTTGATTTCTAATGGCATCCTGGTTAAAATTGAAAGCCTTCGTAAAGGGCGATCGTTTGTCATTGAAGAAAACCATGTTGTTATCCTGGGCTGGTCTTCTAAAGTTTTTACCCTTATCTCCGAGTTGATTATTGCCAATGAAAACCAATCAGATGCTGCCATTGCTATTTTGGCAGAAAAGGATAAGGTAGAAATGGAGGACGAAATAAGAGATAAAGTAAAAAACTTCAAAACCACTCGCATCATCTGTCGTACGGGAAATCCAATAGATTTAGATGATCTTAAAATTGTCAACCTAGAGGAAAGCAAATCCATTATTCTCTTGGATAATGACAGCGAAAATTCAGATTCTCAAATCATCAAATCCATTGTCGCCATCACCACACAAGCGTTCGAAAGAAAGGTGCCCTTTCATATTACTGCAGAAATTAAGGATAAAAAAAATCTAGCCGTTGCCAAAATGGTGGGCAAAGATGAGGTAGAATTGATCTTATCAGATGAGATCATCTCCAGAATTATGGTTCAAACCAGTCGACAATCTGGATTAAGTGTCGTTTATACTGAGCTCCTTGATTTTGATGGGGACGAAATCTATTTTTCAAAGGCCCCCACACTTACTGGTAAAACCTATCGAGAGCTCCTTTTCGCCTACCCTAATTCGTCCATAATGGGCATTCATCAGGCAACGACGCAAAGCGTTTTAATAAATCCGCCCATGAACCATGTTTTTCAAGAGGGTGATCAAGTAATCGGTATCACCGAAGATGATGATACCTTGATTCCCGCTGCACAACCTTCGGCTGATTTTGACCCCAATCATGTGGTGCTCAGGGAACAGGACGTACCCCACCCCGAAAAAATACTCATCATTGGCTGGAATCCACGTGGCAAACACATCATCAAAGAAATAGACCAATATGTGGCACCTAAATCCACATTAAAAGTCATTTCAAAGTTCAAAAACTCCTTTGACGAGGTGATGCTGCTAGGTACAGAAATGTCGAACCTTACCGTTAGTTTTGAAGCTCTTGATACTACCGATGGCCCAACGCTACAAAATCAAGGTATAGGTGATTTTGATTACATCATTTTACTGAGTTACAAAAATTATTTCCCCCTGCAGGAAGCCGATGCACAGACCTTGATTACCTTATTGCACTTGCGCTATTTTTCAGAACATCATGAAACTCATTTCAAAATTGTCAGTGAAATGTTGGACATGAAAAACCGAATTCTTGCCAATGTTACCAGTGCCGATGACTTCATTGTGAGTGACAGCCTCATCAGCTTATTGATGAGTCAAATAAGTGAAAATAAGTTTCTCATGCGGGTCTTTGAAGAATTATTTGATGCTTC
>TARA_B110000208_G_scaffold121309_1_pt1 | contig 11737 bp, 12 predicted proteins | sample TARA_B110000208 | Tara Oceans TARA_B110000208 (sample SAMEA4397426) | marine metagenome | biome: Polar Biome; feature: [SRF] surface water layer (ENVO:00010504); material: water (ENVO:00002006), including particulate matter (ENVO:01000060) such as... | depth 5 m
GCATCGGTCGCATCGATCGGATCGATCGGATCGGTCAAATTGGGCGCTACCCCATCTTTCAGGTCGTATTTAATAACTCCGTCTATCTTGCCGTCAAGTTTCGAATATGTCTGCTTAATTTTCTTAAGAATCTTAAAATCGGTGGGACTCATCTTATTCTCGGTTTCTAATTCTGTCATTTTCTTGAGAGAAATATTCTTGATCTCTCCTGCAAAATGCTCGGTGATTATATCATTCAGTTTATCGTCTATAACTAATTGTTTCACAATTTTTGTGAGTTTTATGGGTTTTATGGGTGTATCAAGTTTATAGACTATTTTGTATTTAGATATACCACTCAAAGACTTTACATGCTCTCGTTTTATTTTCTTTAAAAACTTTTTCATATTTTCGTTGATAACGCCCTCATTGTAAAGTTGTTCTACATGAGACAGTTTGATTGTGTGTATCTCTCCATCAAAATGCTTGTCGATTACTTCGTTTACCTCATTATTAATGATTATTTTCTTCAGTCTATCGCCCATTAGTATACTTATAATACTATAATATATTATTGATTATCACTTAAAACATTACGTGCGACCAGTGCTCTGTAGGCCGCATCTTGTTCTGCTTTCTTTTTGGTTTTGCCTTCACCGATCGCGAGGGTATGCGCATCCTGAAGTACCTTACAACGAAACACGTCGCCGCCCGATATGTGCTCATATGTTGGATTACAACTATAATTATGCTGAAAATATTTGAGAACCTGTTCTTTATAGTTAGTATCGTTCATAATGAGCTCGGGAAAATCAACATATTTTTCAATAACATTCACGACAAATTCTCTAACTTTCAAATAATCGTTAGTATCAAGATAAATTACTCCTAAAAATGCTTCAAAAATATCCTCTTGGATATGCGTGTTATTTCTCCCATCACAGTTTTCCTCAACGTGTTTCGAAAGAAGAACTAAATGCTCCAGTTTCAAACATCTACTATAGTAAGAAAGTTGTTCGCCGTTCACCAATCTTGTCTTAATTTTAGTTAGAAATCCTTCATTCTGATCCGGAAATCGTCTATATAAATATTCAGCAACAATCACATCCAAAAATGCATCGCCTAAAAACTCGAGAGTTTCGTAGTCGTCCGTCTGAAGACCAATACAATCACTTGGTTTAGAAAACTCTGCGTAATCTTTCATGAAACAATAAGATTTATGATTAAATGCTCGCTGATAAAGCGAGATATCTTTAATATGGATATCGTTACTATTCACTTCAGAGAGAATGGTAACGATATCATGAGAAGTAATAAGACGGTTATTTGGATTATGTGGATCAGACCTTATTTTTGAAGACATTTATATTATATTATATAGTTATTTCTTTAATTACTGAGCGGGGGCAGATTCACTTGAACCTAACCCAGGGATCTCGGTGGGAACCGAAGAATCAACACCACATCCACCAGTCTCGAGTGGGATACGCATGAGGTCGGGTCCAATTGAAGAATTTAAAAATGGACTAACCTGAACCTGAGGATTCGGGGGTTCCGAACGAAGTTGCAAGTTGGCGTTTCTTAAACTCTGTCCCACAGTATTCACACCCACATGGAATCCTGCGTCCAAAAGGTTCACGCCATTTAAAACACCCTCGCCCGCCGGCTGAGTCACATTGAATTCCTTGATCGCAGTTGAGTCATCTTTCGGTAAGAGATCTTCAGACGTTAAAGAGGTCTGGGGGTAACAGGAAGATGCAGTTCTTCCCATATTCTCAACCGATTGTGGAACAGCTTGCCCGTCCATTAAACTCTCTGAAGCAACCGGTCCACCCACGCCACCAGCGAAATCCGTGAAGGCCTCTACGTGTGTTATAGTGTCGGGTAAAATTCCAGAACCGTATCCCATAATGGCGTTATATATCTCGGGCATAAAGGCCCGGAGAATCAAACCACACACAATAACCAATACGAAAGCCTTAAACACATCTGTTCTATCTAAATCGGAAGGATTAAAACTCATTTTATATATTACTATATAAAATAATTTTATAGAATCATATCTACTGTAACTATGATTAATTATCAGCGTCTAATTCATCATACTCTTTTAACAACGTTTCGAGCACTATATTCTGACTATTGATTTCAACCTTAATTTTATCTATTTCTTTTCGCTTCTCAGATAACTTTTCCTTGTTCAGTTCATTATCTTTTATTTCTTGAATCATCCTTTCATCGATGATATCACTTGGCAGACTTAACCGAGTTTCGGGTTCATCCTCACCTTCTATAAATAGACACTCACTAGGTATACTGTACAACTTACTCTTGGCGAGCTTTATCTGAGTAATATAGACATCACAGTAAAAAAACTTCTTTAAAAACTTCAGGCCCTTAATATGTAAAATACACCTAACCTCTGTATCGATTTTTATCTCCTCTTTAGCCAAAGGGATACCGTCTCTATTAAAAACGGCGCACTGAATCTGCTCTTTAATCTTTGGGATTCGCAACTCTATTTTTGGCAGTTCATCTTTAACGAGAGGCTCCGTTGTCCGGCGATACATATTTCTAACAATCTCTTCGGGTAATTTTTTCTTAAACCATGACTCGCTATTCTCAGTCGTCGCCTTAACGTTATTTTCGTCTAAATTAAGAAGCTTGTCGTATACGACAAAATCTTCGGGTGATATTTTAACTCGCAACGTGTTCTCACATTTAGTCAATATCTCGTCACAGAATACGTTCGGTGTCTCGACATACAAAGGTTTATCCGAATCATACGCAATCGCAGAATAGTAATAATTACCCTGTTTGATGGGAGATTTGAATGTTATCTTTTCGTAATCCAGTGCGCTCAAGCTTATAACCTCCGTCATTATAATCTTTAGTAATACTTATTTTATTTCCTATTAACGCATTAACGCATTCACTTAAAATACTTAAAATACTTAAATCACTTAAATAACTTAAACCATATGAATTGTGTTCACTTTCCATTTCCCTACAAATACATCACCTACCTTCCACATCTTGTCTAAATATATGTCACATCGCATTCGACTAAACTTTGATATATTTAGTATATTCATTCCAGAATACTCATTTGAATATATATCGGCATTGAACTTGTTATATGTAAATGGAATTTTAACGAGTAAGTTGGGATCGTATTTCTTCTTCTTATCGTGTTTTATTTGAGAAACAAACTTGTCGCATTCTTTACTATCTAGACCCAATAAACTCATCTGATAGTATTCTAATCTCTGAATAAAATCATAAAAACCCTTCATCTCTAAATCATCCTTGACCCCGCTGAATTGAAGGTTCATGTTCCAGTTTTCTTTATTCAACCCAAATGGACACACCATCACCGGGGTAGTCACATAAACAAATGGCGACCGACCGTAATAAAGCTGTAAATAACCAAACTTCTTATTGGTCACGGGAACACATGTGTCCGTTACTTCATATTCTTTCTCTGAATCTTTAACGGACATGTCTGTACACGAATAATGTTTATGATTAATCTTTTTGATATCAACTTTATCATAAAATAAATCCTTGGTCTTTACTTTCTTATTCTTATTCATTTTACATAAACATCTATCTTTATTTTTAAATGTTATTCAACGATAGTTATCCTCTTCGTAAAATTATTCCACGCATAGTGTGAAGGGGTCTCAATACTCGCATTATTCGGACACGACTCTTGTAGAAGCTTCTGAGAACCCCACACTACATTCTGAGATTTCGATATATCTGGTGTCTGTTGAGATAGAGTGCAATTATTTTTAAAATCACGAGAACCCTCGCGAACACCTATCTGGTTCACTATCTTATAGTTCGACGGTCGTTCTAAATCAACGGGATGATATAAAGACGTATCGTATGGTTCCATTATACTATCATTAATAAAAAAATGCAATGTGCAAAAACTAACAAAAAAAGACTATTGTGTTAATCTTAAACATAAGAATAAAGGTAGGGAATACATTACCGAATTATACATATAGTAGAGCTGGCGCCCTTTATCACACTTAATCGTATAAATCATGACGTATTCATTTAAATCATACACAGGTGGGGGAATCTGTCAATAAATATCAATATGATCGTATCACTTTAAATAATACAATTTGCCCGAACTCGCGTCCAGAATGGTTGTATTCACAACTTAACTAGAGATTTAATTTCATCGATTCGAACGCGCACTTTGTTTGTAGACATTAGGTGCAGATGTCTATTTTTCACGCATTTACCTATAAAATGATTGCTCTTTATGATACTCTTTAAGAGTTCTTCTTTCTTTGTTTCGTCCAATTTCAATTCTTTACATATTTCATTTACAAAATTGAATGTGTCGATCAATAGAAGTGATTCTATAAACTCCATAATCTTATTTGCATACCTTTTAGTGTAGCATACTATCAAATTTAGATACTGTCAATCCCCGCAAACATAAACTCACCCAAGAGTTCTTTTAAAAAGTCTTTAGAAACTATATTATCTTCATTTTTGGCAACACCCTCTTTCCTCTTACCCGACCTTTGCAATACAATATGTACGGTTAAGAATCCATAGAACATCGCAACTACGAGGGTTTCAGTTATAATCCAAATGTTATCTCTATCTTTAAGCAGCAACCTTGTCAACCATAGGGAGCTTAGAAGAAACACCGAGCCGCAAAAAAGCAAAGAAAACGAACTAATATCCTCTGTTGTGTAAGTCCTATAGAACTGTGGTAGCAGCGTCGTTACTGTCAGTAGTAGTCTTATATATGAGCTCTCGTGCATGAATACTTATACAATACATAATAATCCAGACATATAATTATACTTTAACATATCCCAATTCCATAAGAATGTATTGCTTGTTGTGAAGAGTCACTTTGGCATAATTCGAAAACAGGTTTGACTCATTATTCATAAGAGTTTATTGAAAACAGTTTTCAACTGGGCACCCTTTATGATATGGTGTTTTTCTTTTGCTTCTCCCCGGGGAAGAGCCCCTGTTCTCTGCATTACGACTAGATACATAAGGTATACATAGAATAGTACCCACAAGGTCGCTGACCCGACCTGCGCCATATCTCCTGTATAGAAAACACCATTTAAAATCCAACATGTATTTGAGGCAAAGCCGAGCGCTATAAAGACCAGAGAAAATGAATCAATATCGTGTGTCGAGAATACTTTGTAAAATTGTGGCAGTAGAGACCCAGTGCCGAACAAGAACGCTAACGTTCCGGGGTGTAACAAATCGATTTTCATTACATTCATTATACTGTCTCATATTTTTTGCTTAAAGCTATAACTTCTAAAATCATACTAGTATAAGTTTGTTTTATTACTTAGAGATATCTTCTTAAACATTATAGTATAATATTAAATGAGAGTTTATTTATGTTTATTTGGGTGTTATCGCACTTTTCAAAAAACTAGTGGTGAATTATTTACTAATTTAATAAATAATAATACAAATTGTATTTTTGATATTTATGTTAATACTGAATATAATAATGTTTATACTAATGAAAAATGGGATAATGATTACTTTAAACAGTATAATTGTAGTAAAGAAAAATTAGATTACTATTTTAAAGACATATATGGTTCAAGATTAAAAAATGTAACATATTTTACTATTGCTAATAAACACGATAATGGCGGTCCTATGATCCAGAGAATCAGAAACTCTATAAGTACATTAGAAACTGAAAATAATTACGATTTATATTTATTTATGAGAATAGATTGTATATTATCAAAAAAACTTAACCTGTATGAATATACTAATAAACTAAATAACGATATTGTCAAATATATTTGTAGAGATGTATGTCGAGATAAATGTAATAGAAAAGATCACGAAAGAGATTGGGATATGGGTGTGGTATCAAAAAATATTGATAATATCAGAAAACTTGTAAATAGAGAAAGTGATTTTAATCATTTACCATCTCCGAATGACGAAGAATTAAGATTAATGATGAAATCAATAAAATGTAATAATGATTTAAGTCAGGGTATAGTGGAGAATATGGACGAGTATAAAAAGGGATGGTGGTATAGACAAATATTGAACACTTATTCATTTAATAAAACCATAGCACCATTATGGTATGAAGATGAAATCTTTTTATCAATTATCAGATAATATAAATATTTATAAACTTTAGATTTATCCATTTTTGTGTAATGGTGAAACTAATTAATGAGTTGACAAAATATGCCGATAACTCAGATTATAGGTTTACGTTACAATAAGAATATAATCAATAATATATATGTTATTAGGAATCATTGGGAATGGTTTTGTTGGAAGTGCTACACAAATACTTAAAAGTGATACAATAAATACATGTGTATATGACATTGATCCAAATAGATGCAACCCCGTGGGTACAACCCTTGAAGATATAGTAAAGTGTGATATTATTTTTATTTGTGTTCCGACACCAATGAATGAAGATGGTTCTTGTAATTTAAGTATTATTGAGAATGTTATCAGTAATCTGAAAAGTTTATGTGATTTCAACGAAAAACTAATTGTTTTGCGTTCGACCGTTACACCGGGAACAGCAGATAACTACAATACCTATTTTATGCCCGAGTTTTTGACTGAGAAAAACTATGTAAACGATTTTATCACTAATAAAAACTGGATCTTTGGATTAAAAGGAACTGAACAAGATATTCAATTTAAAGAAAACATAGAAACTATGATAAATCTTTCACATAGATCGGGAAATATTAAGTATAACAAGATTACATTTAGAACGAACAAAGAAGCTGAAATGATAAAACTTTTTAGAAATAATTTCTTATCTGTAAAAGTTTCATTTTGTAATGAAATATATGATTACTGTAAACTAAAAGAAATAGATTATGAAAAAGTTGTAGAAATTGCAGCCGCTGATGATAGAATAGGGTTAAGTCACACACTTGTCCCGGGTCCCGATGGACTTAGGGGATATGGGGGAACGTGTTTCCCGAAAGACATATCGAATACTCTGTTTGATATGGGGAAAAATGGTATGACATCATATATTTTAGAAAGTTCTTTTAATAGAAATAAAGAGCTAGACAGGAAAGACGATTTATAATTATGAAAAAGCATCTTTATCCTTTATAGAATCCCATAATTTAACTATTTCATCATCTTTTACGAGTTCAATAAATCTTTTATCGTCTTTATAAATACATTCATTAATATTTTTGTATACTTGTTTTTGATTGTCTTTATTAGTAAATGAACTCACCTGATACGTTATATAATGATCTAATTTAATATCAAGGTCTTTAATCTCAATACTATTGAGTATTCTTTTTCTATAATGTTCATTGACAGTAAACTCATCATATAATACTTTTGTAGAAATAGAATCGTGTATGAATCTCTCGGCATATATCTTCCATAATTTAATCATTTCTAGTAATTTTTCTTCATTTTTATTATATACACTCCAAACACTCGAAAAATGACAATAGGGAGATCTTAATAGAATAAAAATATGACAATCATCTACTTCTATAAACTTATCTAATTCAGCCTCATCTATCATTTTATTCTCTAAACTTATTATAACACACTCTGTATCTTTAAATCCAATATATTCATGATCATTTCTTTCTTTAGTTTTGTCAATCATTTTATATCTACAATATTCAGTATATGATAAAAACACATCATTAAGATGAACACTATTTTTAAATTGCTGTAAAATTGTAGATATAAAAAAATGATTACCACTTCTTCTTAATCCATATAAAATTATAGTTTTCATACATAAATAAATATTATATTTTCATTCTATATCCACATAAGGAACTAAATATATCTTGTAAAGATTATCATACTCTTCTACATTATCTGTTTTTTCTCTATTCCAAGGGCAAATACCATATTTAACATAGTGACTGAATCTTTTTAAAAGTGGTGATTTTATTTGCTTTAATTTAGATAATGTATAATATGAACTAATAATTGTTGGAGTCCTATCTTTTTTAGAGTTAGTTATATTATTGGGATTATCTCGATTATAATTTACAACGTATATATCTTCAAAATGAAACTTTTCTGAATAATGTAAAGCCAAAACACTATAATTCACATCATTCTGTATTTGTGTCTCTCCAAATCTTATTGGGTTATTTAATACTATACTAGACTTGATAATATACCACCAAGGTACTTGACCTATACCAAGAGAAATAATATTTTCTTTTGCCACTTGAAAACTATCCCAATGTTTTTCTAGAGTGATATTGTTGTTATCATTACTCTTCCATTTAAAATATAATATATCGTATTTTTCATCTATTATATTTTTTAAACATTTTAAGAAATTATCTATATACATGAAATCATCCGCATCAAAAAAGTATAAATATTCACCTCTAACGAATGTATGATTTAAAATACGATTACGTGTTATTCCTGCTCCCTGATTAATTCCATTATTCAGAATATATACTTTTTCATACTTCTCAGATAATTTCAATAGCTCGTAGTCTATAGTTTCTTTATCATTTATAAATATCATTTCTATATTTTTATCTTTTAAACTATCGCACATTGTATCCAAAAATGTATAATCTTCTAATTTATATACAGGTATGCCAATTGTGAGATCCAGTTTTTTTCCTTTATTCGAAGGATTTATTAATTCCAATAATTTTGTATCATTCATATTTTCATTATTTCCTGTTCTTTCATCACTATCAAAGAAAAGATAAATATCTTCTATATCATTATACTCATGATTAAGATAATTTATGGAGATACTTCTAAAAAACACTATATCATTATTTTCTGTAGTTATCTGTACATCATGATAATGATCTAGTTTTTCATTATTTGAATTATAATACGTATTATTATAACTCAAACACATATTGGATTTATCACAAGTAAAAGATAATAGTCTTAATGTATCTTTTATATTAACTATAAACTCATTTCCTTTTAAGAATAAACATATTTCATCATCATAACATATATCAAGTATAATCGATTTAGTTAACTCTCTATGGATATTTATAACTTTATTTTTCATTGGAATTAGTATATCTGTATCATTAATAACAGACCATTCATCATCAGAACATACTATATATATCCTGTAAAATAAATAATCCTGATATTCTACAGATTTTATAAATCTTTCTAAGTTTTCAATATTATTGAACTTATAGAAAAATACAAATGATTTATTATTATCTTCAACTATCTTTGAAATATCATAATTACTTAGAGTATTATTATCATCATTTTTTTTATCGTTTCTTAAAGAGTAATTATTCATAATTTTAGTATAATAATCTTTGAAATAAGATGTTTCATTTAAATAGTGTAAATTATTTAGATCCCATCTTCTTTCAATACTCAATTGTTCCATATCTCCAATACCCATATTATCACTTTCATATACTTGAGGTATTATTAAGTCGGGTTTAAAAGCTATATTTGTAAAATGTGGATTTTTTTTTAATACATATGATATAAACTTATCAATTAGATTGATATTTTCAATTTTCCCGTTGATTTCTTTATCTAAAGCTCTCAAAAATCTAGATGAATATATCATACCGTAGGCACCCCAATTCAGGTACTGCGGATAATTATCTGTATTAAATATAAAATAATCTTCTGTAGACTTACTTATATTATTATCCCAATGCATTCTATTTACACCCAACCATACAACATCTGTATTCATTATAATTTGTTTATATTTCTCTATTTTTTCATAAAAATCCATATGAAATACTATATCATCTTCAAAGACGACAACATGCGAGTTTAATGAATACAATTTTGAGATGATATTTTTATAGGTTAGTAATATTCCATAAGCACCAACAGAGTTAAATGTATTATTTTGTTTTTTAAACTCATTATACTCCTCTTCAAAATATTTACCAATAATGCCTGGTATACGGGTGTAATTTATTCCCATATTTTTTAGTTTATAATCCATAAATAATAGTCTATCTTTTCTTGTTTCCATATTTACTAAATATGTATCTTCAAATATATTGGAAGATTTATAAAAATCTTCCAATGTTTTTTCAAAACTATTTGCAATATCATTTATATCTGTATAGATTTCAGAATTATCTAACCCATAAATATCTTGTAAATCTTTGTCTATTATAGTCTTTAATTTGTATCCACGAGAATAATTTATAGTCGATGTTAATTTATCAGTATAATATCCAGGGTGTGTTTTTTTGGAGATTAAGGGTAATATACAATATGCGTCTAAAAACTCTTTATGATAGTCAATGAAGTTTAAATTATTTTTAAAGATTATTTTGTTTTTATTTCTTTCGAGTTCTTTTGGTAAAACCCCATGACCAATAACTTTAATAGTAAAATCATAATTATAAGATTTATCTAAAATAGTGTTTAATAATTCTAAATATCTCCTATTTTGATTTAAGTTCCCCTGTAATATATAGATAGGGATATTTGATTCCTTTTTTTGTTCACAAAAAGGCAATATGTCAGTATATATGTAATTAGTTTTAGATAATGGTGTTAAAAAATATACATTAGGGGTGTTTTGTAATCTGTTTGTTATTTCGTGTGAAATATATTTTTTTGTTGAACTCCCTCTATCTATATTATGGAAATCTTTATCATAAATGGTACAATTTATATAATAATCATAGTTTTTTATGTTTTTAAATATTATTCTAGGATATTTATTAATCAAATATTCTTTAAAACATTTATTATCGCATATATTTAAATATATATCTACGCGATTATTTTTTATACCAAAAAACTCATTATATTTTACTATCACAGATTCAATTATCTCATAGTGCCAGTCACACGTATTTTCTATCAACAATTTCTTACGGGAACAGTAAAAATCTTCTAGACTCTTTATATTGTGTATGATTGTTTGATTAGAATAATCTATATTTCTACCTTTAAATTCAACAAAATTTATATTTTTGGATATTTCAATACTTTCCTTGGGAAAATGATTGATAACAGGATATTTATCTCTAACTGTATCTGCAAATAATTTATCTTCACATCGATTATTTTCAATAGATTCATTGGTTATATTTTCTACATAGTAATCTATAACTTCTTTAGAAACACCATAAAACGGCCCACAATAAATCGGTCCCCTGTATGGACCATTCGGTAAATTATTCCATACTCCAACAGTATAATTATACATAATAGCACCAAAATAATCTATATCTTTTAAAGATATTTCAGATAAATAATTTATTAATTTGGGTAAGTTCACAAATGTGTCATCATCTATCTTTAAATATCTAGAATACTCTTTATGGACTCCAGATAAATATCTCCATAAACAAGTCATCTTTTCATTCAATTTAAAATAACCATCATCACATTTTAAATGTAATTCATCATCTTTAATTTCATATTCAGTATCCATATTCGGATGACCATAAATGAATAGATAGTCAATATTTTTATGATTTTTAAGAGAGTTTAACCAGCTTTTCTTGATCCAATCTTTATGTTCTCTATTTTTCTCACAACTTATAATACACATAAGAAAATTACTACCATTAAATATTAATTCACTAAACTTCTGTTCTAATTTATCTAATCGGGATTCAATAGTTGGTATGTTATCATCTGATATACCCTTCTTATCTAATTTATCTAATCGGGATTCAATAGTTGGTATACTCTTCTTTTCTAATTTATCTAATAGGCATTCATTAGTTGGTATGCATTCATTAGTTGG
>TARA_B110000208_G_scaffold189674_2_pt1 | contig 11713 bp, 9 predicted proteins | sample TARA_B110000208 | Tara Oceans TARA_B110000208 (sample SAMEA4397426) | marine metagenome | biome: Polar Biome; feature: [SRF] surface water layer (ENVO:00010504); material: water (ENVO:00002006), including particulate matter (ENVO:01000060) such as... | depth 5 m
CGCTATTTAATTTATCCCAATCGTCTGAAAAATCTCTTATTATTTCTGAATTGCCTAACGATGTATAATTGGATTCTAATTCACCCCCCGATGAGCTACTAGTTTCGTATTCGTCGCATTCATTAATCCCCTCCAATGTGCCAATATTAATAATAGCCTCTACTGATTCAATACTTACCTCAGTATATTGGTTAGCTGACTCATGATTTTTAAAAATATCACTGTCTTCTGTATAGTCTATAGTCTGGGTTTTACCCGCATCTATGGTTTTACCAGCATCTATGGTTTTAACTTCCTCCTCGTCTTTTTTGGGTCTATGTAATTTCCCTAAACTGTTTAAAATCTCTTTTCTATAATAATATATTGCGGATAAGGTCGTAAACATTAATCCATAATGTAGTATTTTTTTAATATCAGGCATTTATATTTAATATTTAATATATTTTATTATAAGTTTTATTACGCACGTCATCATATCACTATCTATATGAAAAAAACCCAGTAATATTTTTTAGGATTTTTTTTTTTGCCGAAATTCCTATAGTATATGCATTTTGTAAAATAGAAGTTTGTGGTTCACTTTCAGATTTTGAGGATAATTTATACTGTTTATGAAAATAGTCTATTATGTTTTCGGAGTAAGTATTGCTATTTTTATCAATTTTATAACTTATTTGTTCATTACCGCTTTTATGATTTAAACCTGGTATAAATCTTTCTATAATGTAATTTTTAATATAATCTTTAGTGATATGATTATTAATTATTTTTGGCTTATATTCAGTAATATCTAATAATAAAATGTAAAATATACTATAGTGTTTTCGGATACAATTATAGGCCCGAGCGCAGTAATCTTTAAAATTTTTATAGTATTTAGATTTTACTCCACCCATAGCATCTATCATTTCATGTGTTAATCGTATCTCTGGGCGTATTATTTTTGGGTCTTGCCCTAATATATACCCAAAATCAATATGGAATATAGTACCATTATCTTTTATCATAATATTATCTAAATGCCTATCACCTATTCCTAATAAATAGGTTATTACGCAATATAAAGCACATGATTTAGAAATATTATCTCTTAATTCGGTTAAACTCATTGTGGGATTTTTTTCAATAACCCAGTTTTGTATAGAAAAGTGATGTTTTTCGCGTATATCGTATAAGGTTGTCGAATTAGGAACAAATTCTATATATCCATATTTATCCGATATAGCTAATATTTTATAAATTGTAATATTTAAATCTAAATTTTCATCTTTTATTAAAAAATAATTCATTAATTTAAATAAATTCATTATTTGCTCCTCTTTTCGTATATCTTCTTTTTTTAACATTACATTATATATGGTTTTATCTTTACTAGTAATACAGGGTAATATAATTGGTTTAGTCTTTGAATCTATATCCCTAATACGGGTATAGTCTATTTGACTAAAAGACTTGTTTAGATTGGTTGGGAGCGAAAATTCTTTTAATTTTGTATTATGCTCTTTTAAATACTTTTTCAGGTTATTTACAATATTATCGGTATCCATATTAGCTATATTAATGATGTTTTGAGTAAAGTCATAACCGTTCTGAAATAAAGTATACGTTTTTTTGTCCAATTGGGACACTAATAATTTTCTAAATTTTTGAAAATATTGAGCAGAATCTACATTACTAATATATTGAGTCAATATCCAAAATAATTGATTACTTAATGGTATACTGTTTAGACATTTATCTAATAAAAATTCCTGAATAATATTACTTATACTAGTAAAATTCTTATAAAAATTCAGCGAGTTTATTAAAAAAGACATATAGCAGCTAATTAATAAATTATTTACGTCTGGGGTATTTTGTATATACACACTTTCCCATATTGTAAATAATACCTTTATAAGTGGTAAATATGTGAATTTTTTAGAAATTACAATCATTATGTCTTCTAATGTTAGTTGTTCCTGACAATTTTGCGTGCATAACAATTCTTTACATTGTGTTTGTTTGTTAGTCTTTGAATGTATAATATCTATAATTGAAACATTATATTTGGTTGTATTATTATTCCAATCATTTGATAATATTAAATGTAAAAGCCATTTGGAATGTTTTTTAAATATTCGTCTATTAAAATATAATAATTGTGTCTCGCATATACTATACTGTTTGTCTGGTAATCGATACTTCAATTTTGTTAATTTATTAAAGTAATGTTTACTAATCTTATTCCAACTTTTACACACTATTTTAATATTAGTATACTCTTTTATAGTCAACGGGAGTTTATTAAAAAAGCCCAGGATATCTTGTAATTTTATTAATTCACCGATGTAATTATAGCATATTTTACAGACTTTCTTTTGAGTATTATTTGTAACATAATTAATGTATACTTTATAATCTAAATAATTATTATTTTCACTTGATTTTATATTATCAGGTATATTAATATAATAATCAGAACACTTATGGCAAAAAATATTTCCACAATTTCTACAATGATGTTTTCTATTCATAATTGTAAACTGCTGTTTACAATTATAGCACTTTGTCACATCAGTATCATTAATCCAAGAATATATTTTGCGATGTTTACTATAAGAACTTAACTCCTTTAAAGCATTGTCGGAAGTCTTATTGACAGTATGATTGTGATTATTAGCAATAACCTCGTCGGTTAATTTTTTATGTAATAGTGAAGAAATATTTATTTCTTTGATCATTATTAATATTAATGATCATTATTTTTAAGTTTTGTTTAATTTAAGTTTTAGAATTATATTCTGCTTTTTTTTTTTTTGCTACTATATTCCAATCATATACGAAATCTAATTTATAGTTATTTTTTTTAAACAAGGTTATAAACAGATTTTTTAATAAATCATAATTTGGTTCCATTTTAAAATGTAAAAAACGACAGTACTTCATATATAAAAAAAACTCTCTCGGAACATCAGCACATAAATCTTCTAAAGATACGGACGATTTTACATTATAAATATTTATTGATCGTTTTTTTTTCGTAGAACCCTTTAATCCCTGCCAAGGGAGTTTTTTTTTTAAAAAATACAATAACATATATCCAATAGATTCTAAATCGTCGCGTCTACTTTGTTCAATTCCTTTATGGTTTCTAATAGATGAGTATCTAAATGAACCCGTGAAATTTTTATCAGTTCTATATTCAATATGTGTTTTTTTATTAACATATTTTTTTGCCAATCCTAAATCTATCATAAATATACGACTTTTTTTATCTTTAGAACCAATAAGAAAATTATCAGGCTTAATATCACGGTGTATATATCCTATCTTGTGTAATACTTCTATTCTATTTAATATTTGAATTCCAATCATTAATACAGTTTTAATAGAAAAACTCTTATTACAAAAATCATATAGATCTTCAAGGGAAGGACCTAATATATCCATTACTATAATTATTTTGTTTTTCATATTAATTAATTCATATATAACGGGAAATCCTTTATTACTTTTTTTCTTTTGTATTTTATTATAAATAGCTACTTCGTTCTTAAGTCTCGAATTGGTATCTTTTTTCTCTACCTTAATCGCCACGTATGTATTATTTTTTTTATTCATTGCTTTATACACCACACCGAAAGCACCTTTCCCTAATTCCTTAATTAAACTATAATTTGGTAATTTAATCTTATCCATAACTATTGTTATATTATAAAAGTTTTTTTAAGTGATAATAATTCTTAGTAAATTAATTAATAAGAATTAAAGAGTTAGATGATTTTCTACAATAAATACTGAAATTTTACAATAGTTAATTTTCTACAATTAAATAACGAGGTTTCCTATGCTTCACTGCTTTTTTAACATTTGATTGGACTAACGTTTCTAATTTATTTTTATTATTTCTAAATTCTTGTACTTTATCCCAAAATTGAACATATTTATTTTTATTTTTATCCCACCATTCATTATCTCTCCAAACCTCGCAATTACTATATTCATTTATTTTAAAATATATTACACGTGAAAATATATTACTATGCGTCGTGTCTTTAGCAAAGCGCCCTTTTACTGAATTGACCCACTCTACTAATTCAGCGTCTTTTAATAATTTGTTAGGATATACCCAGTCAGTCGTTGTATTGTTTGATTCATCAGTTTTATGATACTCTATTAAAATATTTTTAATATACCCTGAACCAGTTTCATATTCTTTCCCATTTGTATCCGTTAAGTATTGTTTTTTATTAATAAATTCCGTTATTTTACATTCAATGAAATCTACCACATCTAATCCACACACGTGTAATTGCTGTTGCATTTGTATCCAATAATATACAGGAGGAATTCCTGTTATTTTTCTACGCCAAGGGGCTTTAATTTCTATCATTCTCCCGCGCGGAGTTATCCCATCCGGCGAAGCACTTACCATATGCATAGAAGGGTGTTTAATGCTGCCATATTCTTCTAATTTGCGACCAGTTTTAATTTCATACATCATTTGTATAATTGGTTCATATTTTGTCCCGTGCATACAAGCAGGGTTCATGGTAAAAGGTTTTTTATGACCGCATTTTTTTAATAATAACTCTTTTTCGTTAGAAAAAACATTTTTCCCAAAAATAGATGCTGACTCGCTGGCACCAACGCTTTGTTCTTTCAATTTAAACCATTCAGGACTTCGTTGCTCCACGTGAGGCAGTGTTTTTAAATGTTTAACTTGTTCAGTATAATCTATATCATTAAAATAATTATAATGATAACCAAATATATCACTAAACTCTTCACAGATGAGCTGCTTTATATATTCAGGATAGACGTTTTTTTTATAAAAATACCGATCGTCGTATATAACAGATAAAATATCTAACGAATATTTTAATAGACCTTTTAATGTGGGATTATCTATATAATTCAAATAATCTTTTCCAATTTCGGCGATATCACTTTTAATATCATTCATACAAAAATACCGATAATAATAATATCACTCTTAATCAGAGTAAATAATCAAATTTAAACTGATTGAGAGTGATATTATTGTTCTTTTAAATCTTAATCAATTTAAATTTGATTATTTAAATTTTTAACTTTAAATTAAGTAATGGAATTTAAAGAATTAGTATCTACTCTAAAAGATTTTAATAAATGCGATATAGAGCATTATAATGATATTTTAAATAATGCCAATAATACTAGTAATTCTGAGAATAAAAAACAATTAAATGAATTTAATTGGAGAATGCGGATAAGAAATTATCGTGAAAAAATACACAATGAACAAATTGGAAGACAGCAAAAAGAGTTTAAAATTATAGAGACATTAGACGATATTCAAGCTATAATGGATAAACATGATAAAAATAAAAAATGGCATAAATTAGATTTATATACTAAGAAAAAACTGATACGAGAATATGTAGCAGCATTATATTCGAAGAAGGTTTTAATAACCAGCGATACCGACAGTGAATGTCAATTTTTATATACCCAGTTACATAAAAAAAAAATAAATAAGAGTAAGGACGTAGATTATAATATTAAAGCGCAAAAAATTTTAAATATACCGTTGCTCGGAAAAAAATTTAATAAAGACCTTATAATTAAGATATAATAATATATACTTATAGTTTATTATTATATATTATATAATTTATTATGGGTATGATTCAGAGTTTAGAAGATTCTACAATTAACACTGATGTTAAGCATAAGTTAACAAATGATTATTATCACACCAAATATAATTTAATTCCTTCTTTTTCGGAGATTGACGGGACCACGCATGATATGCAAAGTATATCCAGAAAATTAAATTTAATACATAAGGACTCTGATTATGAAGATTTGCGTAATAATTTCCCAAATATAATAAATATTGACCGATTACCATTTAATCCTATAGCGTCGGTAGTATATATGCTTCATTATTCACTTTTGAAAAATAAACTCCCTTTATTTCCACCCTCAATGATATATATTTATAAAAATATATCCTTTTATAAAAAAGTTACATCTATTATGAATTTCCAATCTATCTTTAATAGTATCCGTAAATATGGTTTTTGTAGTGAAAATGAACTAAGAACTACTGTTGAGAATTTCTCTACTGAAATTAATCAAAATCTTTTAAATAAGTCCCAGTCCTTTAAATTCGTGAATACCTATAAAATCGCGAATGATGTAGAAATTTTGAAAAAATTACTACAAAATAAATTCCCAATATTAATTGGTTTTACTATATTTAATGATTTATCGAATTTAAATGATACAATTATAATGCCGAATAAAACTATAGATGCCCCTATGGGTGGGTTATCGGGGGTAATTGTTGGCTATATTAATGATCAAGAAGTCTTTATAATGGCATCCACTTTTGGCGAACATTTCGGCAACGCAGGCTATATAAATATACCCTTTGATTATATTTCAAAACATTATACCTTTGAATTATATGTAGTAGATATAGATTATAATAGAGTTATGGGACATGTAAATCAAAAAAAAACTATGATAGAATTAGAAGAAATTAATAATACAAGTGTGTATAAGAATGATATGTTTAATTCTTTATTTAGTTAAATTTTTATACTTGTGTCCAGGTTGTATTTTTATATTATAATATATTATATGCTATGGGATTACATTACGAATCCATTAACCAATAAAAAAATAAGTATTTATTCAAGAAATGGAAAGCAACTTATTAAAAATTATATACACCAAGACGGTGGTAGAAAAAAAAACCCTTGTGATAATTTAAAAAAAAATAAAGTGCCTAAATGTTCAGATAAAGCAGAATGTAAATGGATTAAATCGAAAGGGTGTTTTGTAATTGATACTGAAAAAGTAACACAACCTAAAACTAAAGTTACAGTTAAAACAAAACCGAAGGTCAGTAAAGTTACAGTTAAAACAAAACCGAAGGTCAGTAAAGTTAAGGTTAAAACAAACCCGAAGGTCAGTAAAGTTAAGGTTAAAACAAAACACGAGCCTACACTAGTGCCTAAACCCGAGAGTAGTGAAGGACCAGTCCTTACAGATAGTATTTGGACTCCAGGCAACGGCGCCGTAACCTATTCGGGATTTAGACCAAGTGTAGAATTAACTCAATATATATATGACCAGGGTGGATCATTGGTGCCAAAGGTTACTGATGCTGTTAAATTTTTAATTGTAAAAAAAAGGGGGGGTACACTAACAAAAAAAATCCAGCAAGCACGTGACTTAGATATAAACATTATATATCTTGACCAAATAGTAATTCCAAAAACAGAACACGCGCCTGTAGAACAAATCAATATTAGCGCTGCGCGTCCCGTATCTGGCACAGAGTGCGTTTCCGGTAATACGGGCACAGTCGTGTATCGCGGAGCATTATTACTTGCTAAAAACTATAAAGAACGTGGTACTGGTGACCCACTAATTGATCCAACTGGGTGGTGGGCATCAGAGAAATTTGATGGTTATAGGGCTTTATGGGATGGTAGTAAATTTTTAACAAGAACAGGTAATAATATAACTGTTCCAGACTGGTTTTCAGCATTAATGCCTCCGAGTATCGCCTTGGATGGTGAATTATGGATGGGGAGAGGCGGGTTTAGATCCTGTGGTTTATTTAGACATAAAAAAGCCTGTTCAGCTACCTGGGTAGATAGTGATGTGTTATTTAAAGTGTTTGATATACCATCTTCAAATAAACCATTTGAAGAAAGAATGAAGGATTTAGAAACTGTAGTTAATAATCGTTGTGCTTGTATGATAAAGCTTGAATTACCAAACAAAGTTATAAAAGTGAAATGTCCTATTCAGAAGGCAAAACAGGTTAAAGTTAAAAATTCTAAACATTTAGAAAAACTCTTTGATGCGATGGTAGCGCAAGGCGGCGAAGGAATGATGATTCGTAAACCAGGTAGTTTATATGAGCCAAAGCGGTCTAGTACCTTATTGAAATATAAAGTTACGTATGATACAGAATGTAAAATTACTGGTTATAAATTAGGAACTGGAAAATATACTGGAATGCTTGGTTCATTCCAATGTCAATTATTACAAGGTAGTAATAAACCATTTTATATCTCAGGGGTAACGGACGAGGTGCGGGTAAATTATATGACAACGCATCCAATAGGAACAGTTGTTACAATTTTATATAACGATTCTTTAAAAGACGGTGTCCCTCGTCATCCTAGGTATTTTAGAAAGCGAGATGATTATGAATTTTAAATCACGCAACCTATACGCCAAAATATATAATAAAACTAGTCTTTAGAAAAATTATATATATTGCGCTACATATTGTTTTTTTTCGATTAAAATGTTCGTCATAAATTTGATTTATTGTACTTAATACCAGTGATATTAAGTACAATGAAGGTCTTCAGTTTGTTTAAAGTGGACTCTTTCCATAAAAGCAATATACATACTAAAGGAGACTTACAGTGTGATCCAGAATTAATAGACCGTGTGTAGTGAATATTAGATTAATTGATATCTTTAGTCTATTAACCACATGACGTATTTCTCATAATACGTATAGGGACTGTTAAATGGTATGGGCGGGCGCCGCGGTTTGTGTAGTCTTTTATAGACAAAGTCGTTTTCAATTTTATTACGGCGCAGTTTTTGTATAGCGTATTCTTTTATTTTTAGGTAATAAACAGCTTTATATTTTTGACACAGTAAGTTGTAAAGTAAGTATGGGATTTAGTTATATGTTTTCTAATATGTTTCTAATATATTTTTTCATTTTGTAGATATAGTTATTTGAGTCCAAAAGAGTAATTGTAATCCAACTGCTATACCCATTCCCATAACTAAATTATTATATAAATACCTATCCATAACTCCTAATAGTGTAAATAAAAACGTCGCAAAAATAATGAAAAGAGCTATATAAAACAAAGAACTATCTGTGCGTAATAAACTTTTTTTTAATATTAATATAATAACTAAAATAACTAATAACATAAATGTTTTTAACAAGGTTTTTGAAAATTCCATAAAACTTAATTCTATATCGTCGCTACTATTTTTACTACATGTACTCATTTATATATACATAAGATTATATTTATACACTGTTAAATATAATATTATTTTTTATGAAAAAAACTTTTGAATAATTCGTATGGTTTTCCTAAATAAGAACTAAATGGACTACTGATATTGGGTGATATCCCTATAATAGGAATATCATTATTTTCGGGCGAATTATCCAAAGTATGCTTTATATAGTTTTTCATATACGAATGTGTTAAATTATTAGGAGCAGAATAACATGAATAATTATCAGGCCGGCGTTTATTATTTATTATACTTATGCTAGAAGAGCGTTCTTTTATTCTATAATCATCTGGGTCATGTATATCCGTGCTTGTTTTATTTAAATCACCAACTAACGTATTATCTAATATATCATCGCTTATAGTTGAGGAGCTATCATCTATATTTTTATATGTAGCTTGTAAATTTAATATTCTATATTTTTCAAATAATAACTCCCACGATATTCTATTAACTGGCTCTACAACAAGCATATGTTTTATAAACGCACTAATAAGACCATTTTCAATAAAAGAGTAATCAATTATTATACTATCATTATGTATCATTTCCCATAATTCTCTTCTACTATCTATAGTATATGGGTGGATTTTAGTAATTAATTCATATAAAACTACACCTAATGACCATATATCAGAATTATTATTATATTTTCTATTTTTAATAATCTCAGGAGCCATATATAACGGGCTGCCGCAAAAAGTTGTTATTAATTGGTTTTTTTCAAAGGTCTTGGCGAATCCAAAATCAGAAATTTTAATTGTATTATTTTTGATTAGAATATTATGAGGCTTTATATCTCTATGAAGAATATTGGAAGAATATAAATATTCTAATCCGTTAATAATTCCCGTAAAATATTTGTAATTAAACGAATTATTATTCGATTCAATATAGGAGTATAAATTACTATCACAATATTCTAAAATTAAATAAGAATACGATTTGTGTTTTAAAACTTTATGTAGTTTCAGTACATTTTTATGATGTAATTGCTTCATTAATGCTATTTCATTCTTAAAGTATTCTTTATCTGGAATTTTAGTAAATTTTTTTATAGCAATAACACTTTTATTATAATAATGATAACCCTTATATACAGTTGAAAATGAACCTCGCCCTATTGGTTCTGTATAATAATAGAAATCTCTATTGAGAGATGATATGCTCATACTATATAAATATATATTATATATAATCAAAATCTTATATCTAAATTAATATATTGTCTAATCAAAATCTTATATCTAAATTAATGAAATAATTATTTCATTAATAGAATTAGGCATTATGTTATTATAAGTTAATATAAAAGTATTTAAACTTAACTATCATATATAATATAATGCTATTCTTATTGATTTTTCTATGGCCTATTATTTTTGAATGTACTAAGATTGTCTATAAATCATATGATAATAAGATTAAAATATCCAGTAATATTACATCTGGATCACATGCTATAATATCAGTGATTATCGGTATGGGTTCTTACTATACTATAAATGAAACGTTAATAACTTATTCCAGTTTATTATCACTATCTTATTATATATGGGATACCTATTATATTATTTTAAATAAGATACACAAAGAATATATATATCTTTATCATCATTTTGTCGCGTTTTTTTTACTATCTAATATATTAAATATTAATAATAGCTCAAGATATCTGTTATTTTATTCTCTTATTTTGGCAGAAATATCCAATTTCTCACTGTATCCAGTATATCATTATACTAAAATTTTAGATCACTCCGATAAAGTAAATAGAGATTTTTTATTCAATTTAAAATTAGCCCAAATGATTTGGTATTTCTGTATACGGGTAATAATATTAGGGTATATTAATTATTATTATGGTTCTATTATACCGTTTTTTTTGCGAAGTTTTATAACAAGTATATATATAATGGGTGTATATTGGGCTATGTCACAAATAAGAAGCTTATTTGGTGAGTATGTTGTATTAACTAGTGAAACTATAAAAGATAATAAAAATAGAGACCCACCAAAGTCTTTGTAATAAAGTATATAACACTACATTATCGCGCACCGTGAGCACGCAGATTCTCTTTTTTTAGCGGAAATAGGTATTATCGCTCTAGTTTTCTCATTATTATCACGCTGTTTATTAATATTTACTAAAATAGTATTAAATAATGTATTAATTAATTTAGTATTATTACAAGAAGTTGTAATATATGGTATATTCAGTGTATCTGATAATTCTGCTAAATTTTTAGTTGTTATAATCGAGTTTGATACCAGATCTGTTTTATTACCTACAATCAACATACCAGTATTTTTTTTAACTATATTTTTTACATTATTATACCAGTCTTGTATATGAAGGAATGTAGAGGTATTAGTAATATCATATACTAATACCACATAGCAAACATTCTTCAAATACATATTAATTAAATCTATATAGGCGGGGTTTCCAGACAGATCCCATATTTGTAGCTTACATTTTTTTCCACACCTAATTATAATTTTAGAAGCAAATTCAACACCTATAGTACTAGTTGATGTTATATTAAATTCATTATGTGTAAATTTATTTACGATTGAACTTTTACCCACACCACAGTCACCGATTATAGCTATTCTAAATATGGCATCATAACTCATATTATAATATAGATATATATAT
>TARA_B110000208_G_scaffold20270_1_pt1 | contig 11700 bp, 8 predicted proteins | sample TARA_B110000208 | Tara Oceans TARA_B110000208 (sample SAMEA4397426) | marine metagenome | biome: Polar Biome; feature: [SRF] surface water layer (ENVO:00010504); material: water (ENVO:00002006), including particulate matter (ENVO:01000060) such as... | depth 5 m
TTTGGATTGCGACCGAATATTAGTTTAAGAGGAACTTCACCAGAAAGGAGTTCAAAAATCACATTAATGGAAGATGGTGTTTTAATTGCCCCCGCTCCCTACAGTGCATCTTCTGCTTATTACTTCCCTACGATTGCAAGAATGGAAGCAGTTGAGGTCTTAAAAGGAAGTAGCCAAGTACAATATGGTCCCTTTACCACCGGAGGTGCCATTAATATGATTTCTTCTCAAATTCCTACAAATTTTGCAGGAAGTGTGAGGAGTTCGTATGGAAGTTTTAATTCGAATCAGTTACACGCGAAAGTTGGCGGAAATCATAAAAATATAGGGTACTTTATTGAATATCTAAATTATGGGTCTGATGGTTTTAAAACTTTAGAAAGCGGAAAAAATACAGGTTTCAATAAAAACGATGTAGTCGCCAAATTACGTGTACAACTTTTTCCAAATGAGGCAGTCAAACAATCGTTGGATTTGAAGTTTCAATATGCAGATGAAAAGGGGAATGAGACTTATTTAGGGCTCACAGAAGAAGACTTTAATACAAGTCCGTTTTCCAGATATGCAGCTTCTAATAATGATAACATGACAACGGAGCATACCCAATACATGCTTACACATCATTTAGATTTCTCTAAAAATCTAAATATTACTACAACATTCTATCGAAATAATTTTGCGAGAAATTGGTACAAGTTAAACGACATTACTTTTGAAGGAGACAAGCAAAAGGTCTCAAAAATATTAGGAGATCCTACGAGCTATTCAAATCATTTTGGCATCGTAATCGGTACTGTAAATTCTGCTTTAGATGCCATTGGAGTAAAAGCAAATAACCGAACATATTATGCACAAGGAATGCAGTCAAAACTAGATTATCACTGGTACACAGGAAATGCATTTCATGACCTAGAGATCGGTTTTAGATACCATTATGACGAAGAAGATCGCTTTCAATGGGTAGACAAGTACAGTATTTCCAATTCAGGTGTTTTAACCGAAACAACAGCAGGAGTTCCTGGTACCGATGCCAACAGAATTAGTAGTGCAAAGGCTTTTGCATCCTACATTACCTATAAATTAAAATTTCAAAACTGGACATTTACTCCGGGAGTTCGATATGAAGATATTTTATTAGAAAGAAAAGATTTTGGTAAGAATGATATTACACGGTCTGGTAGTGACTTAAGTGAAAGAGAAAACACAATCGCCATTTTTATTCCAGGAATGGGTGCCAATTATAAATTTAACAATAACTTTTCATTATTTGGAGGCATACACAAAGGGTTTTCTCCTCCTGGAAACAAAGAAGATGAAAAAGCAGAAGAAAGCATCAATTACGAGTTGGGAACACGCTTTAACCTCGGAAAATTGAAAGGGGAGTTTGTTGGTTTCTATAACGATTATTCCAACTTATTAGGTAGTGATATTGCTGCAACTGGTGGAACAGGCTCGTTAGACCAATTCAATGCAGGAGAAGTAAAAGTAAATGGAATTGAGCTCTTACTAAACTATAATTTAACATCGAAAGAAGCACGCTTTTCTTTGCCAATTTCTTTTGGGTATACATTTACAAACACCGAGTTTTTAAACAGTTTTGGGAGTGCCGACAGTTTGTGGGGTACTGTAATGGTTGGCGATGAATTGCCCTACATTCCAAAACACCAATTGAACGCTGCTTTGTCTTTGGAGCATACAAGATTTGAAGTAAACTTCAATGCAAGGTATAACGGTGAGTTTAGAACATTAGCAGGTTCTGGAAACATTCCTACGAATGAAAAAGTTGACTCCAACTTCATCATAGACATGTCAGGTAAATACACGGTAACTCCGCAATTTCAATTGACGGCAAACATAACAAACTTACTCAACAATACGTACGCAGTTTCTAGAGTTCCAGCTGGTTTACGACCTGGGCATCCATTTGGAATATACGGTGGATTTCAATACCAATTCTAGAAAGTGGAAACACTAAGTGAAAAAGATGAAGTCAAAAAAGTGCCCTATTTATGGACACTTTTTTTTGTTTCTAATGTTAAATAGGATACCACCGCTTTTCGAATATCAAATCCTAATTCAATTGATTTTGGGTGATATACAGCAAGCACTTCGTTGTTTTTTTCTGATAAAAAAGGAATATCAAAACCTTTTAATAAGTATTCAGAGAAGGCAACATTATAGGTTTTATCAAGATCTATCACTTTGTTTTTAATATGCCACTCCTCGCCTACTTTTTCAGCATGAAAACGTTGTAAATAAGCTCCCGTTCCGGCAGCCAAAACACCATAATCTAGAACACGTTTCAACAAGCTTCCTTTTATTTTAACTTTTAAAACCTTTCCTCCATATGGCAGCACTCTAAAAATATCTACAGCAGTAATTGCCCCTTCAAGTACATCGTCAATTCGGATAGATCCGCCGTTTACAATGGCACAATCAACGCTATTATCAAAAGCAAAAGACATCGACTTTGTAATGATTTCACCTAAATTGGTTTGCACACTTCTAATGGGCGTATCTCTTCCGTCTAAGGGAGTTGAAGCGTTATAAATGATGGCTTCAGAGTTTGATATAATTTCTTTGATTTTTGTTTTCAATACTTGCTGCCATTGCTCAACAATTGCCCCTACTTTAGTATCTGTTTTTATTGTACTATTGACTTCTTTTAATTCTGAAATGATTGTCGTTTTATTTGTTTTTTTATCATACGAAATTCGATGCACATAAACCGTTTTTGCATTGGCATCTGCTTTTGTAATAATCGTATTACCAACTGAAACAGATTGACTGGTATGTTCATGACCCCCCATAATTAAAGGAATTTCTGGAAGTAGCTTTGCAATTATTTTGTCTTGTGCTATTTTAACGTGTGTAAGTCCAAAAACAACATCAACAGAATCTTTGAGGTCTTCATAGGCAGCACTTGCTTGGGTAAACATTTCTTCATATACCACATATTCTTTTGGATTTGAGGGGATGCAAACACTAATAAAACCGACTTTTATTTTGGTACCATCTGCATCAGAGAATTCTTTGATGAAAGAAGGAGATAATGGTGTTTTTTTACCATTTATTTCCTTGTGAAAAAAGTTAGGACCCGTTTCTGTTTTCTCTTTTACATTGGCAGAAATCCATGAAAAATTACTTTCATTCAAGCGTTTTTGCAAGTCTTTTTGGGGCACATCAAACTCATGATTTCCAAAGGCAACCAAATCAAAATTCATCGCATTCATTACCGAAATCATTTGTTTACCACGAACGCGTTCGCCTGCTACTTTTAGAGTTCCTATTAAGGACGGATTTAAAAAATCACCTGCCATCATAAGCAACGTGTTTTTGTTTTCTTTTAACAACTCTTGATGTACGGTTTCTACACGCGCCATGCCCCCAAACTCACCTCCTTGGATTGGTGCAATTTCATAGACATCATTCAATTGTAAAAAAGTGAAATCAATTTTCTGATCGTCTTTTGTGCAGGATATTAAAAAGAATATGGAGAGAAAAAATACAGTGGTTTTAATGAATTTCATTTTTATTTGGATTTCGACTGCATTCACACAGTGCATTTTTTCAATATTACAAGGCATCAAAAACTTCCAAAGCCTTATTATAAGCACTTTCAAAACTCATAGGTTTCAAGTTGGTATCTGCTTTTTGAGCCGTAAAGTATGAGAGTAATTTTTCGGTAGGCATGTTTCCTGTCAATTCATCTTTTGCCATTGGGCATCCACCAAAACCCTTAATTGCACCGTCAAATCGGTTGCAGCCCGCTTTAAATGCAGCGTCTACTTTTTCGTACCATTTGTCTGGTGTGGTATGCAAATGTGCTCCAAATTCGATTGTTGGATAAGTAGGAATTAAATTTGAAAAAAGGTGATGAATCACCTCTGGTGTTGAACTCCCAACAGTGTCAGATAGGGATAAAATTTTCACCCCCATTTGAGACATTTTTTCTGTCCATTCTGCTACAATTTCTACATTCCAAGGGTCTCCATACGGATTCCCAAAACCCATTGACAAATAAGCGACTACTTCTTTATTTGTTCTGGATGCGATGTTTAAAATTTCGTCTAAAGTCGCAATCGATTCTGCAATTGTTTTGTGTGTGTTTCTCATTTGAAAGTTTTCTGAAATAGAAAAGGGATAGCCCAAATAATCAATTTCCTCAAATTTCGATGCATCACTAGCACCTCTTACATTGGCAATGATCGCCAATAACTTACTGGTTGTTTTAGACAAATCTAATTTTGATAAAACAGCAGCCGTATCTCGCATTTGCGGAATTGCTTTTGGGGATACAAAACTTCCAAAATCGATGGTATCAAAGCCTACTTTTAACAGCGAATTGAGATACAATGCCTTTTTATCGGTAGCGATAAAATGCGTTTTTATACCTTGCATGGCATCTCTTGGACATTCTATGATTTTGACTTTTCTCATCTGTTTCAAAGATAGGCAAACAATTGAATATCAAAAGGAATATCGGGATGGAAAATTAAAGGATAATCAATACAGAAATTGCCACAAAAACAATAATTTGTGCCCATTTTAGATACAATCCAATGTTTTTCCTTTTTGAAATATATTCAGAAATCTGACCACCTAGAACTGCAATTGCTCCAAAAATAAGGAATGAAACAAGTATAAAAAGCATTCCTAAAATATAGAATTGCAGCACTTTAGGAAGATCTTCTGAGAATAGGAATTGAGGAAAAAAAGCCAAAAAGAAAATCGTTACTTTCGGATTCAACACATTCATTAGAAATCCTTTTTTGAACAATTCTAAAGGCGTTTTTAGAATGATATTTTCTGTGGAAAATGTAATTTTTGCATCGCTTCTGTAAACTTGATATGCCAAATATAACAGATAGGTTGCCCCAAAAACTTTGATTAAAAAAAACAAATTGTCATGCTGTTTTAGTATGGCAGAAATCCCAAACGCTACTAAAGTTGTATGAATAAGACAGCCTGTCATTAATCCAAAAACAGTTGCTAATCCATGTTTTTTACCATTTACGATACTCTGTGTCAGCACAAAAATATTATCCGGCCCAGGAGAGATTGCCAAGATTGCAGTGGCAAAAATAAAAGAGAGGAGTGTTTCTATCATTTTAAATCTAAAAAATACAATACGAATTTCATTTCGCTGAAATGTTGCAAAATTTAATTATAAAGAGTTCTCATTATCATCGTTATCCAATCGATAAGAACTAATTATAAGTCTTTCAAAATTGCTTTATTTATTTTTTTAATCAACCCAGGGCCTTCATAAATAAAACCAGTATAAATTTGAACCAAAGCGGCACCCGCTTTTATTTTCTCAATTGCATCTTCTGCAGAGTGAATACCCCCTACTCCAATGATTGGAAACGATTTGTTTGATTTGTCGGACAAATACTGAATCACTTTCGTACTCTGGTTTTTAATTGGTTGTCCACTCACTCCACCATTACCTATACTCTCTAACTGTTCTTTAGATGCCTTTAAATTTGCTCTGTTGGTAGACGTATTGGATGCGATAACACCATCAATTTTTGTCTCTACTACCAATTCAACAATTTCATCTAATTGTTGGTTGTTTAAATCGGGCGCTATTTTTAATAAGATTGGTTTTTGAGTTGCCTGTGCATTATTTAATTTTTGACAGGCTAAAATCAATTCCGTTAAATACGATTTGTCGTTGAGTTTTGCGTGACTGCCTACATTTGGACAACTTACATTCAATACAAAATAATCTACATAGGGATGCAACCCTTCAAAACAAGTAATGTAGTCTTGGGTATAATTTTCAGGAGATGTTTGGGTATTTTTACCAATATTACCTCCAATAATCAAGTCACCTCTGTCCTTTTTTAATTGGTGAATGGCAATTTCTAAGCCTTCGTTATTAAAGCCCATTCGGTTAATAATTCCTTGGTCGTCTTTTAGACGAAATAACCGTTTCTTAGGATTCCCAACTTGCCCTTCTGGAGTAACAGTACCAATTTCTATAAAACCAAAACCAAAATTTGCCAACTCATTGTACAAAACGGCATTTTTATCAAATCCAGCGGCTAAACCCACCGGATTTTTAAAGGTGATTCCGAATAATGTACGTTCTAACTTTTTATCATTTACTTGATACAGTCCTCTAAAAATTGCTGCTACAAATGGAATTTTACAGAATATTCTAATGAGTGAAAATGTAAAATAATGTACCTTTTCTGGATCAAATAAAAATAAAATTGGGCGAATTATTAGTTTGTACATATTTATTTATTGTATCGAGTATTGTTGATACCTGAAAAAATTAATAAAAATTTCTGACTTCCTGGTTTCATGTAATTATCATTTAAAAAAAGCTCCATTTTTATGGAGCTTTCAAATTATCTTAAAACAGCTTCTAAATTCTTTTCGAATGTTTGCTGTAATTTTTGCATTATCTTATCAATTTGCTTGTCTTCCAATGTTTTTGTCTCGTCTTGTAATAAGAAACTAACTGCATAGGATTTTTTTCCAGCAGGCAATTTATCTCCTTCGTATACATCAAACAAATCGACTTCTTTTAACAAACTTTTCTCTGACTGAAAGGCCAAATTGTAAATTTCTTTGAATTCAATTTTAGTATCTAATAAAAGTGATAGGTCTCTTTTTACTACTGGATATTTTGCCAAAGGTGTAACTTTTACATTCTTATTTCCTGTGATTTTTAATATTGTATCCCAGTTAAAATCCGCAAACAGAACTTCTTGTTTGATTCCGAATTCTTTTAATAAACTCGATTTTACAACCCCAAATTCTACCAATTTCATTTTCCCTAAACTCAACGTAATTCCTTCCGAAAAAACATCTTGTTTGCTTGGGGTTGTTTTTAAGGTATCAATTCCCAATCTGTTTAAAACTGCAGTAATCACCCCTTTTGCATAGAAAAAATCGGATGTTTTGGAAGGTGAATTCCAACTATCTTTTGTTCTTTTCCCAGTAACAAACAGCGTTAAATGCTTGTCTTCTTGGTAGGCATCATTGTATTTATGATAGGTTTTACCAAACTCGTAAAACTTTAAAGAATTGTTTTTTCTATTGATATTGTAAGCAACGGATTCCAAACCACTAAATAACAATGATTGGCGCATTACCTTCAAATCGTTACTCAACGGATTTAACATGGCTACGTTGGCGGCTTCATTGATGTTCTCTGAGTAGGTTGCATATACGGGTTTGGTTAACGAATTTGCCATTGTTTCATTAAAACCTAATGAAGATAATTGATTGGCAATCACATTTTCAATCTTTGTTTCTTTGTTTGAATCGAAAGAAATTGAGGTATTTAATTTGTGTGAAAACTCAATATTATTGTACCCATATACACGAAGAATTTCTTCAATAATATCGGCTTCACGTTGCACATCAGTTCTATAAGATGGGATGGTTAATCCTAAACCGCCTTCTGTTTCACTATTAATTTTAATTTCTAAAGAAGCTAGAATTTTTTTGATGGTTTCTTTTGGAATCTCTTGCCCAATTAAGCGATATGCGTTGTCATAGGATAAGAACACTTGAAAATCTTCAATTCTTTCAGGGAAAAAATCAGAAATATCTGATCCCATTTTACCACCTGCATATTCTTCAATTAACAAAGCAGCTCTTTTGAGTGCATATTTTGTCATGTTTATGTCAATTCCACGTTCAAAACGAAAAGAAGCATCTGTGTTTAGCGCGTGTCTTTTTGCTGTCTTTCGAACAGAAACTGGATTAAAATAAGCACTTTCTAAGAAAATTGAAGTGGTGTATTCTGTAACTCCAGACTTCAATCCTCCAAAAACTCCTGCAATACAAAGTGGGTTGGAATCTGCATCACAGATCATAATGTCTTCAGATGATAGTTCTCTATCTACACCGTCTAAAGTGGTAAATGGAGTTCCTTGGTCTAATGTTTTTACAAGAATTTTATTCCCTTTTACTTTTTGTGCATCAAATGCATGCAAGGGTTGTCCCAGTTCATGTAAAACATAATTTGTAATGTCTACAATATTGTTTTTTGGGGTAATTCCAATCGATTTCAATCTGTTTTGAATCCATACAGGTGACTCTTTAACTTCAACATCTGTAATAGTAATTCCACAATATCTTGGAGCTTGCTCTTTATCATCTACCTCAACATCAATTCGTAAGGTTCTTTCATCTACATGAAAATCAATCACAGAGGGTGAGATTAATTCTAAGTTGATGTCTTGCTGCATGAGGCCGGCTTTTAAGTCTCTGGCAACACCAAAATGGCTCATTGCATCAGATCTGTTGGGTGTTAATCCTATTTCAAAAACCACATCTATTTCAATATTAAAGACGGTTGCTGCTGGTGTTCCTGCCTTTAATGCTGTATCTAAAACAAGAATTCCGTCATGCCCTTTACCAAGACCTAATTCGTCCTCGGCACAAATCATTCCATGACTTTCTTCGCCTCTAATTTTTCCTTTTTTAATTTTAAAGCTTTCGCCTTTATCATCATACAATAAGGTTCCAATAGTAGCTACAGGTACTTTTTGTCCTGCTGCTACATTGGGAGCACCACATACAATTTGTACTGGATCTCCAACTCCTAAATCTACTGTTGTAATTTTTAATCGGTCTGCATTTGGATGTTGTATGCAGGTTAAAACTTCACCTACAACAATACCTTTTAAGCTTCCTTTAATCGACTCTTTGGTTTCAATTCCTTCCACTTCCAATCCTAAATCGGTTAACAATTCTCCAGTTTTGGTGGCATCCCAATCTGTTTGTAAAAATTGTTTGATCCAATTGTATGATATTTTCATAATTTATTTGCTATTTACTCCTGCAAATTTACTGAAATTCTACTTTTTATGACAGGTTTTTCTTTTTTAAAATACAGCTATTTATTCTAGTGCTTTCGGCTTCTACCCAAAACGTTTCTTTATGTTTTGTTTTTAATCGGTTATGAAGTTTGTTCAATGACCAAACCACAAAATCTCCAACTTCTGGTTTATCAGAGTTTTCAATCAGTTGTTTGATTTCACTATCAATTCTTAGATTCAAACCTTGAGCGTTAAATATTTAAGAACTTAATTTATTTTCTAACGCTAAAAAGAAGGCATAATCTTTCGCCGTTTCTTTTAAAGCATCAAAACGACCTGAAGCTCCGCCATGACCAACTTCCATATTGGTATCTAAAAACAATAAATTAGTATCCGTTTTTAATTCACGAAGTTTGGCAACCCACTTTGCAGGTTCCCAATATTGAACTTGAGAATCGAAATATCCTGTAGTAACCAACATATTCGGATACGCTTTTGCAGTAACTTGATCGTAGGGCGAATAGGATTTTATATAATCGTAATATTCTTTATCGTTTGGATTCCCCCATTCGTCATATTCTCCAGTGGTAAGAGGAATACTCTCATCTAACATCGTAGAAATAACATCTACAAAAGGAACAGCTGCTATAATTCCATGATACAATTCTGGATTCATATTTATAATTGCACCCATTAGCAAACCGCCTGCAGAACCACCCATGGCATATAAATGTGCTGCAGATGTATACTTATTTTCAATAAGATATTTAGAACAGTCTATAAAATCTGTAAAGGTATTTTTCTTCTGCAACATTTTACCATCTTCATACCATTCTCTACCAAGATATTGACCTCCTCTAATGTGTGTTAATGCAAAAACAAATCCTCTGTCTAACAGGCTTAATCGTGTGGTAGAAAAACCATCCGAAATTGTATATCCATATGAACCATAGGCATATTGCATTAACGGAGTGTCTTTATTTAATATAGTGTCTTTGTGATACACCAATGAAATTGCAACTTTTTTACCATCCCTGGCGGTTGCCCAAACTCTTTTGCTTATATAATTTTCTTTTTGAAACTTTCCTCCTAAAACTTCTTGTTCTTTTTGAATTTCTTTGGTCTTGTTACTCAGGTTGAAATCAATCACAGAAGCTGGTGTGGTCATTGAATTATAGGAGTACCGAATAATATCAGTATCAAATTCTGGGTTTTCATAGACTCCAGCAGCATACGTTTCTTCACTAAAAGGCAAATAATAATCTTCTTTATCGTCCCAACGTTTGATTCTGATTTTGTTTAATCCGTTGTTTCGTTCTTCTAATATTAAATATTCTTTGAAAATTGAAAAATCTTCTAACAAAGTATCGGCTCTGTGTGGAATTACATCTACCCAATGTTCTTTTTCTGTTTTATCTACCGATGTTTTCATCAACTTAAAGTTAATTGCATTGTCTTTGTTGGTGAGTAGGTAAAAATCGTTTCCATAATGCGCTACACTGTATTCTAAATCTCTTTCTCTTGGTTGCAACATTTTAAAAGTTCCCGTAGGATTGTCTGCCTCCAAAAACTGAGCTTCTGTAGAAAGCGTACTATAAGAACCTATAATGATGTATTTGTTTGATTTCGATTTTGAAACATAGGTGCCAAAGGTGTCTTCTTTTTCATGAAATACTTCAATATCTTCGGAAGTTGGTGTTCCTAATACATGCCTGAAAATCTTTTCACTTCTAAGTGTTACAGGATCTTTTTTGGTGTAAAAAAGAGTGCTATTGTCATTTGCCCAAACCGAACCTCCAGTTGTATTTTCTATAGTGTCTTTATAAATCTCGCCAGTTTCTAAATTCTTGATTTTAAGGGTATATTGTCTTCTACTTACAGTATCTGTTGCAAAAACAGCAAATTTATTATTTTCAGAAATATTTAAACCTCCTAATTGATAATAGTCAAAACCTGTTGCCATTTCGTTCACATCAAACAAAATTTCTTCTTTGGCCTCTAAATTTTCTTTTTTTCTACTAAATATTGGATACTGCTTTCCAGTTTCATAACGTGTAATATAGAAATAACCATTGTCTTTGTATGGAACAGAAGAATCGTCTTCTTTAATTCTGCCTTTCATTTCTTGAAACAAGGTTTCTTGAAAATCTTTGGTATGGCCAGTACGCTCCTCGTAGTACTTATTTTCAGCATTTAGATAATCAACAACATTTGTGGTTTGATCATCTTTTTCTGCTGCCAATTTTTGAGCATCCGACAAACGCATCCAAAAATAATCATCAATTCTAACGTCTCCATGTTTTTCTAATTTCACAGGCTTTTTGTCTGCTTTTGGAGCTATTATGTTTGTAGGTTTCATCATTTCGTTTTTAGGAGCAATCGCAAAAATAAGACTTAATAGCATAGCCTGAGGAAATATCTTTCTCCTTTTTTTTAAGAATTGATTCCTTTAATTTTATTATGTTTGTTTCACAGCAAAAAAAGAGGAGAGATTCATAAATTAAAAGAAAACAAATCGCATAAATACCAATCCTATGACTAGAAATCGCTTTTATAAATAATGAAATTACCCGCACTCTATTTAAATCTAGAAGACTTTATGATTCCTTGTTTGAATAAAACACTATTTGGATTCGATTGCCCTGGCTGTGGTATTCAACGTTCTTTAGCCCATCTTGTTCAGGGTGAGTTTATTGCTGCATTTAAAATGTATCCTGCCATTTACACACTTCTTTTCTTTGGAGGTTTTATTCTACTAAACACAAAAATGAGCTTTAAACATGCTCAGAAAACAATTCTTATATTGGCAATCTTAAATGTTTTTATAATTTTAGGAAGCTATATTGTGAAGATGATTTCACTAACTAACTAACTAACTAACTAACTAACTAACTAACTAACTAACTAA
>TARA_B110000208_G_scaffold178531_1_pt1 | contig 11696 bp, 9 predicted proteins | sample TARA_B110000208 | Tara Oceans TARA_B110000208 (sample SAMEA4397426) | marine metagenome | biome: Polar Biome; feature: [SRF] surface water layer (ENVO:00010504); material: water (ENVO:00002006), including particulate matter (ENVO:01000060) such as... | depth 5 m
CATCACAGACCTCAATGGCAGCAATGGTATTTTGTAATTCGGGTAGCGGCGTTATTTCAATATCAAAAGAAAGATGATCGTTAAAACAAGCCGGTACTTTGTTTCTGTCTTCTACAAGCACATAAATCGTTTGGCGGCTTACCGTTCCAGGCACAAACCCAGCCGGAGCTGTATTTCTGAAGTTGGTGTCATTCAAAATAGGATCACTACCCGAAGTGGCATCAGCTTGAGAAGTATGATAGGTCACAATAAAATCAGCTTCGGATTGCAAAGGCCCTAAAATTTCGTTGACTGTTTGTCTTAAATCAATATTAATATTCTCCCCATCATCAGACGAACCTGAATCAAAATCATCACACAAAGAAAGGGGTTGTGCTAAGTTGTTTGCCAAGGGAACGGTGTCTACTTGTAAAAAGACATTTGCTGTTCCCGTACACCCATTGTTTGTGTTGTTTATTATTTTAACATAAATGGTTTGGTTGTTTGCAAAACTTGGATCGTTGTTATTTCTATGATTTGCGATTTGACTGTTGATGTCATTTACGGAAGAAGCTCTGTCACTTTCAGTTTCGTAATAAAAAACATCCAAATCAGGTCTTGATGCGGCTGGAAAGAAATCTTTTATTTCATTTTCTGTTTCACTAAAGTCAAATGTGGAAACCCCATCCATATCGTCATTATTCGCGTTGTCATTTCCATCGATATCTAGGAAATCATCACAGAGGGTATAGGTTTTGTTATAAGCTAAATCGGCACTAAAATTAACGGTAATATCGGTTTTTGCAATGCGGTAGCAATTTTGGTCAGAAATAACCCGAACCCATGCTTCCCCAGTTCCTATAACAGGATAGGATTCTATATCTGTTCCTGTGATTTCAGAAGTTCCGGCAATAGCATCTGATTCTGTAGCATAATATTCAAAAACTTCGTTTTCATAATTTGTAGATATATTTACCCGTACCAGTTTTAAATTGACGGTCGTGTTTAAATTTGGATTGTTGTGACATTGAATTAATTCTGCCGGATTGGTTACTACAGGCAAAGGATCTACAAGTAATTCAAAGGATGTGAAAGCGCTCCCAGCTGTGTCGTCTGAAATGACGGAACAATTCTGATTGTCAACATTTTCTACACGGACAAATATGGTTTGAGAAACTGTAACAGCAAGGTCTGTTCTCTTGTCGATAACATCGGTTGTAGCATTTGTTTGAGCTCCAGATAATGAAGTGTGATAAGAAACATTAAAATCGGTTGCAGAAATTCCACCTAATATTTCACTGTCTTTCGTATCGAGTCGAAAGAAGCTTATCGTATCTGTATCGCTTCCGCTAGCATCATCATCACACAAACGATATACGGTGGGCTGGGTTGGTGTTGGGATGTCGGTAATAATAATTGAAAAATCAATGATGTCATAACATGCAAATGATGCGTTTATGTTTTGTACCCTTGCATAAATAACGTTTGTGGTACCGGTAATGGCAACAAAAGTATTGGGTAAATCTGTATCACGAACATTGTCGTTTGCTGCTAAAAAACTATCAAAGTACAATACTTCAAAAACAGTAGGATCTAAGCCGTCTAGAATTGAAGGAGTTGTATCGACTAAAAAATCAAACGAATTAGAACCACTTCGATCATCATCACATTCAATAATATCAGAAAGTGGCGTCGCAATTGCAGCTTCAAAAACACTCAAATTAAATTCACCGTTGTATTGTGTTATGTCTCCACAAGGATCTGTCAACTCAATTTTTAAAGAATAACTTCCGCTATCTGCAACTTGTAGGTCTATTAAATCTAATAAACGATCGTTCGAAATGACATCATTGGTGTTTCCGTTATCAAATCGCCATTCATAGACGATGTTATCCCCAGAAACTGGATCCGGACCAATGGATTTATCTTGTCCAACACATAGTTCTAAGTTATCGTTATTAATAATAGTATTGTCATCAGTATCTACAATTTCAATGGGGAGTAATAAGGAAGAGATAAATGGCGGTAAACCTTGTGTTGCATATGTGCCAGCAACCAATCGAATCGCATTTTTTCTAAAAATAATATCTGCAGCATCTGCAGTAGGGTTGTCAATTACATCCAAAAACCCAGCATCACCTGTTGGTGGGTTATCATATTGTGTTGGGATTGTTGCGTATATTTTTGCATCTGGACCTAATTGTAAACCACCTCTAAATCCACCATCTGGGAAATCAACGCTTCCAAAAATTTGTTCGTGAATTAAAGTTTTAGAATTTACGATAACTGTCTGTGTGAGATCAAATTGAAAAAGTTTATAGTCTCCTTTTTCTGTATTAAAACTACCGCCAGTTCTTCCAGTATGTGTTGAGAGATAAAGTTTTTTAGAATCTATAGAAAATTCTAATCCATAAGACCCTCCATTATTATCATTACTTAATATGATTCCATTATTTTCAATAATTCCAGTGTTGTTATTAAAATCATATAATATACAATTTTGACTTTGATTTGCAACTGCTAATTTACTGCCATCAGGTGAAAGTTTTAAATATCCTCTAGCACCAGCGTTTCCAATAACGTTATTTACGTTAGATATTATAGGAGTTGTATTTACTCCTGATTCAGTAACTGAAAATGAATAAAAATTACCATTTCTACCTGGAGATACTACCCAAAACTCATTACATTGAGCACCTCTAACAGCTGCAACTTTTTCAGTCCAAGTATTACCTAATCCTGCTGATAAATTGGTGAAAAATATCCCATCACCATCTTCGTCTATTAGTTTACCAATACCATCTGACATATCAATAGTGTAATAGTTGAACCCATCAGTATTATTACTTCTATAAACTGTAAATAGATAAAAAATAGTAGAAGATTTTGGTTTGGGAACAATCATTCCCGATTGTGTACTTGAAGAATCACCTAACAGATTATTTGCAGGAGAACCATCTGTGTAGGTCATTATATTATGATTCTTGTCATATACGGTTCGACCATCAGAATAAAACAAAAGATCTCCATTAGAATCAGAAAAAGTTGAACATCCCTCTCTCGTGCTTAATTGACCATCACCAATTGCTTGTGGAGGGCTAGTATTAAAATCTAAACCTCCATTTTCTCCAAAATACCAAATATTGGCTTCTTTTTGAGAAAATAGATTTAGTGATAAAAATATAAAAAGGAGTAGGGATAGGTTCTTCATTTAAATAGAGGTTGTTTTTGAAAAATCAAATATATTTAAAATCTTCTACAAATCCCTCTTTTTTAAGAGGACAAATGCTCCATATATGAAGATAAATGTCCAAACAGAAACAATTGAAATATCTAGAAATTCAACGTCGTAGTTTTTTTTGAACTCACCCATTTGACTTGCGATAGTTTTTACAACTCCTAATTTAGATCCTGGTTCTTTAATTAGATTGCTCATTGCCTCTAGAGGTAGCCATTGTATTACTTCGGAAGCTTTTGTCATCGCCTCATTAGAAGCTCTAAAGCACCAAAGAGCAATAAGCCAAATTACTTTTTCTCCAATCCACCAGATCACTATTGCTCCAATTGCAAAAGCAGATCTTTTTACTAAAATGCCTAAAAATAGTCCAAAAGAGAAAAATCCGACTAATTTTATAAAAAAAGCAAAGAGGTATTCTAAATGATATGTTATGATTGCGAATTCATTATAATCCGAATAAAAGAGACCTAATAGTAAAGAAATAATAAAGACAAAAAAGGTCGAAATGAGTGCAAAAGAAATTACAGTATAAAATTTTGATAGGATGAATTCTTTTTTACTTAAGCCATCAATTAAGTTTTGTTTTAATGTTTTGTTACTGTATTCATTAGACATCATGGAAACGATGACTAACAATAAGAAAAATTTTAACGAAGCTGCTACATAGGTGTTAAAATGCCAAATATAAGGGAAGTTGAAAATGCCTTGTTCTGCTAAATGTATCGTTTTTCCAAAAAAGGGAATCTTAACTGCAGCGATCAATGCAATAGAAGTTAAAAGTCCAAAATAGATGATAATTAGTACTTTACTTGCTTTGCTGTGTCTTAATTTATGAAACTCTATAGAAAGAAGTCTAAACATAACGTCGTTTTTTTGTTGATTACTTGTTGCTTGTTAAATCTAAGAATTGCTGTTCTAAACTTGGCTTTCGTTTCACTAAATGGGAAACAATAAAGCCATTGTCGAACAAATAGCGATTCATTTCAGCAGCACTCATTTCCTCGCTAAGCGAAGCAATATAGGTTTCGTGATCTAAATGTATTTTACTTATGGATGGGTGTTTTTCTAGAAGTGTTAAAAATTCAGTTTGGTTTGTCTCCACTTTTAATTCAAATAAACCTTTAGATGCGGTCATTTCATCGACACGTCCACAGTATAATTTTATTCCTTTTCGAATTACAATTACATGGCTACATACTTTTTCAACTTCATCCAATAGGTGTGAAGCTAGTAAAATGGTTGTTCCATTTTTTGCAATTTCTTTGATAATTAATCGAATTTCATGAATTCCTTTAGGGTCTAATCCATTTGTAGGTTCGTCTAGAATTAAGATTTCAGGATCATTTAATAAAGCTGAAGCAATTGCGAGTCGTTGTTTCATCCCTAAAGAGAAAGTGCTAAACTTGCTATCTTTTCTCTCGTACAGGTTTACTGATTTTAATTTCTCGTCTATTTTATCTGTAGAGATTCCTTTAATTTTACAAATCAGTTTTAAATTCTGATTTGCTGTCATGTAGGGATAGAAGTTTGGACGTTCGATAATGGCGCCTACTTTTTTCAAAGCTTCGTGGGTAGATAATTTACCATCAAACCAAGAGTAATCCCCAGAAGTCTTGTTTACAACATTCAGAATAACACCTAGAGTTGTTGATTTTCCACTTCCATTTGGACCTAATATTCCATACACATTGCCTTTTTCTATATCAAAGGAAAGGTTGTTTACTGCATGTACGAGGCCAAATTTTTTGTCGAGATCTTTAAGAGAGAGAATTTTTTCCAAATAAATGAATTTAATTGATTATCAATAAGACGGTCAATTTACAAATTTGTTACGGAAAAAAGGAATTGTTAAATCACTTATAGTGTCGTCGTAAAGAATCTTTATATCTAATAAGAACAGGAATTTCTTTAATATTCATTAAAATCATAATCATCAAAATGACCATATTCATCATCAATCTCGTCTGTTCCTTCAGGGTCTTCTGAAACAAATTCTTTTTCGGGAGCTTCTGCAGGAATTTCTCCAACCGTTAAAATGATTAATGGTAACCCTGGTTTTTCTTCGGAAGAGATTTCAATAACTTCAACATAAAAAGTCCACATTTTTAAAAAATCGTAGACATAAATTAACTTATGGTTTTCCTCTAGTAGGGTTGTATTTAAGATGCAGGTTTGCATCGAATTCCCCTCGCCTATTTCTTCCATATTAAATAATGGAATTTCTTCGCCTTGCGTCCACGTTTCATCTGTTCTGTAAAACGAAGCCATTTCTTGCCCCTTAAAGCCAAAAGACTTTGCTATTGTTAGGTGTAGTTTTTCTAAATTAATAGTGCTGTCAACCAAAAACGTTCTAATAACATCTTCTTTGGTATCTAAAATTACGCGTATTTTATACATGAAATAGTTTAACTTTTCAGTAGCAAAAATACAAATTTTTATGTGTAATTTTACATTAGAATTACAACATATGGATAAAAATAAAATTTTAGCGGTTTTTAATGATAAATGTAAAAATACGCTAATGGAAACACTTGATATCGAGTTTGTTGACTTGGGAGATGATTTTTTGATGGCAAAAATGCCTGTAACTGCAAAAGTGCATCAGCCCTACGGACAATTGCATGGTGGTGCAACTGCTGCTTTGGCAGAAAGTGTTGGAAGTGCAGCTTCTAATTTTTTTATCGATAATGATTACCAATTTATAAATGGAATTCAACTCTCTATTAACCATATAAAAAGCATGCGTGAAGGTGTTGTCTTTGCGACTGCAAAAAACATTCATAAAGGTAGAAGTACCCATCTTTGGGAGGTTGTTATAACGGATGAAGATGAGCAATTAATTGCGATTGCTAAAATGACCAATATTGTCTTAGAGAAAAGAAAATAACCTTAAAAAAAATAATAATCTTGACTATTTTTGATAGGATTGCATCTCAATATAAATTACAAACCCCCTTTGTAGTATATAGAAAACCAAATGAAAATGTGATTTCAGGTTTTTTTCAAAAGACAAAAGAAGTTTTTTTTGTGGAAGATTTTGCAGAAGTTGGTTTTGTTTTTTCTCCTTTTGATAACCAAGAGAAAGCGATACTAATTCCCAAAAAGGAATCAGAATATTATCGAGAATCATTTGTTTTAGATGCACCAATTCCATCAATAAAAAATAAAGAGTTCATTGCGGATGCATCTTCAAAAGAGAGTCATTTAAAACTTGTCAATAAAGCGATAAAAGAAATCAAAAAGAAACAGTTTCAAAAAGTAGTTGTTTCAAGATGTGAAGAAGTTACTCTTTCCAACTTTACACTTTTAGAGAGCTTTAAAAAATTATTGCATACCTATCCAAGTGCTTTTGGTTATATTTGGTTTCATCCTACAATTGGTTTGTGGATGGGAGCCTCTCCAGAAACGTTGCTATTCATTTCTGAAGACCGTTTTAAAACTATGTCATTGGCAGGGACACAAGTTTATACTGGCTCGAAAGAGGTGATTTGGCAATCGAAAGAATTGGAAGAACAGGCATTGGTAACTCGATTTATTAAATCTCAAATAAGAGAGGTAGCAATTCATTTAAAAACGAGTGAAAAAGAAACGATAAAAGCAGGGAATTTACTTCATTTAAGAACCCAGATTTCAGGAAAAATATTAAGCGGAACGTCAAATTTAAGAACACTTATTAATGCCTTGCATCCAACACCTGCCGTTTGTGGTTTTCCTAGGTTGGAAACAAAAAAATTTATTTTAAAAAGTGAATTTTATCAAAGAACTTTTTATACTGGTTTTTTGGGTGAATTGAATGTCGGGGAGGATAGTCTTGATTCTAAAAAGTCCTCGCTTTTTGTTAATTTACGATGTATGGAAATTAAAAAAAATAAAGCATTTCTATATATTGGTGGTGGAATTACAAAAGATAGTAATGCTTTAAAGGAATGGGAAGAAACGGTTTCTAAGAGTGCTGTGATGAAAGCAATCTTGTGATTATAAATAAAAAAAACACTAAATTTCTTATTGTTGATAGCAAATAAAAAAAAGCCTCAAATTTATAATTTATGGCTTTTTTGTAGTTATAATTGAAAGGTAACGGGTGTGTGTTTTCTAAAGTTTAATTCACAAACATGGGGTATAAAAACAGATTATAGCTGTTATATGTCGTCAAAAGAGATGTCTGTAAAACTTTCAGTAGATTTTACTTCTTCTTCCGTGTCCTCTTCTTTCTTGAAGTCTTTTTGATGACGGTCGCTAATTACTTCGTCTCCTTTTTCATTTAAAATATAGTCAGTAGCTTTGGCTAACATTTCGTGAAAATCTTTAAAATCTTCTTTATAAAGATATATTTTGTGTTTTTGATATCGAAAAGAACCATCATCATGTGTAAACTTCTTACTTTCCGTAATTGTTAGATAGTAGTCGTCTGCTTTTGTTGCTCTAACGTCAAAAAAATAAGTTCTTCTACCAGCTCTTAAAACTTGTGAAAAAATTTCTTCTTGTTCAACTCTTTCTGCCATAATTTTTTTTTAATAGTATTTATAAATCGTGTTTGTTTCTTAAAACAAATCTAATAAAATAAAGCATGTGTAAATGTTAAAGGCTATAATTCTTTTTCTAAAAGTTGTTGTGCATACAATTCTTTGTAATATCCATCTTCTTCTAATAGCTTGCTGTGAGAGCCTTGTTGCGTTATTTCACCATTATCTAATACAAGTATTTTGTCTGCATTTTTTGCAGATGAGACTCGGTGACTGATAATAAATGTGGTTTTATTTTTAGAAACCTGCTCTAAGTTAGAAAGTATCTTTTCTTCGGTTTCTGTATCAACTGCCGAAAGACAGTCATCAAAAATTAAGATACTTGGGTTTTTTATAATTGCTCTTGCTATGCAAACACGTTGTTTTTGACCGCCAGAAAGTGTAACCCCTCTTTCGCCTAGAATCGTTTGATATCCATTTTTGAATTCCATAATATTATTATGAACAACGGCGTTTTTAGCAGCATTCATAATTTCTTCATAAGTGGCATTCTCTTTACCAAATTTTATGTTATTTTCAATGGTATCGGAAAACAAAAAAGGATCTTGGGGTACAAAGCCAATTTGATTTCTTAGCGCATCTAAATTCGTTTCCTTAATTGGTTTTTTATCAATTAAAATGGTTCCTTCTGTTGAATCATATAAACGAGAAACAAGGTTGATGATCGACGTTTTTCCTGAGCCTGTTTTACCTAAAATAGCGATTGTTTGTCCTTCTTTTACAGTGAAAGAAATATTTTTAAGTGCTGTAATCTCTGTATCGTCGTATTTTAAGGTTACACCTTTAAAAGTAACTTCACCTTTCAAGTCAAAAGAACGTTCGTTGTTGTTTTTAATTTCGGGCACTTGTTGTAAGAATTCATTGATTCTTAATTGAGAGGCTTCTGCTTGTTGAACCATTGAAGTAACCCATCCAACAATAGCTACGGGCCAAGTTAAAATATTTACGTATAATATAAATTCAACAATAATTCCTATTTGAATTTCTCCATTTATATATTGTTTTCCTCCGATATAGATCACTATCAAATTACTGATTCCGATTAATAAAACCATTAAAGGAAAGAAAAGGGCATTTGCTTTGTTTAGATCTATATTTTTTTCTTTACTCAAATCGGCAATCACATCAAAATCTTTAATAATAGAGGATTCGATACCGTAGGATTTTACAACGTTAATCCCTGAGAAAAACTCTTGATTAAAAGAGGTTAATTTTGACAAGTATTGCTGAACAATTGCACTCCTTTTGTGAATTACTTTACTTAAAAAGAATACTGAAACGGCTAAAATAGGAAACGGCAAAAGAGTGTATAAAGTGAGTGTTGCATCGACTCTTGCCATCTGTGTAAAACCAACAATAAAAAGAACCACCATATTGATACTATACATTACAGCAGGACCTACATATGTCCTTACTTTTGAGACATCTTCACTAATGCGATTCATTAAATCGCCAGTTCTATTTTTTTTATAAAAATTAAGGGATAATCGTTGATATTGATTATAGATTTCGTTTTTTAAATCAAATTCAATTAAACGAGATGTTACGATGATTTTTTGGCGCATTAAAAAGGTTAAAAAACCTGCAACAATTGTGACTACAATAATGATTAAAATATTAAATAAGAGGGTTTCTTTAACGGTGTCTAATTCGATGATTTCCCCATTTTGATAATCTTCTACGGCGTTCAAAGAATTTCCAATAATTCGAGGAACTTGCAAGGCTAAAAGTTTCGATAAGACGGTGATGAGTAGCCCTGCTAAAAAGCGCCATTTATATTTTAAAAAGTACTTGTTTATGTATTTTAGAGCTTTCAATTTTACGGGCAAATTTTTTAAATTTGAAGCATAATTACTTCAGTTATTAGGGTTTAAATATTAAATTATCTATAATTTTATAATCTTTTTTTGATTTCAATTGTCAATATCCTATTTATGTGTCGAAAATTTTAGGAATTATTAAGTAAAAATAAAAAAATGACATCATAAATAGTAGATGCAAAATCATTGAAAAATGATCCTGTTTTTGGGCAATTATCGTTTGATAGTCATGAGCAAATTGTTTTTTGCAACGACGAAGATACAGGTTTAAAAGCAATTATGGGTATTCATAATACAGTTTTAGAACCTGCTTTGGGAATCACTAGAATGAAGACTTATGAAAGTGAATGGCATGCTTTAAACGATGTCTTGCGGTTGTCTCGTGGAATGACCTATAAAGCAGCTATTACAGGTTTAAATTTAGATGGCGGTAAGGCAATAATTATAAGGGATGCTAAGACGCAAAAAAACAATGCTTTGATGCGTCAATTTGGTAAGTTTGTTCATTCCTTAAGTGGTTATTATATTACTGCAAAAGACATGGGGATGGAAACTGGGGATATGGATGTAGTTAGGGAAGTTACTCCCTACGCTGCTGGAATTTCAGAAAGTAAATGAGGGCAGGACATTATTAATGATATTAATGAAGAAAGTTTAGAGAATTTGACTAAAAAATACAATGCAAATGTTGTTTTAGGAAAAGATTTTTATGGTTTAGATGTTGATATTTATACACTTTGTGCTTTAGGGGCGACTATAAATGACGCTACTATTCATCAATTAAAAGTAAAAGTAATTGCTGGAGCGGGTAACAATCAATTAGCAGATGAAATAAAACATAGACGCATGTTGAAAAAAAAAGGAATTGCATATGCGCCTGATTTTTTAATTAACGCAGGAGGAATTATCAACGTATATAGAGGGTTAGCAGGATATGCAAGGAAGAAATAAGAAGAAAAACAGAAAATAGTTACAATACAATCCTTGCTGTTTTTGAACTTTCAAAAAAAGAAAATAGCGCTACACACAGGGCTGCGTTTAACATTGCACAGCAAAGAATTGATGATGGAAAAAAAGCATCAAATTCATAGGAAAAAAAATAAATAAGATTACTTTTGCTGCGCGATAGAAATAAATCTACCCCGCCTTTTTAAATACGTTCTTTCAATGATCAACAGAAGACATATTCGCGTAAAAGTAATGCAGTCTGTGTATGCTATGCAACAATCTTTAAATGACGACGTCATTAAAGAAGAAAAATTTTTAAAACATAGTATTCTTAAAATGGTTGATTTATATGTTTTAAATATTCAACTGATTGTTGAAGTTAAAAAACTAGCAGCAAAAAAAATTGAATTATCAAAAAAGAAAATTCTTGCAACAAAAGAAGAATTAAAACCCAATACTAAATTTATCAATAACCAATTAATTAGCGTTTTAGAACAAAGCGTTAGCTTAGATGGATATGTTGAATTGAATAAAATAAATCATTGGTCTTTAGATACCGAGTATATTAAAATTGTATTTGACGAATTACAGAAAAGCACACTTTACAAAGATTATATAAACATCGAAGAAGCTTCTTTTAAAGTAGATAAGAGTTTTGTAATCGACTTTTTTAAAGAAATAATTGCCCCAAATGAAAAGTTAGCAGATTATTTTGAAGATAAAATGATTTCATGGGTAGACGATATTCCCTTTGTAAACACTTGGATTGTAAAATCCTTATCCAAACAAAAAGAAGGTAAAATATTTGTTTTAGACAGTCTCTATAAAGACAATGATGACAAGCAGTTTGTTTCAGACTTGTTTAGGAAAACGGTTTTAAAACACCAGGATTATGATCAAGACATTGCAGATCAGACGCCTAACTGGGAAGCTGATCGAATTGCAGACATTGACATGATCTTGATTAAAATGGCCATCACAGAGTTTTTAAATTTCCCATCAATACCGACCAAAGTCACTATTAATGAGTTTATAGAAATTGCCAAAGACTATTCTACAGAAAAAAGCAGTTATTTTATCAACGGAGTTTTAGACAAGCTTTCAAAAGAATACGCAAAAGAAAAGAAAATAAATAAAATAGGAAGAGGATTATTATAATCTCATTTTTTTCTTAATTTTACAAAAAAA
>TARA_B110000208_G_scaffold104086_1_pt1 | contig 11673 bp, 9 predicted proteins | sample TARA_B110000208 | Tara Oceans TARA_B110000208 (sample SAMEA4397426) | marine metagenome | biome: Polar Biome; feature: [SRF] surface water layer (ENVO:00010504); material: water (ENVO:00002006), including particulate matter (ENVO:01000060) such as... | depth 5 m
TGGTACAAACTGACGGATAATACCAGAATAGGGGCTATAATTAGTGTGTCAGGAGCGATCATTACCGTCATTCTGAATGTTTCATTGATTCCCAAATTAGGTTTTATGGGCAGTGCGTGGGCGTCTCTAATTTCTTGGTTCTTCATGACTTTGATGAGTTATTTGATAGGGAAACGCTATTTCCCCATCAAATACCAATTATCCAAGGGATGTTTTTATTTCATTTATGCTGTATTAGGAACGGCTATGATTGTAAATTTGGAACTTTCATTACTCAGTAGATATGTATTGGGATTGAGTCTAGTGGGCTTTTATTTGGGTCTTGTTTATTGGATAGAAATAAAGTCTAGTAATAAAGAAATTGAATATCATTAAGTTTGCCGCTGATTTAATCTATCAGTCCATTTGCTTCAATGTGCTTTCGGACTAGAACAAATTTTTTATCGCATCAGTAGAACATGAGGGTTTCCATTTTTGTTTGCTTGTTAACTTGTCTTTTGTTTTCGCTATCGGCACAGCGGAAAAGGAAAAGTGATGCTCGAGAGGATTTACCACCTAAAGCATTCGCCTTGCGTATGGAAACCCTAATTATTGAGGGAAGCAGACTCCTTATTTTAGGTAATTACCCAGCATCAAGAGCCGCTTTCGAGCAGGCGAATCAGCTGGAGCCAAATAACGCTGTGGTGTACTTCAAATTAGCTGAGTTGGAGATGATCTTTAATAAATCGGAAGCGGCCCTGATCCATATAACTCAAGCAATGGCCTTAGATCCTGAAAATAAATTTTATCTGATATTCAAAGGCGATATACTAAGTTCCCTTAATAGATATGCGGATTTGGTAGAGGTTTACACAAAACTTCTAGACCTACCCGGAAATGAGCAGTACTATTTTGACCTTGGTGCGCTTTATCAATTTCAAAAAGAATGGGATGAGGCTCTTGAAGCTTATGAAAAAGGGCAGCAATTGTTTGGAATTTCCGAGAATATCATGCGTGAGCGGCAAAAAATCCATCTCCAAAAAAACGACATGGATGCGCTTGAGAAAGATTGGGACCGATTAATTACTCAGGCACCTGATGAGATCAGATATGTGATTGAGCTATGCTCTGTATTGATAATGAATAAAGCCTATGATCAGGCCATGATTAGATTATCGGTATTGGAAGACCCTAATGCCAAATTGTTAATTTCTCAAATTGCCATTCAGCAAAACGATTACGAAAAAGCGATTTTTTTTTTAAAAGAAGGCTTTTCTTCTCAAAAAGCACCGCTGATGGCAAAACTTCAATTGCTAGACGCGTTGGTTGATAAAGTTTCCTTGAGGGCACCATTGAAGGAATTACTCGACCAATTGATAGAAATTTATCCAGCAAGATTTGAGGCGCTTGCTTTTGTAGGGGATGTCTACTTAAAACTTGATATGGGAACAGAGGCGCTCTCAAATTATAGAAAGGCCATCGCACTTGAGGGTGCGGATTTCAAAGTTTGGCAGCAGGTAATTTCTATGGAATTTCAAAATCTCGAATATGATAGTGTGATGCTGCATTGTGATCAGGCTTTGGAGCGCTATCCTAACCAAGCATTATTGTATTTTTATAATGGGGTAGCCCATTATTCTAAAAAAGAGTTTAAAACAGCGATTCGCCTTTTGAGTTATGGAAGAAAATATGCTGGAGACCCCAATTTACTCGGATTTTTTTATGCGCAACTTGGCGATGCGCACCACGCCTTAGAGCAACATATTCAATCCGACAGGGCTTATGAAAAGGCACTTGAACTCAATCCAAATAACGAACATGTGTTGAATAATTACAGTTATTTTCTTTGCTTGCGAAAACAGCAGTTGTTGAAAGCGCAAGGGATGGCGAAAAAGTTAATCAATAAGTATCCTGAAAAGGGCACTTATTTAGATACTTATGGTTGGGTGCTTTACACGATGAAGCAATATGAAGAAGCTGAGATTTATTTAAGAAAAGCTGCATTGCTAGAGGAAAATGGAACCGTCATAGAACATTATGGCGACGTGCTTTTTGAGCTCGGACAATTCAAAAAAGCCCTGGTTCAGTGGAGAAGAGCGCAAGAACTTGGAGGAGCCACCGATTCAATAGGGTTAAAAATAAAAAACAATGAGGCCCATGATTAGATTTTTTATGGTGGTGGTGGTCCTTTGGGTAATGATGGGATGTAACAAAAAATTAGTTCTCTCAACCCAAGATAGTATAGAGGTCAATGCATTGAAATTTAATCATTTTACAGCTAAGGCCAAATTAAATTATAGTGATGGGAATCAAAAACTATCCGCAGTGGCAAATCTTAGGATGAAGTATGATAGCTTGATTTGGATTTCGATCTCACCAGGTTTAGGCATCGAAGTACTTAGACTCAAATTAACCACAGATACGGTTTTTTTAATTGATCGGATAGCCCATAAATATAGGGCGTTTAGCTACCATGAATTCAGTGATTTTTATGGGATTAATTTCGATTTTAAATGGATTCAAGCCATTATGCTGGGCAACCCTTTGTCATTAAATAAAAAGTTGGTAGTAAATAAAGAAAAGGAAGGAACCACTTATGAGCAAAAAGATGGGCCATTATTAATTAGAAATTTTATTGGAGATCAATCTAATAAAATAGAAAAAATCTCTATTGAAAACCCTGAATCCAAGTATGAGATGACCATAAATTACGGTGATTTTACTCAATTGGATGAGCGGTCCATTTTGCCCTATTACATGAAGTTTGTACTCACGTTTTTTGAAGAACAGCAACCTTCTAAACAAATTGATATTAATATTAAATCTGCTAATTTACCTGATAAAACGCTTAAGTTCCCATTCAATGTTCCAGCGAAGTTCCTTAAGGACTAATTTGATTCTTCTGTTCATATCAATGGCGGTATCCCTGACAGCTGTTGGTCAAAAAAACAAAAAGCAGTTAGAGTTAGAGCGTATTGAAAACATCAGCAAAATAACGGAAGCTGAAAAGATTCTAGCCCAAACAAAAACCAAGAAAAAAGCTACTTTAGGTCAATTGGCGGCATTGGAAAATCAAATTGCTTCTCGTGAAGTGCTATTGAAATCTTTAGATGAAGAGGTTGATTTGATAACAGCTGAAATACTGGAACTAGAGGCGGTTATAAGTGATATTGATTTGTATTTAAAATCGTTGAAGGATGAATATGCAGCCATGATTTATAAATCTTATAAATCGAACAATGGTTATAATATCATCACATTTCTATTTGCATCTGATTCTTTTACTCAATTTTACATGCGGTTGAAATACATGGAGCAATATGTGGAAGCCCGTAAGATACAATCTCACCAAATAGCACAAACCAAACAAGAGTTGAAAGGTCAGCAAACAGCACAAGAGCAAAAAAAATCAGATCAGCAGCAAGTAATCAAGAGTAAATTGGTGGAGAGCAATCAATTAATTAAGCTTAAAAAAGAAAAAAGCACACTCATTGCTCAGTTGACAAAAAATGAGCGATCTCTCAGAAAAGAGATGGCGGCACGTAAGCAATCCATAAAAAAACTGGATAATCTGATTGCCAATTTAATTAAGGTTGAACTAGAAAGAGAACTGAAAACATCATCAGGGCAAAAAGAGCTTGCCAAGGAGCTAACAGGGAAATTTGAGGATCAAATGAGAAAACTTCCTTGGCCCGTTAAGACTGGATTTATTTCCTTAAAATTTGGCCTACAAAGGGATCCGATTCTTAAAAATGTAAGTATTAATAATACCGGTGTAGACATTCAGACGCAAAGTGATGAAAATATTGCTGTGGTGTTTGATGGGGAGGTAAGAATTAAAGCATTCGTACCTGGGCAAAACAATGTTGTTATTGTCAAACACGGCAACTATTATACCGTTTATTCCAAATTGAAGAGTGTTGAAGTCAAACAAGGCCAAGTATTACGGGCAGGAGATTTGATCGGAAAGGTGCACACCAATAACGCGGGAATTTCGCAGTTGCATTTTGAAGTTTGGCGAGATAAAAAAAAACTTGACCCTGAAAGATGGTTAAAGTAATAGTTTGATAGCTTTTTACTTATCTTTGATTAAAATAAAAAAAAACATTCATGGATACTGTATTAGCATTTGGAATGCCTGGGGGATGGGAATGGATTGTCATTGGCCTTTTTCTGGTTGTATTTTTCGGGGCGAAAAAAATACCTGAAATAGCTAGAGGACTAGGCAAAGGCATAAGAGAGTTTAAAGATGCCACCAAGGATATTAAGCAAGAAATTGAACAAGGGGCTCAGTCAGACGAAAAGAAACCGTAACCCTTCATGTTTTACAAATCATATCAGCAAATTAGGGCTGATCTTGATGGGCAACGTATTACTGTTGATCAAATAGTAAATCATCATCTGGCAAAAATCGCGAATCAAAACTCGAACCTGAATGCTTTTCTTGAAGTATTTGAGGAAGAAGCTCTAGTAAGAGCTGAGCAAATTGACTTCAAATTGAAACAGGGCACCGCTGGTCGGTTGGCAGGTTTAGTGGTGGGAATTAAGGATCTTTTCTGCTTGCAAGACCATTTGGTTTCGTGCTCAAGTAAAATTCTTAAAGATTTTGAGAGTCAGATTACAGCTACGCCCATTCAACGCTTATTGGATGAGGATGCCATTATTATAGGCCGGCAAAATTGTGACGAATTTGCAATGGGTTCTTCCAATGAAAATTCGGCATTTGGTTTGGTCAAAAATGGAGCCAATCCATCACGAGTTCCAGGAGGTTCATCTGGGGGTAGTGCCGTCGCAGTTCAAACAGATATGTGTCAGATCTCCTTAGGTTCTGATACGGGAGGTTCCGTACGTCAGCCAGCCGCATTTTGTGGTGTTTTTGGCCTTAAGCCTACCTATTCTCGGATTTCTCGTTATGGTCTTACCGCTTATTCTAGCTCCTTTGACTGTGTGGGAATTTTATCCAAAAGCATTGCTGATACGGAGTTAATTCTTGAAATAATAGCGGGCAGCGATGAGCGAGATACCACTTCAAGCAGGAAAAAGGTACCTCAGTTTTCTCAAAGTGCCATCAAGTCGAGCAGATACAAAATTGCTTATTTTGGTGAAATCAATGAGGCTGAAGGGATTGCTACCCCGATTAGCCAAATGATGGACCAAACTATGGCGAGCTTGAAGGCGTCGGGCCATTTATTGGAGCAAGTATCCTTTCCTTATTTAGAATATTTGTTACCAACCTACTATATCTTGACTTCTGCTGAGGCAAGTGCCAACTTATCAAGATTTGATGGGGTACGTTATGGATACAGAGATTTAGAAATTTCTAATTTAGAATCCATGTATAAAAAATCACGAACGCATGGATTTGGGCCTGAGGTCTTGAGAAGAATTCTTCTAGGAACTTTTGTACTTTCCTCGAATTATCATGATGCATTTTATACTAAGGCTCAAAAAGTTAGGCGATTAATCAAGGATTACACAGAAAATATCCTTAAAGAGTATGATTTTATTATCTCACCGACCACGGCCACTACTGCTTTTGAGATCAACTCCAAAACGATGGACCCTGTAAAAATGTATCTTTCAGATTTATTTACTGTACAGGCTTCCGTTGCAGGCATACCTGCTATTTCTATTCCTATAGGGAAAGATCAAGACACTATGCCTATAGGATTACAGGTGATGACAGCGAGCTTTGAGGAAGAAAAGCTTTTTTCTTTTGCAAAGTCATTTAAAACCATATAGTATATATGAAAATAGGTTCAGTAGTATTTTTGAGTATGCTGTTCAGCATAAATATTTTTGCTGAACAAGATTCAACACAGCAAGCTTACGACTACATTCCTGATGCTAATTATGCTGAGATCGCCGATCGAATGGCGTGTCTAGATACGGAGATTCCGCTGACCTTTAATAAAACAGTAAAGAGTTTCATAGATTATTTTTCTGTCCGGAACCGTGACTACACTCGGGGGGTTCTTGAAAAGAAGGATTATTATTTCTCAATCATTGAACCCTATCTGAAAGAATATGGGTTACCTGATGATCTAAAATATTTAGCGATCGTTGAGTCAGGTTTGGTGCCCAGGGCACAGTCGAGGGCCAGTGCAGTTGGGCTATGGCAATTCATTCCAAGCACCGGCAGATCATATGGCCTATCTAATTCATGGTACATTGATGAACGCATGGATCCCAATCTGGCAACGGATGCTGCTTGCAGGTATTTAAAAAACTTGTACCATACTTTTGGTAGATGGGATTTGGCCATTGCAGCCTACAATTGTGGCCCAGGTAATGTTCGCAAGGCCATCAGAAGAAGTGGTTATAAAAAAGATTTTTGGCAAATTTATCGATATTTACCTAGGGAGACACGTTCCTATATTCCTCAATTCATTGCCATCAATTATGTCTTAAATTATGCTGAAGAACATAATCTTTTTCCGGAGCACAAATTATCATTAGCCTTATCAGATACGGTTTTAGTAAATCAATATTTACACTTGGCGACCTTTGCCCATTTTGCTGACATAGCGTTGGAAGAATTACTTGATCTTAACCCTAGCATTAAAAGAGGGGCCATTCCTGAAGGGACTAGGGGGTTTTCGCTGAATGTTCCTGCAGACAGGAAACTTTATATTGACGCGCAACGGACTTTTTTGTATGATACTGCGAATAAGGTAGGCAAGCAGGAACTGGAGTATTTGGCAAGGCGTATGGCCGGAAGCACTTATGGCCGGACCAAAAATATTTATGCAGTCAAAAGTGGAGATAATTTAGGAAGTATTTCACGCCGTTACGGAGTACGTGTTTCAGATATTCAAAAGTGGAACAAGCTTAATTCGACCTTAATTCGGTCCGGACAAAATTTAGCTATTTGGACCCTACCTATTTATACCAAAAACAATAAAAAAGTTTACGTTGCGGCCAATCAGAACCAGAAGTCATCGAAATTAACCGTGGGGACTACTTATCAGGTCAGAAGGGGAGATTCATTGTGGAGTATTTCTAAGAATTCAAATGTTTCAATCGCAAGGATTAAAAAACTAAATAAACTGAATTCAAACATAATTCATCCCGGTCAAACCCTGATTATTGGGGGAGATTAAATAAATTATGATTAGCTTAAATGATGATTCATATTAAATGAGAACAAGAAACCACTTTTTTATTGTTTGTATGATCTTGTTATTTACGTTTTGCGGAGAAACTCAGGACAAGATAGCCCAAGAATTTATGCCTACCGCCAAGGGAGAAATTGGTAGTATCATGTTGGTGATGGATCAACAGCAGTGGGACCATGATCTAGGAACACAACTTAGAGGTATACTCAGGGAGCCTATGCCCGGGTTGCCGCAAGATGAGCCTTTATTTCATCTGAATAGGGTCAGTCCAAAAAAGTTAAATACTACGCTTAAATCTTCAGCTAATATGATTTTTGTGGTGACCTTAGATAGTAAGACCTCAGAGAGCAATGTTTTGAAAGGTTTTCTTACTTCTGAATCTCTAAACATGATTAAACTCGATACCAGTCTCTTTATGAGTATTCGAAAAGATGAGTTTGCAAAAGGACAGATTATTTTATATTTATTTGGAAATACAGAAAAAGACCTCAGCCAAAAGCTCACAAAAAATAAGGAAAAAATACAGTCCTTATTTGAGAAAAGAGTCCGGGATAGAACGGTAAGGAAATTATTTAAGAGCCATGAGAAAGCACTTGAAAAAGCCGTTCAAGAAGCGCATTCATTTCAAATAAAGATCCCCTCAGGTTGGCAACAAGCAGTAAGTGAGCCTGGATTTTATTGGATGAGGTATCTAAACGGAAATAAGGAACAAAATGTATTTGTGTATTATGAGCCCTACACAAATGTTGAAATATTTGATCAGGTACCTAAATTTAGAGATCGAATTACTAAAAAATTTTTAAGGGATGGAGAGAAGAATAATTTATTCATTACCAGACAAATGCGGGATGATTTAAATACCGTTTTCTTGAAGAAAACCCAATTTAATGGCAGTTATGCCGTCGAGAGCAGAGGGCTCTGGAAAATCAACGATAACTCGCTTGGTGGTCCTTATATAAGTTATACTTTTGTGTCAGAAAAAGAACAATTAATTTATTACATTGAAGGGTTTGTAGCTGCACCAGGTAAGAAAAAAAGAGTTTTGCTGCAAGAAGTCGACGCGATACTGTCAACATTTAAAAGAGCTATTTAAATATAAACAACTAAACTATGTGCGCAAAAATCAGAAAACAGGAAGCATTAGACTTCCACGAAGCCCCGCCTAGAGGTAAGATTGAGGTTGTTCCAACCAAACCCCTTAGAACCCAACATGATTTAGCTTTGGCCTATTCCCCCGGTGTAGCTGAGCCTTGTTTAGAAATCGCAAAAAATAAACAAGATGTTTATAAGTATACGGCCAAAGGCAATTTGGTAGGTGTCATAACGAATGGAACCGCAGTATTAGGGCTAGGCAATATTGGCCCTGAAGCCTCTAAACCCGTAATGGAGGGCAAGGGTGTTCTTTTTAAAAAATTTGCGGGGATTGACGTATTTGATATTGAAATTGATGAAACAGATCCTGATAAATTCATTGAAATTGTAAAATCATTGGAGCCCACTTTTGGAGCCATAAATTTAGAAGATATTAAAGCTCCTGAAAGTTTCAAAATTGAAAGAGAGTTAAGGGAAAAAATGAACATTCCAATCATGCATGACGACCAGCATGGTACTGCCATTATCTCAAGTGCGGCCCTACTCAACGCTTTGGAATTAGTAAATAAGAAGATTGAGGAACTCAAAGTTGTGGTCAGTGGGGCTGGAGCGGCGGCTATGGCTTGCACAGATTTATATGTACAGTTAGGCATCAGGGTTGATAACATCGTTATGACCGATTCCAAAGGAGTGATCCGAGCAGATAGGGTCAATTTAGATGAGCATAAAGCAAAATATGCTACATCCAAAGACCTTCATACCTTAGATGACGCCATGGAAGGGGTAGACATGTTTCTCGGGTTATCAATGGCCAATATTTTGACGCCTGAGATGATCTTAAAGATGGCTTCTCACCCCATTATATTTGCTTTAGCTAATCCAAATCCTGAAATCGCTTATGATCTTGCCATGGAGACTAGGGCAGACATCCTAATGGCTACGGGTAGATCTGATCATCCCAATCAAGTAAATAATGTGTTGGGGTTCCCCTATATTTTCAGAGGGGCATTAGATGTTAGGGCAACGGGAATTAATGAAGCGATGAAATTGGCTGCGGTCAAGGCGATTGCAAATTTAGCCAAGGAAAATGTGCCTGATTTGGTACTGAAGGCCTATGATTCTAAAAAATTAAAATTTGGTAATAAATACTTGATTCCAAAGCCATTGGATCCACGATTGATGACTCGGATATCCCCCGCTGTGGCTAAAGCAGCTATGGATTCAAACATTGCTCAATTGAAAATTGAAGATTGGGATCAATATGAAATAGAACTAGAAGAGCGTTTGGGGATTGACCATCGTTTAATCAGCAGGATTATTACGCGTGCTAAAAAAGATCCAAAACGCGTTATTTTTGGAGAGGCACATGACGTTTCCATCCTGAAGGCAGCACAACAAGTGGTGGATCAAGGCATCGCCATACCGATCCTACTCGGGAATGTGACTTTGATCAATTCATTGATTAAAGAGAATGATCTTGATTTAAAAAACTGTGAAATTATTGACCCTCTTGACGAGGTATCCAAAAGAGCAGACTTTGCTTCAAAACTTTTCGCCTTGCGTCAGAGAAAGGGCATGACCCATCAGGGCGCCCAGGAGGCCATGCTGAATTCCAATTATTTTGGTGTAATGATGGTGAACATAGGAGCGGCTGATGCCTTTATTTCGGGATTATCTAATGATTACCCAGAGACCATCAGGCCCGCATTAGAGATTATTGGGGCTGAAGAGGGGATCAAGCGGGTGGCAGGGATGTATATCTTAAGCAATAAAAAAGGGAATTACTTTTTATCTGATACTACGGTGAATCTAAACCCCACCCAAGATCAGTTGGTAGATATTATGGGATTGACCGCGCGCGCGGTTAGGTTTTTTGATGTGGAGCCACGGATGGCAGGTCTTTCTTATTCTAATTTTGGGTCTGCCAAAGGAGAGGTGCCAGAGAAAATGGCAAAAGCTGTAGCACAGGCAAAGAAACAATGGCCAGATTTATTAATTGATGGTGAAATCCAAGCCAATGTCGCCTTAAACAAAGAGATATTACAAGAGAGTTACCCTTTCAGTAAACTAGCTGGGACTTTTGCCAATACACTGATCTTTCCAAATCTGGAGTCGGGAAATATTGCTTATAAGTTATTAATGGAATTCGGAGGTGCAGAGGCCATTGGTCCCATATTGATGGGCATGAGAAAGCCCATTCATGTGCTCCAAAGAGGAAGTTCGGTGAGTGATATATTTAACATGACAGCTATCGCGGTTGTTGATGCCCAGGTAGCGGCAAAAAAGGATCAGAAATGATTAATTTTATAACAGGGCTTTTTGAAGAAAAGGAGCCTACTCAGGTAATCATTCAAGTGAATGGGATAGGCTATGAAATTAAAATATCACTCATCACCTATGGCCAAATAAAAGCGCTTGATGAGGGGCGATTGTATACTCATTTTCATGTCAAGGAAGACAGTCAAACACTTTACGGATTTTATGATCTATCTGAAAAATCTAGGTTTAGGGATTTGATCGGTATCAGTGGCGTGGGTCCCAGTACCGCGCTCATGGTATTGTCAAGTTTATCAGCAGAAGAATTGCAATCAGCGGTAATCAATGCCCAGGTAAAAGTCATACAGTCGGTCAAAGGCATTGGGGGTAAAACGGCTGAAAGAATTATACTTGAACTTAAAGACAAGTTCAAAAAAGAGTCTTTGGTAGAAAATGCAATAGATTTATCTGGAGAATCTAACAATACTTTAAGAGCGCAAGCGTTATCTGCGCTAACAACCTTAGGTATAGGCAAGCCAGCAGCAGAAAAGACGGTTGATCAAATCATGTCAGAGCATGAAAGCCTTAGACTTGAAGAGCTGATAAAGTTTGCCTTAAAAAGAGTATAAAAACCAATTCTTGAATAAGTACCAGTTCAATATCCGAGCGATAGCAAGTATATGCTTGTGTACGTGTACCTTTTTTTTGTATGGGGGCGATCTCTTAATGCAAGAGGGTGACAGCACGATAAAGTCGGATACACTTGTTCCTTATGAATCCACCAATTTTCCAAGTTACAGTCCCAATTATCGATATGGAGATGTATACTCGCAGCCTCCGAGTAAATCACCGATCAATTTAACAGATCCTACCTCCTTAGATCTGCAAGTTGACTTTGATTCTAGTATCAACTTTACAGCAACGGAGCAATTAGACGGCATAGATTTTCGACCTCCCGTAAATTTAAGTTTTTCAGAATACGATGCATCACATACTCAAAAGTTGATCACAGATTATTGGCGTGAACAGGCCATTGGTTTAGAGGGAGAGAGTGCGATTGGCGGTAGGCGATTGATTCCAAAGCTTTATATAAGTCCCGTATTTGACAGGATTTTTGGAGGCAGTTATGTTGACATTACACCTACCGGATTTGTAAATTTAGATTTTGGAGGCTTATTCCAATACAATGACAACCCTCAGATACCTGAACGTCAAAGAAAAAATGGGG
>TARA_B110000208_G_scaffold18293_2_pt1 | contig 11654 bp, 7 predicted proteins | sample TARA_B110000208 | Tara Oceans TARA_B110000208 (sample SAMEA4397426) | marine metagenome | biome: Polar Biome; feature: [SRF] surface water layer (ENVO:00010504); material: water (ENVO:00002006), including particulate matter (ENVO:01000060) such as... | depth 5 m
CTGATTTTTTTTGATAAAGACACCGTGTTCGCCACTAAAAAAAGTATTGCCACAAATTAATATTTTTAAGGGAGTTTTCTTAGGGAACAAATGTAGTTTTCGACCAAAACTTTTAATTTTTCGAAGTACGACTTCTAAATCATTTTTAATATCATCAATATAAAAATCTACAAATTGAAGTGTTGCAATTGCGATTGGTTTTTTATTTGCATCTATTAAAACAATATATGCAAACTGAATTCCTGGGTTACTTTCCTCTATAGAAAATAAAAAGTCTCTATGAAAATAAAGATTTTTATCACAGTTTAATGCTTCCCAGATTTCCTCAGAAATTTCAGAAACAGACGAAAAGTACTGGGCATTATTTGTGTTTGCACAAAAATTCAAATGACTTCATATTTGGGTTCAACTTCTTTGACTGTCAAAAACGGTAATTTTCAATTTGTAAAGTTCCGTTTTCTTGAGTTACAATGTGCTATTTAATGCAATTAATTTTAGTATTTATTGTATCACAACTATTTTTCAACGGACTATTATAAATTCTATAATGGGATTATTTTATTCTTTTAGAAATATAAACATGCTAAAAAAAAGGGTTTGATAAAACGGACCTAATTAAAAGAAATATTACTTTCCTTTAACAAATCCAAGCACAAACAATTATCTTATGGTACTCAAAAAAAGTATATTTGTTCCATCGATTAAAAACTTTCGTTTAAAGAGAAAAGCTCAATTAACAAATCATGAGAAATATATTATTATCTATTCTAGGATTGCTACTTATTGGCGTTGCTATTATTGGCGGAAACCGTATTGTTCAAAAAAACAATAAGCCAAAACCAAAATTTAAAAGACAAATTAAAACCGTTTTTGTAGAAAAGGTTGTAAATAAAGAAACCCCAGTACTATTATTTGCAAAAGGGAATTTAATAGCCAAGACTAAAATTGATATTTTCTCTGAAGTTCAAGGCGTTTTAGAAAGTTCTAAAAAAGCTTTTAAAGCGGGAACAAAATACAATAAAGAAGAAACACTTTTGCGCATAAACAGTGATGAATTTTATGCAAGTTTACAAGCGCAAAAAAGTAATTTAAGTAATTTGATTACCGCTATCTTGCCGGATATTCGATTAGATTATTCAGCCGAATTTTTTAAATGGGAACGCTATTTAAAAGCATTTAACATGAATAGTCCAACACCTAATCTGCCTGAATTTTCATCCGATAAAGAAAAATATTTTGTCTCTGGAAGAGGTGTTTTAACAGCCTATTATGCCGTTAAAAATCTAGAGGTTCGCTATGCAAAATATCAAATTAAGGCTCCTTTTTCTGGTGTTTTAACAGAAGCATTGGTTACACCAGGAACACTTGTTCGAGTTGGGCAACGATTGGGCGAATTCATTGACCCAAGTACATACGAAATGGAAGTTGCTATTAGTGTACTCTATTCAGATTTTTTACAAGTAGGCAAGTCTGTAACACTTAACAATTTAAATAAAACGAAAACCTATACAGGGAAATTAATCCGTATAAATGGAAAAGTAGACCAAGCTTCTCAAACGATTAAAGCGTTTATAGAAGTGAAAGATTCAGAGTTAAGAGAGGGTGTTTTTCTAGAAGCCATTATGGTTGCAAAATCAGAAAGTGATGCTATCGAAATTCCTAGAAAGTTATTAGTAGATAATCGTTCGGTATACTTGATAAAAAATGACAGCATTTTAACACTCACGGAAATTAATCCAGTTTATTTTGGTGCAGAAAAGGTCATCATTAAAGGATTAGAAAACAATACTAAAATACTTTCTCAAACATTACCGGGAGCTTTTGATGGCATGATCGTGAAAATCAACAAAAACAAATAAGCCATGCGGAAAGTTATTACTTATTTTATCAAGTACCCCGTTGCCGTTAATGTCATTATTTTGGCATTTCTTGTTTTTGGTGTTTTGGGTGCTATTGGATTAAAGTCTTCCTTTTTTCCTTTAACAGATTCACAATTAATTAGAATTAGTTTGGTCTACCCTGGTGCTTCACCAGCAGAAATGGAAGCGGGTGTTGTACTAAAAATAGAAGACAATTTAAAAGGGATAGTAGGTGTTGATCGGGTAACTTCTGTTTCAAGAGAAAACGCTGCTAGTGTAAATGTAGAGGTCGAAAAAGGAAAAAACATAGATGTTGTGCTATCGGATGTGAAAAACGCCGTAGATCGAGTTCCGTCTTTTCCTTCTGGTATGGAGCCCCCTGTGATTGCGAAAGTAGAAAGCATAAGGCCTACTATTAGTTTTACAATTAGCGGAGAAAATGTTTCTCTAAAAGGATTAAAGCAATATGCAAGAAATATAGAAAATGATATTCGTGGAATAGACGGCATTTCGCAAGTTGCTATTTCTGGATACCCAGACGAAGAAATAGAAATTGCCCTTCGTGAAAACGACTTAAGAGCTTATAATTTATCGTTTACAGAAGTTGCCAATGCCATTAGAAATTCTAATATTTTAATAACTGGAGGGAATATTAAAACCGCAGAAGAAGATTATTTAATTAGAGCTAGCAATCGTTCATATTACGGAATCGAGCTTCAAAACTTAATCGTTAGAACAGAAACTAACGGAACTATTATTCGTTTAAAAGACATTGCAACATTAAGAGATACTTGGTCAGAAAACCCAGATAGGTTGTATTTTAATGGCAATTTGGCGATTGATATTACTGTAAGTAACACCAACAATGAAGACCTCATTTCTTCTGCGGATAAAATTAAAAAATACATTCATAAATACAATCAACAACAACAAAATATTCAGTTAAACGTTACCAGCGATAGAAGTATAACTTTAAATGACAGAACCTGGCTTTTAACAAAAAATGCAATTTCTGGAATATTATTAGTGTTATTTTTTCTTGCATTATTCTTAAACTTAAGATTGGCTATTTGGGTTGCCTTTGGTTTGCCAGTAGCGTTCTTAGGAATGTTTGTCTTTGCAGCACAATTTGGAGTTACCATAAATGTTTTATCCCTTTTTGGAATGATTATCGTTATTGGTATTTTGGTGGATGATGGAATTGTGATTGGAGAAAACATTTACCATCATTACTACGACCTAGGGAAATCAAAGATTCAAGCAGCAATCGATGGAACCATGGAAGTAATTCCACCAATTGTATCGGCAATATTAACTACGATCATTGCTTTTTCTACCTTCTTTTTTGTGGATGGTAGAATAGGTAGTTTCTTTGGAGAAGTTTCCACCATTGTAATCTTAACATTAACAGTTTCTTTAGTAGAAGCGTTAATCATTTTACCAGCACATATTGCACATTCTAAGGCTTTAGATCGAATAAAATTAGATGAATCTGAGCCTAAAAAAACAAACAAATTTGATGCTTTTTTTAAGAAAACAAATAACAAAGCAGATGCCTTATTATCAAAATTTAGAGACTATTATTATGTTCCGCTTTTAAAATTCTCATTAAATAATAAATTTTTTGTTTTTTGTATTTTTGTTGCCACGCTTTTAATCAGTTTTTCAGCCTTAAAAGGAGGTATTATTAAAAGCTCATTTTTCCCAAGAATCGCAAGTGATCGTATTCAGATTACCTTAAACATGCCGCAAGGAACGAATGAAAAAATTACAGACTCTGTAATTTCTTTAATTGAAGAAAAAGCTGGGTTGATAAATAAAGAATACACAGAAAAACAAACAGATAACCAGCAAGTTATCGTAAATTCAATTAAAAGAGTAGGGCCCGGAAGTGCAAATGCAACACTTACTATTAATCTTTTGCCAGGAGAAATGCGTGATTTTTCTGCACCAGAAATTACGAATGCCATTCAGGAGAAAGTAGGAGAAATTTATGGAGTAGAAAGTTTAATTTTTGGTTCTGGAGGTAATTTTGGGGGAAGCCCAGTAGCTGTTTCTTTACTGGGAAACAACATTACAGAACTAAAGGCCGTAAAAGAAGAATTAAAACAAGTCTTAGAAAACAATCCTTTGTTAAAAGATGTAACCGACAATGATCCAGCAGGTATTAAAGAAGTTCGTATTCAACTAAAAGACAATGCCTATTTGTTGGGTTTAAACTTACAGTCAATAATGACCCAAGTTCGAAATGGATTCTTCGGATTTCAAGCACAACGTTTTCAGCGAGGTCAGGACGAAATTAAAGTTTGGGTTCGTTATGACAAGAAAGACAGATCATCCATTAAAAATTTAGATGATATGCGCATCCTAACTCCATCAGGAGTAAGAATTCCTTTTTCTGAAATTGCCAATTATACCATAGAACGAGGCGATATTGCAATCAACCATTTAGAAGGGCAACGTGAAATTCAAATTAAAGCAGATTTAAAAGATTTATCGGCAAGTGAAACGGTCATTCTAGAGAATATTAAGACGAACATTATGCCAGAAATATTGTCTAAATATCCAACAGTTTCTCCTTTGTATGAAGGACAAAATAGGGAAGCAAAGAAAACGACAGATTCTCTTGGAAAGGTTGGATGGATCGTTTTAGGCCTTATTTATATTGTTATTGCGTTTACTTTTCGTTCCTACTCGCAACCAATTTTATTAATTGTAATGATTCCTTTTAGCATGATTGGAGTTATTTGGGGGCATTATGTTCATGACTTTGCTATTGGAATTTTATCCTTTTTAGGAATTATAGCTTTGATTGGTATTATGGTAAATGATGGACTGGTTTTAATTGGGAAGTTTAACACTTATCTAAAAGAGGGAATGAAATACGACGTTGCATTGATTGCCGCTGGGAAAACACGTTTTAGAGCCATTTTCTTAACCTCTCTAACAACAGTTGCAGGTCTAGCTCCTTTAATTTTTGAAAAAAGTAGACAAGCACAATTTTTAATTCCGATGGCAATTTCTATTGCTTACGGTATTGCCATTGCAACGGTTTTAACGTTAGTTATGTTGCCAATATTATTATCGTTTTCAAATACCCTAAAAGTAGGGGTAAAATGGTTAATTGTAAACAGGACCGTCACCAAAGAAGAAGTAGAAAGAGCCATTATTGAATCTAAATTTGATGAAAATGAAATTTAAAAAAACAGCTATTTTAGCATTTATTCTTATCGCAACATTACAAGGTTTTTCGCAAGAGGTACTCACAAAAAAAGAAGCTTTAAGAATTACTTTAGCAAATAATTTTGGAATTAAAATTGCGAATAACAATTTAGAAACCGCAAAAAATAATTCCAGTATTTACAATACGGGCTTATTGCCAACAGCGACGCTTTCTTCGGGAGCCAATTATAGAAGAGACAACCAAACAATTACCCGTCAAGACGCGAGTGCTACAAGTATCTCGGGAGCAATTACAAAATCGTACAATGCATCTGTGAACCTAAATTACATTCTTTTTGATGGCTTGGGAAGGAAGTACAATTACCAGCAATTAAAAGAAACCTATAATTTAACAGCTCTACAAGCTAGAGAGACCATTGAGAATACCTATGTACAGTTGTTTACAACGTATTTTCAGATAGCTAGACTCTCTGAAAATAAAAACAATTTAACCGAAGCGTTATCTATTTCTGAAAAAAGATTAAAAAGAGCTACCTATCAGTATGAATACGGTCAATCTAACAAATTAGAGTTGTTAAATGCTGAAGTAGATGTAAATAATGACCGCATTAATTTAATCAATGCCGTTCAGGAGTTAAGCAATGCAAAACGGAGTTTAAATCTTATTTTAGGGGTAGCAAAAGACGTTGTTTATGATGTTGAAACGCAGGTTGATTTTAATGAATTTTTAAATTGGAAGGAACTGGAACAAAAAGCAATTGCAAAAAACATTTCATTAAAACAAAGCGAGAAAAACATTGCAATCAGTGAATTTAACATCAAGGTAAGCAAAGCAAATTACTTACCCTCTTTAGGGTTAAACACCTCTTATGGTTGGAGTCAAAGTGAAAACCCAGCCACTTCTTTTTTAGCTGGGGCTACTTCCAACGGTTTAAATGCAGGTTTAAGTTTGTCATGGAATTTATTTGATGGCGGATCTACAAAAACAAGGGTTGCCAATGCAAAAATTGCCCTAGAAAACCAGCAAATAGCTTTGGAACAGCAAAAAGTAATTGTAGGAAACAATTTGAAAAATACTTGGGAAAATTATAAGAATCAACGCTTTATTTTAAAAACCCAAGAAACAAATGTATTTACTGCTCAAAATAATTTTAAAAGAACTCAAGAACGCTATAAATTAGGTCAGGTTTCTTCTATTGAATTTAGACAAGCTCAAGTTAATTTTATCAATTCAAAAGCTGCATTGAACAACGCAAAGTTTGCTGCAAAATTAATTGAAATTCAGTTATTGCAATTGAGTGGAGATATTTTAAATGTAACTTTTTAGCACACTATTAACGAATGGACTTATCAGAAAAAGCTTGGGAGAATAGATATTTAAACAATGATATTGGCTGGGACTTGGGAGCAGTTTCCCCTCCTTTAAAATCTTATTTTGATCAATTAGAAAATAAGAATTTAAAAATTTTAATTCCAGGTGGAGGAAATTCTCATGAAGCAGAATATCTCTTCAATAAAGGGTTTGTTAATGTTTTTGTTGTGGATTTTTCCAAAACTGCGATTGATAATATTAAAAAAAGAATTCCAGAATTCCCTTCATCTCATCTTATTTTAGGTGATTTTTTTGATGTTTATGATACTTTTGATTTAATTATAGAACAAACATTTTTCTGTGCATTAAACCCTAATTTAAGAGATCAATATGTTTCTAAAATGTACCAACTCTTAACTCGAGGAGGAGTCTTAACAGGTTTGCTGTTTAATGTACCTTTAAATAAAGATAAACCTCCTTTTGGGGGAAATAAAGTAGAATATGTTGCCCGTTTTCAGTCCCATTTTAAAATTATTAAAATGGATTCTTGCTATAACTCGTATTCAAAAAGAAACGGAAAAGAATTGTTTGTTCGCTTGGTTAAAAAATAATACACGATCCTTTTTTCTCTTGCCAATAAAAAAGAGCAATTGTTAAACGATTGCTCTTTTTTAAATTTTAAGAACTATTCTGTGATTTTTATTTAAAAGCATTTAACCCAGTTACGTCAAAACCAGTAATTAGAAGATGAATGTCGTGGGTTCCTTCATAAGTAATAACGCTTTCTAAATTCATCATATGGCGCATTATTGAGTATTCGCCAGTAATTCCCATTCCGCCGAGCATTTGTCTTGCTTCTCTGGCAATTTTAATTGCCATGTCTACATTGTTTCGTTTCGCCATTGATATTTGAGCGGAAGTTGCTTTTCCTTCGTTTTTTAAAGTTCCTAATCTCCAGGCTAATAATTGTGCTTTGGTAATTTCGGTAATCATCTCTGCTAATTTCTTTTGTTGTAATTGAAATTGCCCAATGGGTTTTCCAAACTGTTCCCGTTCTTTTACATAGCGTAAAGCAGTGTCGTAGCAATCCATAGCAGCACCAATTGCACCCCAAGCAATCCCAAACCTTGCAGAATCAAGGCAGCCTAATGGCGCGCCCAACCCAGATTTGTTTGGCAATAAGTTTTCTTTTGGTACTTTAACATTGTCAAAAATAAGTTCGCCAGTTGCAGATGCACGTAACGACCATTTATTATGTGTTTCAGGAGTTGTGAATCCTTCCATTCCGCGTTCTACAAGTAAACCATGAATTCTTCCTTCCTTGTTTTTGGCCCAAACTACAGCAACTTGTGCAAAAGGGGCATTTGAAATCCACATTTTTGCGCCGTTTAAAAGATAATGGTCTCCCATATCTTTATAGTTTGTAGTCATTCCAGCAGGGTTTGAACCATGATTTGGCTCTGTCAAACCAAAGCAACCCATCCATTCGCCAGTCGCTAATTTTGGTAGATATTTTTTGCGTTGTGCTTCGTTTCCGTATTGAAAAATTGGATACATTACCAATGAAGACTGAACAGAAGCTGTAGAGCGAACTCCAGAGTCTCCACGTTCAATTTCTTGCATGATTAACCCATAAGAAATTTGATCCAATCCAGCACCACCGTATTCTTCCGGAATATAAGGGCCAAAAGCTCCAATGCCTGCTAAACCTTCAATAATTTGAGTAGGAAATTCTGCTTTTTGCGCATATTCTTCTATAATTGGAGATACATCTCGTTTTACCCAATCACGAGCAGCTTCACGAATTAACTTGTGCTCTTCCGTTAATAAATCATCAATATTATAATAATCGGGTGCTTGAAATAAATCTGGTTTCATAAATTTTTTTCTATAATTTAATAAATTTCAACAAATCTATCAAATATTGTTTAATACTGAACAATTCTAACTTAAAAATAATTGCCTTAATTAGAGTTAAAAATACGCATCTTTTTTAAAGTTAACGATTGGAAAATGATAAAAAGTTATTGTTTTCTTTTAAGTTTGTAAAGATGAAGCACACCTTAGGTAAATTGGAGCGATTGAAAAGCAGGAAATTGATTGAAAAATTATATCAGGATGGAAGTTCTGTGAAGTCTTTTCCCTTAAGAATGGTATATCTGCAAACAAAACATACCTCAGACTTTCCTGCTCAAATAGGTGTTTCCGTTTCCAAAAGAAATTTTAAGTCGGCCGTAGACAGAAATCGAATTAAAAGGTTGCTGCGAGAATCGTATCGTTTGCAAAAAGAAATAGTGTACGATCATCTAGAAATTCCCTATGTTTTTATGATTTCGTATATTGCTAAAGAAGAAGTAAAGCACGAAGAAATTTATGCTAAAATGACTAAGTTACTTATATTGTTTGTAGCGGAAACTAAAAAGAAAACTGATGTACCTACTTAATTTTAAAAAAAGAACAGCCTTTGTTCTAATTGGAGTCACCCTTTTTTTGACATACTCCTTTAAATCTAACTTTTTTGAAGTTGCTAAACAAATAGAAATTTACAATACGTTGTTTAAAGAATTAAACATGTATTATATTGATGAGGTAAATCCTGCGGAATTAACCAATAAAGCAATTCAAAACACTTTAAAAGATTTAGATCCTTATACACGTTTTTATAACGAACAAGCAGTAGAAGATGCACGAATAAGTCGTGCAGGAGAATATGGGGGTATTGGAGTAGCAGTCTATTATACAAAGAAAGGAATTCAATTAAAAGAGATTTATAAAGGGTATGCAGCAGACCGTGCAAATTTAAAGGCGGGAGATGTCATCATTTCTATAGATGGGCAACCTCTAAAAGACATGGAGCGAGATCAACTCTCTCTCTTTTTAAAAGGAATTCCTAAAAGTACTTTTCATGTTGAAATTGAGCGTCAAGGTGCTATTATCAAAAAAGAATTAAGGAGAGATAAAATTGTCGTAAACCCAGTGCCCTTTGCTGAAATGATTGACCCAGAAACAGGATACATTACGCTTACACAGTTTAATGATAAAGCTTCTTTTGAAGTAAAGAAAGCCTACCGTAAATTAAAAAAATCAGGAATGACCAAGCTCGTCTTTGATTTACGATCTAATCCAGGAGGGTCACTTTTAGAAGCCATTAATATTTCTAATTTCTTTCTTCCGAAAGGTAAAAAAATTGTTTCTACAAAAGCGAAAGTTAAAAAATGGAGCAATACCTACTTTAGTAAAAACGACCCTTTAGATCTAGAAATTCCAATCGTTGTTTTAGTAAATGACCGTTCTGCATCTGCATCTGAAATTGTAAGCGGCTCTTTACAAGACTATGATAGGGCTGTAATTATGGGACAACGTTCTTTTGGGAAAGGATTGGTGCAGCGGTATCGAGAATTGACTTATGGAACGCAATTAAAAGTAACCATTTCTAAATATTATACACCAAGTGGTAGATGTATACAAGAATTAGATTATGCAAATATGGATAAAAACGGAAATGTCCCTAAGTTTTCCGACGCTGGAATGAATGCATTTAAAACAGCAAATGGAAGAACGGTTTATGATGGCGGAGGTGTTTTACCAGATGTTATTATTAAAACAACCAAACCAACAGAGGCAACAAAAAAATTAGTAGCCTCACGCGCTATTTTTAATTTTGTGACAGAATATTATTATCAAAAGAAGCCTATTACAGATTTGGAGACATTTCATTTTTCAAATTCAACGTTTAAAAGTTTTACTACCTATTTAAAAAAAGACACTGTTTTTGAAACAAAAGAAGAACAATTATTTAAAAAGGCCTACAAATCAATTACTAAAGAGAAGGAAACGACAATTAATAAAGAATATAAGAAAATTCAAGAAGTACTTCTAGCAGATAAAATCAGTGAAATATCAAAAAACAAAAGCTTTGTAGAGAGGCTTTTAAAGGAAGAAATTTTAGTACGGTACTTTTATCAAGAAGGTGTTTACAAAAATAAATTAAAAGAAGACTCTTTTGTTTTGGAAGCGGTTCAGCTATTAAAGCAGCCCAAAAGATATTTGAAAGTGTTATCTGGAAAATAAAACAATCAAATGAGTATCTTCGCATAAATGTTTTAAGCATGACAGAACCAAAGAAAATAGAAAGAACAAGAGCCCAAGAATCTACAAATGCCATAGAAAAACTGTACATTTCTATGCGTCATTTATTTAGTAGAGGTTTTTATAAGCCGATGGGAATTTCTGGTGAAACTTTACGAAAGTCTTTGCTACTTCTACGTCCAGAAATCTATGGTTCCATTGCAGAAGAAAGAGTAGAGTTAAACGGGCTTTTATATGTTATTGAACGTCTTCCAGAAGGGATCGAAGAATGTCAATTTATTAATTTAACGGCAGACGAAGGGTATAAAAACTCTCATTTTAAAACCATTATTCCTCCAAAAAGAAGAAGAAATTGCTATCGTATTGATAAAGATCAAATGAATATTGAAATTACACGCGGTAGATCTGAAATTTATGACATTTTAACCCATCTTACTTTTTTATTTATTGAATCGCATAAAATAAACGAACGGGTAAGTATTAAAGATGGAAAAGATTTTACTCGGGAATGGAAAAATCTAGAAGCGGTTGTTTTACTTCAAAAAGAAATATCTAATGAAGAACGGGAACTCACAATTGCCCACCTAGGAAATATTCTAGGAAGAACGTATAGTGAAGTTTCTAATGTGTATCATTCGTTTGCTACGGATGAAAACCCACATCGCTTTTTTCAGTTGATTTACTGGTTGGGGAAATTGGCCATTAATGAAGTCAGTAACGGAGAAAAACGCTCTGTAACCTTTAGTTCTGTTTTAATAGAAGAAATAGGGCATCATATTTATGGTGATGTTTGGGCAGACAATATTAAAAAAACACTTTTAGAAAATAATTTAATTCACAAACCAATTCACATTATTAGTGCAAATATGCACAGTGTGTTAAATTCTATTTACGCAGAAAAAGCATTGCCAAAGGAAGCTAAAAAGACCAAAGATTTTGAGCTTTTTGAGTTGATGAGTGCAGCCAATAGCAAACCTTTGCAAAAAACAGTGAAAGATTTTGCCTCTAAAAATGGACTGATTTATTTAAAAGATACTTCAGGGACCAATATAAATGTACAAATTATTGATACGAGTAAAATAAATGCAGACGTTACGACGTTTACAAAGGGGGATTTTGAAGAAGAGTCGTCCGTAATTATTGTTATGGATTATGCTTTTGGAGAACAAGCCTTTGAAACCATGGACGAATTGTTGAAACCATACAAATCA
>TARA_B110000208_G_scaffold192038_1_pt1 | contig 11648 bp, 10 predicted proteins | sample TARA_B110000208 | Tara Oceans TARA_B110000208 (sample SAMEA4397426) | marine metagenome | biome: Polar Biome; feature: [SRF] surface water layer (ENVO:00010504); material: water (ENVO:00002006), including particulate matter (ENVO:01000060) such as... | depth 5 m
ATAACTGAAGATAAAGAGATAACTGAAGATAAAGAGATAACTGAAGATATCGACAGCGACGATGAATCATCAAGAAGTTCCGTATCAAATACTGTTAACTCAAATGATCATCAAAATGAAACATGTTCAGAATCAGCATCCTCCATTGATAATGAGGAGACTCTTACTGAACTCAGTGTTAAAGAACTGAAAGCTATCCTCCAAGAAAGGGGTCTAACTGTATCGGGGAATAAAACATCGATGATTAAACGGATTTTAGAATCACTCAATTAATGATTCGAATGTAAAATAAATATATATACTTACAGTATAAATGAATAAAGTACCTGATAATAATGTTCCGAGTTTCCCCAGTCGTATGTCCGATGGTCGGGGATTCACAGATTATAGAACGAATTGTATCACCAACAACATATTAAGTACAGACATGACTTCGTGGGAATATCGTTATTATCTACAGAATAACGCTGCGAAGTTCGTTGATGAAGATAGGGATAATATGAATACCCTACTGGAATATAATGGTCCCAACGCACCCGAAGTTCCCGTAAAAAATATCCAAAACTGCGATAAGGCTAAGTGTAGTATTGAACCGTTTAATGAATCGGGATTAGGATTGGGTAAAGCAACTAATGAAAACTTTTAAATCATTGCTTCCATCTATTACCACAATCCAAACAATTAATGAATTGTGTCATCGGTTCATCTGCTGAACGTGTCTGCAGTTCATAATAAGAGCATTTTCGGGAAGCACACTTACCGCATTTAAATACATCTGTCATAGCCTGTTGCTTGATCTCATATTTCATTTTGTCCCGCTTGGTTTTCCGGTCCAAGAGGGTCGCCCATATTTCCGGATATATATCATATGAACTCATAGCTGCTATTTCTCCAGGATTAAGTTCGTTATTTTTAAGTCTTTCCAGTAAAGTTGTGTTCCCGATATAGCATTTCGAGTCCAAGTTTGAATATACCGATATCACCTTGCCCATATATACCCGGAAAAACATCAGGTTTGTCCACTCCCTTCGAATATTTTTATCAAGAGCATAACCGATTGCATAATTATATATACCCTTTTCAATTCTCCTCGAAACTTTCATCGCTTTAACACACTTATTTAGTTTTTTAACGACATTGGATCTGGTATCATCCTTATAATTATTCATGGATATTCTATTATTATTATTATATAACTTTTAAATCAAATTTAATACTCAGTTTTATCATATTCTAATTCGATGACATTTATTATATTCTTAATGGTCTCTTTATTTCGCTTCTTACCCGTCAATATTTTCTTGGGCGTTATTTTCTTACCCGAAATTATTTCCTTATCTGACCCGATAGGTGTATCATCTAATTCATCTATGTTATCTTCGTCATCACTCATATCGTTATTATATTCTGGATCCTCTACATTATCGTATTTTTCATGAATATAATAAGATAACATACCATATTGTGATATATCTAAATCTCTTGAAATATCATTTATTTTCTGAGTCAAGTAAATATCACCATAAAGCGTATGTATAGTATCGCTTTTGGGTAATTCGTGTGAGTTTAACCCCTGTTTTTTATCATTCACATCACACCCATAACACTCAAGTGTTATGTTTTCGTGTCTCCAAGAGTGTAAACGCTTTAGTGATCTGTCATCGATCTGACTCAATACCTTTGGCACAGATTCTCCCTTGGGAACATCTATCTCTTTCAATTCATCGCCAGACGTGAAACATAACACCTTCATATTTACTTCTACTCTTCTTAATCTATCTTATTTTTAAATAAGATAGATTATAAATATGTCGTATTATTTTCGTGGCAACAATTATCAATCTGTATCTGAAACCAGTGACATGGATGCTAGATTGGATGAATCGAGTAAAGTCCTGCGAAAATATCCTGACCGTATTCCCGTCATAGTCGAACCCGCGACCAACGATTTAGAGGTAATTAAAAAGAATAAGTTCATAGTATCTAAAGATATGACATTCGGACAGCTAACTTATATCATAAGGAAAAGATTGTGTGTCGATAGTAGCGTTGCTCTTTTCTTTACAGTCAACGGAAATCTATGTACAAGCAATGCTGATTTATCAACTATCTACGGTGAGAACAAAAACACCGACAACTTCCTTTATGTCAAATATTCTTCAGAAAATACCTTTGGTTAATTAATTTATACACATATATATACATGAACTCGCTATATATTTTGATAGGCGTCTGTCTTTTAGTCTGGTTTTTTTACCCAAAAATTACCGTTTCTGAACATAGAATATATTCTCCGGCACCCCATACTTCCCAGAAACTCTCTGGACCAAGGATGTATGATTTCTATATACCCCAATTAACCAATTCACAAAGCATGATATCCACTGATATTTATAACAATCAAGAAAACGCCAACCAACTAACGCGGAATACTTATTTGAATGATGATGTTACAGATATTATTCGAACCGAACTAAAAGACGCCAAACACACAACTAACAAATATCCTAAGATTCTGGTCAAAGATACACTTTCAGCAAATACTATCGGAACAAGCGAACTCCACGCTTTTTTACCCGACACAGATCAACCGTATAAATCATACAGCGATACTAATGTTTCGCAGTTCCCAACGTTCTATACAAGCGATATTAAAAATGAACTTACTAATGTTGGTAAGTTTTTTGACAAAAAACATAAATATGTCGATACTACTAGATCATCAAGTTCGGCGTATATCGATGATAATTGTTATATAGACGGAAATAATGAAATAACGTGTGTAGATAATACGCGTTTGCACAATATACCCACGAAATCTACTGAAGTGTTTAGTCAGTGTGAAGCAATGAAAGATAGTGGGAACTATAAATTAGATAAATCCACCGAATCTGTTAGTACTGGATTATCGTTCTATGACTCTGTATTCGCGTCTTCTAAAATGAATGAAACTTTTTCATCATTTAGTGGTGGACCGATAATTAGAGAATGTTTCGACGACACCCAGTCCTAAATCTCTACACCACTTATTTCCTATCATCAGTTGCCTTTTCGTAGGCTGTCTTGAGATTACTTCTTTATTCATATTCACACCTCTTTGTATTTCGCGAATTTGTTTTGTTGTATATTGATTATTGAATGTGTTAATGATATCAACGAAACATATGGGGATATCTATAGGCAATTCCATCTGATAATTATGAATCATCAGATTCACTCGCCCCATATTGTACCCATTATATCCCTTGCATACGATATATTTTTCTGAGTTAGTATTTCTACTCATAGATGGTTTCACAATATGCATTGTCTCAAAACTTATCCTCAATAAATACAGCAACTTGATGGTTTTGAGATACATAATATCAAATATTTTACATATGAAGACTCCTCCTCGTTTTAGCAGGAGTAGTGACATTAATACCTCCGAATATATCAGTGGATATGAATCTAACTCCTGTTTCGAAAAATCGGAGGTATAATCAAATCCACCATCCCCCGTAACTATATCACGCCTATTTTTACCACTGTGTTTTACATAGTGAAGTATGTTTTTAAGTTTATAGATATCCCCCGTATCATCTAAACCATTAAGCAGACAGACTCTCTTATCATTAATTATGTTATGGTTCCAGTGTGGAATATTATTATCATCACTTATTAAAGATATCGCATTTATACTACAACCCATCTCTAAAAAATATTCGATAAACCCGCCAGGTGATTCAGCTATACAGTCGGTCAATTTACCATCGATATTCATGTGCTTCATTATTTCAATAATCTTAAAATAAGACCGACTGATGGGTTTCTTAGTGCAGATATTATCTCTTGAAAAAGATGAAGTGTATACATATTCATAATCGTTAATACATTTCTTGGAGATATTCCATTTTGAAGGATTCGCGTCTATCATCGTCTTCGTAGTATTTAATCTTTTTAACAAATGGGGAAAGACTATTTGGTCGGTCTTTGTAAAAAACTTCTCATGAACGATGGTCGGTAGTTTAAAGACTTCCATTTACACTTATTCTCTTACTTGTCTTATTTTTAAATGGTAGCTTGCATTTATTTCTTCTGAAAGATAAACCAGTTATTTAGGGACGAAAGGAGTCTATACTTACTCTCAGTTTGAACACGCTTCGCACCCATATAGGCTCGCCGTGTATCCTTATCTTCGGTATCTATCATTCGATCGATGTCGGTTACTATGTCTTCAAAACTACCCAGTGGTTTCTTCATAATTGAATCTTTAACAGGTGAAGCTAATTCAAATCCATACTCTTTCATTATATCTATTACAAACTCGAAGTTTACCAAATACTCTGTAATATATTGTCCTATACTACTCATATAAACGCTTATCTCACGTCCAAACATATTGGACAATTCATCTTTATCGTAATCAAATGAATTATCATCGTATTCCTTAATAATATCATATATTAAGATATCGTTATCATCTCGACCCTGGATATTTTCGGATTCTTTTGCTTCAAATGTTTTAATAACCCGCATGCCATCATAACACGTGCCCATAAAGTGGCCACCGGGTTTCACCTGATCCTTTAGATTCTGTAAATATCCACGAAGTGTTTCTTCATCTCTGAAGTAATAATGAAATGAAAACTGACTACTAACCACTTCAAACCCACCCTTGCACGATGAATTGTACTGCTTGTAAAGACTTTCGTATTTTTTATCGTAGCTTTTTGAGGCGCCGAATAATATGCTCATCATTTCACCACACCGATCATTCATACAACCATCTCTATTTTTAATACTCTTACTCGTATCAAACTGCAAGAATATCGCTCCTGGTATGGTCTGTTTAAGGGACTCGTGGTAATATCTATTTGCAGCCTCTTGTATATTATCGGATATATCTAATCCCAGGATAAACTTAATGTTCTTTTTCTTCTTATGAACTCGTAAGTATTTCTGGTTGTCGCCTCCACGACCACACGATGTGTCCAGAATTGAAATGTTCTTTCCCGATGACCCAACAACCCCATCTATCATCATCTTTTTTATGTAATTATGCAAATCTCGTATCGGAACCGCATTATCGGAGTCATTGGATTCGACATAATATTTTGTCTGCTCGATTACGTTCTCTTGACGTATTTCTTCGTCTCCCATAATCATAGATTCTGAAACAGGATTAATAATCGTATTCCAAATATTATCTGCAATTTTAAACCACTGAGGTGAATCCTTGTCCGTTCTAACTCTTAGGGGGGACCAGTTAAATCCATCATTATTCATACCGTTATATTTCATCTCCACAATACACCCATGAGTTATCTCTAGATTATCACGTGAGCATATTATTTTACCATTCTTTAAGGGAACATTCGTAATGTGACTGTTATCCTTACCCCGATTAAAATACATATATCTCTTTGTGTTGGGTCTCTCTCTGTTTACAAGCTTCATATTAAAATCTATAAGTTCATCGTCTCGCTCTTTATAACCCACCGTTAGTTGAACCTTTCGATATTGAATCTTCTGGATTGTTCCGTCCTCATTCTTTTTATCGTATGTATAAAATCTCTTATCTGTATCGAAACTCACTCTGAAATCAATTGTGTTCTCTTCTGGTGGCTTCCATTTGTAATTGTAATTCCACGTGCCGTTATACGAGTTAACTTTTTCACCAATTTCTTTACCTTTTACAGGTAAATACATAGGTAAGAATATCAGACCATCTGTCTCATACTCGTATCCCCCACCTACAGCTTCATCACTCTTTTCTAAGATTCGCTTACAAGTCTTTAATGTCGTATACGGTTTCGTATACTCTGTGGAACCCTTCTTCTTTTGAAGTTTCCCCCCCTCAATGTATGTCTTGGACTCAATTCTAACTATATCTGGTCCATCTGTCTTATGGGGGTGTCTCTTAAAGAACTCGTGAAGAGCAACCGAACGAGATTTAGAATCTCTCTTAGGAGATATCCAAGGCAAACTCGATATATCTTTCTTACCCTCGTGATCACCCCGATAGACATCAAATATCATGAACAGTTTAATATCTTTCCTGTTCTTATCCTTCGTAATGTATTCCCCATCAAATATCCAGTCAGACGATACACCTTCAAAAATATTACCCGTATTAATAACCTCCTTCTTTGCAGTTACAATATAAGCTACCTCATCTTCCTTCGATACCAATAGTTGAGCTCTGATACCGTCCGCCTTTTCCGTCACAACGTATCCCTGAAGGATCGAGTGAGGATTGTTCACATTCATCTCATTCAGTGATAGCGTTACTGGTTGAGGTCCTATCAAACGATACCCTCTCTTGAAGTATTGACCGTCGTCAACCGTCCTAACATAACGTCCAAGTATTTCTAACATTTCATAACCAGGCATTAAGAATGATGTGTTTCCCACAAACTTTAATATTTCCTGGAGAACTGAATCAAGTTCCTCAGCAAGCTTTAACGTCGCGTTTCTATTGAACCGATCCACTGCCGATACAAAGGGTGTTTCGATATAATGATGAGTTACAGTTTCAGTGTAGCCAATAGGGACCCAGAAACTAGAAATCTTATGGTCATCCTTTACTATTTCGGGAACAACAATAATACGATAATAATCATCTGTTTGAAGTGTCCCCCCCGCGTATGTCTCGGAAAATCTCTCAGGTTTATAATTGCTTCGTTGTTCCACTGGCGAATACCGTCTCTTTTCATCAATTACTACATCTTGCACACCCATCGTAGTAAAGAACTTACTATTTATATTCACGAGAGAGGGTAAAGTATCTATTGTCAAATCATCTGTATATTTTGGAGAGTTCAGGTTATATTCTGGTTCTGTGACCGAATCGTTGATCGCCTCTCCAAAATCCTCGTACGGAACAAGAGACAGACCACCGACCGTGCTCCCAAACGGCGAAAGAGTGTTGTAGAAATTGGTTGATTCATCGGTCCCTGCGATAAAGTCTTCAAATGATGTATTCTGAGGAGTAAATGTCGCCAACTCGTGATTCACATCGGAACCAATATACTCGATCTCCAGTTCATATTTTTCAGGAGATTTTAAAACCTCCGCCTCCCTGAAAGTTTTCGTGTAAATGGGAGACTTTGATTTCGGGTGTGTCTTATTGTGTTTAACACACGTTAAATCGATCCGAAACAAACCATTCTTACTCAAGAAACTATAACGCTTCTTATAACGAAAATATTTGTTCATCATCTTCCATCTTTTTTTGATGAGTAGTGCCTCATCATTTGAGAAATGATGAATATCTGTTTCACGTTTAAGATTAAACCGTATATTATAGGGACGATTCAATAATGAACCAAGTATCTTGCCCTTGGAGTCTTTGTACCCAGTCTTCTTAATCATTTTAACGTCGAGTCCATCGAGTGATTCGGTCATACAGTATCTCTTAACATTTAAAATGCCCAAGACTGATGTCCTGATATTCGTAAGGACCTTCTTCCCCCTGAATACCTGCTGACAACGAATATCAAGTGTACACTCTTCTCCAGAGTTTATATATTTATCAGACTCTGTTAGTTTCTTTATACATCTCATAAACTCAACCTTTGTCAAATCCTTGGAACCCTCGGTCAGACAACCGAATACTACCTCAAACTCCAATTGATTATCTTTTATGGCGCTCTCCAAATAATCCAAGTACTCACTCGATGTTTCATCCAAGACGTCCATATCTTTTTCCTCATATGAATTGCTTAATTCGTCGGTATTCTCCATACTATAATGTTATTATAGTATATAATATTTAAATCAAATTTAAATAGTAACTCTTTATTTCATCGTATAAAACTTTCTTCGTCTTCATTTTTGTCGCACCAGGCATCCTAACATCGCTTCCTATTTTATTCGCAATATCGTGTATATCGTGTAGTTTATAAGTAGACATTGGTCTTAGAGGTATGTCATATACATCATACGATACAAGATCTTTTTCCAGACTCTCTATTTCTTTTAATGTACATTTTTCATAACTATCGTTGAATGAACAACTCGTCCACATGTCTCCAACTCGACTGATATACATTTTACTCGGTTGTTCGCGAGGTGTTTCATAGTAAATAGATTTCGCATCATCTATTAGAAACACTTTGAGTTTATAATACTCAGACAAAAAATACAATGAAGAAATGCAATTAGACCTCATTAACCCTCGCTGTATTTTCTTTACAGAGAGATGGTTATTGAATCGCTGTGTGATATATAAGTCAGTTCTCTCTTCTATTTCCGTTCCAAGTTCGAGTCTCTTTTGATTTAAATGAAACACCTTCTCAGCCGCGATCAAAAGAGAATGAGCTGGGTCGTTATTCGCGATTATCATATCTGTAAGGTCATTATATTTCTCACACTTTTTTATGCTCGTTTGAATAAACGAGGATTCAATTATGTTTTTACATAAATCATCTGTATGAACAGACGATAATTTAAGTATCCCGTTAAACATCTTGTATGAATACAAGGTATTCTTACTTTATATCATTTTTGTGTAACTCAAAAGTTCGATATCTCTAGTAGATAACTCTATCTCCAAACTACCATCTGAATCTTCGTCGACACTCCCGTCCGAAGAATACTCCACCAACAGTTCGATGACTTCATATGTTTCGATTCCCACAACCAGTTCGTAAATATCATTTACTATCTCTTCTTCCAACGTTGACAAGTTCAAAAAACACCCATTCTTGTTTAGTGAATGAGGTATATCATTACGTCTTACATAAAACAACAGATTATTGCTCAACCTGTCATCGTCATTTTTCGCCATTTGATTATAGATGTATAATCTTTTATCACTAACGCTGTTATGAGTCATTATCATCTCATTAGAACTAAATATAGCGAATTATACGAGTTTCGCAACCACGTGTATCTGAGCAGATTTATACTTTAGTCGCGTCGCAACTACCTCCACCTTAAATCTCTTATTCTCTTCAAGTGTGTCTGCACTTGGAGAATATACCTTTGGTATAATTATTAAGAGAGGGCTTTCTCGAAAGTCCACTTGCGCCCCGTGTTTTATGAAAGCTACCGCTCCCATTTTAGTGACTGAGTTTATATAGCAATCTATTTCACAACCCTTCACGGGACTCAGAATCGAACACGTATATTTTATCGTATATAGAACCTTACTGTGATTATTCACATTAACTATTTTCCCCATTGACCGCTCAATTATATCAACACTATCTTTCATTACATAACCATCATCACAACACATACCTTCCATCTCCTTTTTCAACTTATGATCGATGGCGTCTCCCATGGTTGAACGAATGTCATTCGAATTAACGTGAAGTTCTGTTGTCTTTACACATGTGCGAATAAGGTCTTTCATCCCAGATAGTTATTATATTATAGGCATTATATTATTTAAATCAAATTTACTCGATTTCTGTTATGTCGATGAAAGTAAATGGTGGATATTTTAGCCATATTTCATCGTAGCTTAAATAGTTATTCATATTATTCTTTTCCCTATTATAACGACATAAAATCTCGAATATCTTGCAAGCACTATGTTTGTCTTTGTATATGTTCTCAAATGTATCGTGAAAAATAATATCAGTATCTGCTATCGTAATTCCCGATTCCAACGTAAATGTTATCTTCGGTGATAAGTTGTCCTTCTCTAAAGATATTATCTTATCCTCTTTACCGTCCACGGTAACAACCAACGTATCAGATATACTTGCACCAAAAGCCTTTATTATCATATTTAAGATATCATGCTTCTTAAATCCCAATGTGCTAACTTCACACATCTTACCCGGTCCAGGGGGGTATACCTTGGATTTTTCTTCAGGACTCGTATCATCGACAACCTTAAACACGACATTCTCCTTCTTATGAGACTTCTGTGAAGTTAAATATCCCCAAAATTTCTCAGTCTTAACGAGTCGTCTATACACATCGGTCCTCGAAAATGAAGTTAGGTCCTTCTGTATGTCTTTCCGTTCAAATGTATTTATTTTTCTGATAAGACCGTCTTCGATCGCAAAGAATTGCGGCGCGTGATGATAAACTATGTAGAATCCAAAGATATCTTTATCTATATCTTTATCATTTATCTCATATCTCAGTTTGTAGGTGGTTTGTTTCTTATAAATGAAGTTGTATGACAATATAGTAAATAATTCTTTATTCTCATATAATTTCATTAATATTGTGTATATGAGTTTAACTTTTTCTTCGCCATTCAATCGGTCAACTTTATACTCCCGTATTATATAGTTAAATATATCGATGTCTTCAAATATCTCCATATAAATATCCTCATCTGTCGCATACTTTTTGTCTGTGTCTATCGGTGAGTTCAAATCGTTTAATATCATTGAAATATCACTCAATTCATATCTATCGCTTATGATTAATTTGTCTATTTGTTTCTCTTCCTTTGGTAAATAAATACTACTTGGATATTTTATCTCAGGCAAACAACGATAATAGTAAGGTATATTTTTATCTGTAATATCTGTTGGTTGAAATATATAATATTTACCTCTGTATATTATTTGCCCCCGGATTCCATAATTATTGGATATTACTCGTTTATCTTGAATCATCTTACGTAATGCAAAAAATACTATTTTTTCATCTACACTGTAAAACTGCGCCAATACCTGAAGTATTTCGTCAATCTGATATACCACTTTTAACGTATATAACTCTATTATCCGTTTTATCACAACCTCAATATATCTACCAGAATAATTATAATTTATTGTATCGTCGTTTATTTTCGGATTAGTAAATAACTCCGTATATTTTATCTTGGACAGTTCCTTATTAAAATTACATTGGGCCTTGGGCAAATATGAACATATTTTTGAATAAGGTTTGTCGTTGGGTGCATAATCTATCTTTATATTGTCCAACGGTGAAATAATCTCAGACTCAATTACATCCTTCTCGCCAACTATATTCTTGTCCCTAAATAATAATCGATCTACCGCATTGCGCTTCAAAATATCCTCAATAATACCTATGTCTATCGCCTTCTTCTCAGCATATCTGTACACCGCATTATCAATAGTCTCCTTGTCATCAATTGTCTTCTCCCTGTCATCACTGTTTACTATCGTGTGAAGATACACCATTACGTTTCTCTTCTGTTCATCCAAATCTCCGTGAGAACAAAAACGTATTCCACGACCGATCGTCTGCTCAATCCGATTCAAATGAAGCCACGGTTCCAATATATGAACGCTCCTTATTCGTTTAAAATCTATACCCTCGCTCGCAACTGAAGAACCTATCACTATCTTAATTTTGCGTCCGTCCCAGTTTTCCGCACTCGTTACCACTTTCAGCTCCTCCTCAAGGTTTGTAGATAACTTCTCCTCACCGCCAGATATAACCATATATTTCATCTCAAAATCACCATCTTTAGTTGTCAGAACTTGCGGTTTTCTTTTGGTCTCATATTCATCCCTGTCCCTGTTATAATCGGGATAATTTAGTACTTTCTCCCCTGAAAACTTCTTGTATCCGTTCTGCTCTAAAGCTAATATAAGAGGTATCACACCCGACTTTATCCAGTTAGAATAAACAAATACTATCCCATCCGTCCTCTCAATCAAATCCAAAATAACCTTAATCTTGGCCGAATATTCCCCTATCAAATCCTTGTCAAGAAACGG
>TARA_B110000208_G_scaffold50235_1_pt1 | contig 11634 bp, 8 predicted proteins | sample TARA_B110000208 | Tara Oceans TARA_B110000208 (sample SAMEA4397426) | marine metagenome | biome: Polar Biome; feature: [SRF] surface water layer (ENVO:00010504); material: water (ENVO:00002006), including particulate matter (ENVO:01000060) such as... | depth 5 m
AATGATGTCTTAGAAGGAGGTCATTAATCCTTTGGTATCATTGCTTTTATTCGTATTACTCCAATAAAGGAATACCTTCGCATGAGAGAATATATTTTAGTATTATTTAAAAGGTTTCATTGTTTTTTAATTTGTAATGCCTATAGACAAAATAAGACCTGTTTTCAAAAGAATAGTTTCTTTTACTCATTTATAATTGATTTTATGGTTTTAAAATATATTTAACAAAACTCCTTAATCATCCATCGATAACAAAGACATACTTTCTTAATAAAAGCATTTGTGGTTAATTACTCTTATTTAATAAAACGGTTAATTCTAACCTAGAGCTGTAAAGGTGTATAACGCACTTCTTGAGGGTTTTTAGAAAGCTGTTTACTAAAATATATATTTTTAATTTTATTTGAAAAAAACAATATTGTGGTAAAGTTTATAATACGCATTTAAAATAACCTTTCTTACAGGCACACTTGTAAAAAGAGTATTATTTAAATACAGTTAAGAGATGTCCCAGCAGGACTTGAACCTGCACATGCCTCGATCAAAACGAGGTGCCTTAACCGAGTTTGGCTATGGGACAATAAGGTGAATGGAGATTAGCAGACTTGAACTGCTAACATCTTCGTTGCAAACGAAGCGCTCTACCAAATTGAGCTAAATCCCCTCTATTTTATGTTTAAATACCTTTTATAAAAATATTTTTTTACCATGTCGATCGTTTAATCCCTGGCAATTTACCAGCTAAAGCTAAGCGTCGAGATTCTTGACGTGATAGTTTCAAAATACGGTTGACTGATCTTGGTCGGTTAGTAATTACACATCTATTACGTAGACGTGTTTTGCTACTGTTGTTAGGTATTTTATGTAACTGTTTCATTCGATGTTTTCATGTTTCTGATAAAACACTAGTACCTACTAAAGAGTTTTCAGTGTCTTTTTGTAGCAATAAATATTTTAATATTAAGCGTTTAGTTTCGTATTTATTATAATACTCACGGTAATTTTGATCTTTTATTTTTTGAGACTTCATTTTTATGCTTTTCTGTGTAAGAAAATAAGATGTTAAGTATATTTATAATTTTAAAAATTATGAACTAATAACTTCTGGGTTAGCTACAGTTCGACGTTCAGGTGTTTGAACATAGAATGTAATGTATACTAAATAGAAGAAGTATAGAATACCAACATTTGTTACCATAGAACCAAAAGAAGCTACATTGTTTCAACCAGCATACGCGTCTGCGTAATCAGGAACACGTCGAGGCATTCCTGCAAGTCCTAATCAATGCATTGGAAAGAATGTTAAATTTACTCCAATAAAAGTTACGTAGAAATGTACTTTTCCTAATTCCTCAGGTACTCGTAAACCTGTAAATACTGGTAATCAGTAATAAAAACCAGCAAAAATTGAGAATACGGCTCCAAGAGAAAGAACATAATGGAAATGTGCTACTACGTAGTAAGTATCATGAAATGCAATATCAATTGCTGCATTAGATAAAATAATTCCTGTTAATCCACCTACAGTGAATAAGAAAATAAATCCTAATGTGAAAAGCATTGCTGCATCCATTCGTAATACTCCACCTCAAAGTGTAGCTAATCAACTGAATACTTTAATACCTGTAGGAACAGCGATAATCATAGTAGCTGCTGTGAAGTAAGCTCGTGTATCTACATCCATACCTACAGTGTACATATGATGTCCTCATACAATAAAACCTAATAAACCAATACTACACATAGCATAGATCATACCTAAAGGTCCAAAAATAGGTCGTCGCGCTAATCCACTTACGATTTGTGAAACCATACCAAATCCAGGTAGAATAATGATATAAACCTCTGGGTGACCAAAGAATCAGAATAAATGCTGGTATAAGATAGGATCTCCTCCTCCTGCAGGATCAAAGAAAGTTGTATTGAAATTACGATCTGTTAAAAGCATTGTAATTGCACCAGCTAATACAGGTACAGCTAGTAATAAAAGGATTACTGTTACAAAAATACTTCATACAAATAATGGCATTCGGTGAAGACTAATACCTGGAGCTCGCATATTCATAATAGTTGTAATGAAGTTAAGAGCTCCTAAAATAGAAGAGGCTCCAGCTGTGTGAAGAGCAAAAATTGCACAATCTACAGCACCACCAGAATGGAATTGAATTCCAGCTAATGGAGGGTAAACTGTTCAACCAGTACCAGCTCCCATTTCAACACATGAACTTAATAGTAAAAGAATTAAAGCGGGAGGTAATAGTCAAAAACTAATGTTGTTTAATCGAGGGAAAGCCATATCAGGAGCTCCAATCATTAAAGGTAATAATCAGTTACCGAAACCACCAATCATAATAGGCATTACCATAAAGAAAATCATTAAGAAGGCATGAGCAGTTACAATAACGTTATATAACTGTCCATTTCCTGCAAGAATATGATTTCCTGGCTGAGATAATTCTAGACGCATAATTGCACTAAAAATTACCCCAATAATTCCAGAGAACGCACCAAAAGCTAGGTAAAGAGAACCGATATCTTTATGGTTTGTTGAGTATACTCAACGTTCTAAGAAATAACTAAATCCTCCTCCTGAGTGTGATACCTCAGAAGAGAATTTTCGTGAAGTTTGAAGATTTAAATTCATAGAATATTCTTTTATGTAACAGAACAACTATATTAGATTTTTATTATTTACCATTTCAAGAAGTTCAGGCTTGATCTGATTCTCGACTCATTTGTGTAAATAAATCTTGATGTTTAACATAATCATGTTTAAATCCTGTTAAAACAATAACTAAGATCATAGCTACTAAAAGAAGTAAAGAAGCTAAGATAAATTGAAGAAAGTAATGAGTGTAAAGTAACAATCCTAATCCTTCAACGTTTGTTACAGCATCCAATAAAGAATATCATTCAATATAAGGGTTTTCTAGAATATTAGATTCGATACTTTGTGTAAGAGTTGATAAATTACTTAAATTATCGTATGAGTAAAGAACTACCGAATCATTAATAATAATATATAGTACTGCAAATAAACAGATAAAAGCAATAATAGCTCCTAATGGGAAATAACGTGCGATTTTACCTCGCAGAGTTTCTTTTAATTCTGCCTGTTTAATATTTAACATCATTACTACGAATAAAAATACAATAGCAATTGCTCCAATATAAAGAATAAAGAAAAGAATGGCAAGATACTCAGCTCCAAAAAGCATTAATAAAGATCCTGCTCCTGCGAAAGCTCCTACAACAAAAAGAATTGCGTGAATAGGATTCGATGTAGTTACTACACTAAAAGAACACCCAATTGCGGCTAAAGAGAATAAATAAAATAAAATATCGTGAGTATTCATAATTGTGTTTATTTTTCTGTTACTTAATTCGTTAAAATTCTTTTAGAAGGTTATAAGGGTAGCAAACAAATAGTAGAATAAAAATCTACTAATTGGTTATTATATAGAGGTATAAATCTTTTTGTAAAAATGTTATCACGTTTTGTGACCAACTACCGGAAAGCGTCCCAGGCACGTTGATTTGACAGGGGTGTGCTGAACGCTTTTATCCGTTTTAAAAACGATTTGCTTTAAGAGTAAAAATAAACAATTACTTAAACAAAATTAAAAATTATCTCACAAGAAAAAGGAAGTGTGCCTTTATAAAAACAGCTGTATGGAATAAATATTTCTTTCTTTTACAATACGAGTGAAGCATTTTGAACTCATAAAATAGTTGTTGTTGGGTATAGAAAGAAAAAACTGATAAACAGTATAGTTGATCCTAAAACAAGACTAACTTCTTTACTAAAAGGAGCAAGTGTTATTCATTCTTTAGATTGATCAAAATAAGCTAATTTAATACATCGGATGTAATAAAAAGATCCAACTACGTTTACTAAAATAGCTACAAGAACTGATAGGTATAGAGACCCATTAATAGCTGCGAAAAATAGATACATTTTACCTACAAATCCAGCTAAAGGCGGTACTCCTGCAATCGAAAAAAACATAAAAGCAATTGAGATTGCTAATAATGGGTTTGTTTTTGAAATACATCGGAATTGCATAATACCTTTTAATGAGCCTAATGAGTTCTGAGTAGCCACAGTTAACTGTCGAGGAATTAAATTGTTTTTTACTCAGATAAACTGCTCTGAATCATTTGTTGTTAAAGCCAAGTTATCTTTATAAAAAAGAGTTTTCATATTACTATGATTTTGTTCTCAATTATAACTAGCTGCGTCTGTTTGTTCAGCAATTGATTTAGAACTTCGAAGCGTTAAAATAGTAGCAAAAGCGTTAAAAGTCATTACGACATAAACGATAGCGTACAAAAGTAATCCTTGAATCCCTTCTAAGTTACCTGCTCCAATACCTAACATCATGTACCCCCCATTAGCGATAGCACTGTAAGCTAAAAGTCGTTTTAAATCTAATTTTTGAACCATTGCTCCAAATGTTCCTAAAATCATCGAAGCTATTGAACAAAAGATTAAAGCCTTTTGTCATTCAATTCCGATATCAAAAAAACTTACATAAAATATACGTATAGTGATTGCGAATACTGCTAATTTGGGCACAATTGAGAAATAAGCTGTTACTGGTGTAGGAGCTCCTTCATAAACATCAGGCGCTCACATATGAAAAGGAACAGCTGTTAATTTAAATAAAAGACCAACTAAAACCATAATAACCCCAATGAAGTAAGCTGAAATATAACTTAAAGAGCTTTCTCCTTTTGTAAGATCTAAAAGATTAATTGAAGTTCCTGCAAACAGTTGCCCTGTTTCTGAAAAATTTAGACTACCTGTAGCAAAATAAATTAAAGATACACCGAATAAAAAAACTCCTGAGGAAAAAGCACCTAAAATAAAATACTTTAAACCTGCTTCTGTGGAAAGTAACGATCTACTTTTAATTGATGCTAAAGCGTATAGAGGTAAACTTAAAAGCTCGATAGCTAAATACATAGTGAAAAAGTCATATGATGCTACTAATCAACACCCCCCTAAACATGATAATAAAATAAAAATCACATATTCAAAAACATTAATTTTTTCGTAAACTAAAAAGTCACGACTTAATAATAAACATACAATAGTACAAGTAACTAAAATGATACTAATTTTAAACGAAAAGTCGTCATATAATAAATTGTTTTTAAATAAAATAAATGACGGTAATAAACTAAATCGAGATCCTAATAACCATAAACTTATAGACAAAATGAAAACACCGTGTCATAAAGTATTAATCGCTAATACAGGAAATCGTAAAAAAGGGGAAGTAGAATATCAAACTCCATATAGTAACAACGCTACTATTGAGATAAGCATGAAAAATTCAACTAGAGATCCTCCTCATAGAAATCAATTAAAATGTTCCGTTGACGGATTGTTCAAAGACATTTTTTTGTATCCTTTTGTATACCTAAGAATACAGTATTGTAATACTATAATTCTTTCATGAGAGTAGGTCTTTATTTCCGTAACTGCGGCAGGATTCGAACCTGCGATCCTCTGATTAAAAGTCAACAGCTTTAACCAACTAAGCTACGCAGTCAATAATAAACGCTCTGCAGGACTTGAACCTGCAACCTATAGCTTCGAAAACTATTGCTCTAATCCAATTGAGCTAAGAACGCATAATAGGTTTATTTTACGAAAAATACGAGATTTGAATCCGCAACCTCTATAATCAAAGAGTTTTAGTAAACTAACTCAGCCACACATCTTACCCTATTTCAATTACAAATTGATTAAAATAAAGATCTTTATTAAAATTTAACGAGAATGATGAGATTTGAACCCACAACTTTTTGCTAGACAGGCAAACGCTCTACCGTTGAGCTACATCCTCTTTTATTCTTTATTTTTTTGAAGAGAGTAGGATTCGAACCTACGATGCTAATGCATTAGCTTTACAGGCTAACCTCGTAAACCACTTGAGTATCTCTCCTTTATATATTAGTTTTTATGTAAAGGAACCTTATTTAAATAATTCATTGCAAAAAATGTATTTATCAATAATTTTTCTTCCTTTAATGGGGGCAGTACTTGGCGGTCTTTTTGGTCGTTTTGTAGGTCCTAAAGGAGCTAGTATTATTACAACAGGTTGTTTATTTACTTCATTATTTTTATCTTGTATCGCTTTTTATGAAGTTGGTTTATGTGGGTGTTCTACGCACATTAAACTAATTTCATGATTTGATAGCGAGACATTTATTGCTGATTGAGGCTTCCAGTTTGATAGTTTAACATGTTGTATGTTGATTGTCGTAACTTTAGTTTCATCATTAGTACATCTTTTTTCAATAGACTATATGGCTTACGATCCACATCGACCTCGATTTATGTCGTACTTATCACTATTTACGTTTTGTATGTTAATGCTGATTTCGGCAGATAATTTCTTACAAATGTTTTTTGGTTGAGAAGGGGTTGGTTTATGTTCTTTTTTATTAATTAATTTTTGATATTCTCGAATTAGTGCTAATCGAGCTGCTTTAAAAGCCTTTATTATGAACCGAGTCGGTGATTGAGGTTTTGGGTTGGGAATTATTGCGTGTTATGTAGTGTTTAAATCTGTAGAATTTGAAACAATTTTTGCTCTTGCTCCATTATACGCTAACCAAACTTTTTCATTTTTTAATTTTGAAGTTGACCAATTAACATGTATTTGTATTTTACTTTTCATCGGTGCGGTGGGTAAATCATCACAAATAGGTCTTCACACTTGATTACCTGACGCTATGGAAGGTCCTACACCTGTTTCTGCTTTAATTCACGCGGCAACAATGGTAACAGCTGGGATCTATATGATGCTCCGATGTTCACCCTTATTTGAATTTGCTCCACGAGCTCTTATGGTAGTTGCTTTCATGGGTGCCTCAACTGCATTTTTTGCAGCAACAACTGGTTTATTGCAAAATGACTTAAAAAAGGTTATTGCTTATTCTACTTGTAGTCAGTTAGGTTATATGGCTTTTGCTGTAGGATTATCTAAGTACACAGTATCTTTTTTCCATTTAGCAAACCATGCTTTTTTTAAAGCCTTACTTTTTTTAAGTGCAGGTTGTGTTATTCATGCTATGGCTGATGAGCAAGAAATGCGTAAAATGGGAGGATTATTATCTTCATTGCCTTTTACGTACGCTATGATGCTTTTAGGTAGTTTAGCTTTAATGGGAACACCTTTTTTAAGCGGTTTTTATTCAAAAGATGCTATTTTAGAATACGCAGCTGTTCATTATATGGTTAGTGGTTCCTTTACTTTCTGATTAGGTGTTATGGCTGCTTTTTGTACAAGTTTCTATTCGTTCCGATTAGCTTATTTAACTTTCTTAAATAACACTAATGCTTATAAACAGTCAATTGAGCATATTCATGACCCAGCACCTATTGTTCTTTGCGCTTTATTTCCGTTAGGCCTAGGCTCTATTTGATCAGGATATATGGGAGCTGACTTGTTTTTAGGGGTAGGTACACCTTTTTGAGGGAACGCTTTATTCTTTGGTTGAACTACAACTTTAACACTAGAACCTCATTTCTTAGCTTTCCCAATTAAATTTTTACCTTTAATTTTTACGGTTCTTGGAGGTTTCCTAGCATTTTTAGTGTATAAGTTCTTAGGGAATGTTGTTTTTACAATCCTTTTTCATCCTTACGTACAACCGGTATTTGCTTTTTTAAATAAGAAATGATATTTCGATAAAGTTTACGATGAAGTTTTTTTAATTCAAACAATGCTTTTTGGGCGAAATGTAACATTTCGATTATTAGATCAATTTGTATTTGAACAGTTTGGTCCTGAAGGAATTCGATCAACACTTGTAAAAGTATCTCGATCTTCTCAAGACCTACAAAATGGTTTTATACCAAACTACGCAGCTCTATTTTTTTATGGACTATTAAGTCTTATCTTAATTTTAGTAGTAATGCCTAAATTAGCTGTATTAGTTCCAGTAATGGGTATTTTTTCAAATGCTTTAATGCAAATTGTTCCTGTACTTTCAGTTTTATTCATATTCAGCTGAGTCTTCGCTCGTAAAGAAGCTTAAAAATGGTTCAAATTTTTGACATTCAAATATCATCTAATATACCTATTCGGCAATCTTTTACTAAGATTTATGGTATAGGTCCTAAAAAAGCTAATACTTTTTGTGATTGATTAGGATTACCAGCTTCTTGAACATTTAATGATGTTAGTTTATATAAACGACAATTAATAATAGAAGCTTTTGAGAAATTTATTCTCGATTATAATATTCTCATTGAAGGAAAATTACGTGTAAAAAATAATAAAGATTCACAACGGTTACGGTTAATTTCTAGTTACCGAGGAATACGAAATAGTCAAGGATTGCCAGTTCGTGGACAGAAAACGAAAAGTAATGCTCGGACTCAAAGAAAACGACGTCGAATTTAAATAAATACTTAAATATTTTCTTTTGCATAAAATATATTAAGTGAGATTAAATAAATCAAATTCACATAATAGTCTTATCTCACCAGATAAGACTGTTTTTATGACAAATAATAATAACAACTCACTACAATGAACGTTAACTTACAAGCCGCAAAAATGATTGGAGCAGGATGTGCTACAATCGGATTAGCTGGAGTAGGAACAGGTATCGGAATCGTATTCGGATCTTTAGTTTCTGCCTTCGCTCGAAACCCTTCTTTAAAGGGACAGCTATTCACTTACACAATGTTAGGATTCGCTTTAACTGAAGCTATTGCACTTTTCGCTTTAATGATGGCATTCTTAATTATGTTCACATAATTAGATAACATTTTAATACATATCTAAATTTTTTTTTAATTAAAACTCAAAACTGATACTCAATAACTTGTGAATAAGACACGATCCCATCTGATCTCGACTAGTCAAACCTTGTTATACCATTAATACTACTTTTCAGTGGAAAGAATGGAAAATTTAATTTACCCTATTGGATATATTAAATAAGTTCAGATAAAGCGGGTGTGCTGTAATTGGTAGCCAGGTTGGTCTTAGAAGCCAATGGTTTAATCCGTGTAGGTTCAAGTCCTATCGCCCGTATGATAAAAATAGATTATGCTGTTAAAGTATGCATTAATTTAGTGTTACATAATTACTTTTACATGATAACAGTAATCATTAAGGTAATAGAATTTTTCTGTAATATAAAATGGTAAGAAAGGTCTACCTAAAAAATAAAAACCGTAGTTTTAAGATAAACCACCTCATCAGTAAACTGTACAGAATAAAAATAATCAAACTACATCAACAAAATGTCAGTATCATGCAGCAGCTTCGAAACCAAAATGATGCTGTCGAGTGAAATGACCTTTATATAATCGAATCATACATACAAATAAGAAAATAGTTCCTACTTGAACGTGTAATCCATGGAACCCTGTAGCTAAGAAGAATGTACTTCCATAAACAGAATCTGAAATATGAAAAGGACTTTCAACATACTCTAAAACTTGAAAACCTGTGAAAAATGCAGCTAAAATAACAGTTAACAGTAGACTTAAAAGAGACTCTTTTCGGTAACCAGCAGTAATACAATGATGTGCTCATGTAACAGAACAACCAGAAAGAAGAAGAATTAAAGTGTTTAATAAAGGAACTTCTCAAGGGTTAAAAACATCAATTCCTTGAGGAGGTCAATTAGATCCAATTTGAATTCCTGGAATAATTGAAGAGTGAAAATAAGCTCAGAAAAATGCAAAGAAAAACATTACCTCAGAAACAATGAATAAAATCATACCGATACGGTGGTTTTTTTGAACAGCCGTTGTATGAAGACCTTCGAATGTAGCCTCTCGAATAACATCTCGTCATCACACGAACATTACAAATCAAAGCATTACTTGACCAAATAAAAGAGCCATTTTTCCCGCAGCGAAACAATGCATGAACATTACAGCTCCTGTAAAAGTAGTTAAAGCGGCCATTCCACCCATAAAAGGTCAAGGACTTGGCGTAACTAAATGATAAGGATGTTTTGGGTATGCATCCGAAGCATAAATACTAGACTGAACATAATCAGCCTTTTTATTAATATTATTTAAAAACATTTTATGCGTTGGATTATATAATTATTTAAACTGTGTAACTTAAAACATAAAAAAAATGTGCATTTCTTTAAGAAAACCCAAAACATACTCTATTTTTAAACTTTTTTCAAAAAAATTAAGTACTAATAAAATTTCATTTGGAGAACATAACGAAACAGATTTCTATAATTCACAAAAATCTAAACCTATTCATCCTTTATTAAAAAATCAAGAAGTAGCTCTACGTAAAGGACAAATTATTTTAACTAATCAAGTTTTAACTCAACAAAAAGTCTCTAAAATAAAAGCTGCGTTTTTTATAGATATCGGGGAGAAAAATTTATTTCCTTGTGATTTAAAACCATGAATCAAACATCAATTAAGCTCTTCTACTTATAAACCACTAAAAAATAATGAAGAAAATACTATAAAAAAAGTTTTTTTTGCATGAAACCAATTTCGTATTTTATATAAAGAATTAACTAATTTAAATAAAAACAAAATCAATTATAAAAATCAAACGTGATTTAAATCAAAAAAAATTATTTTAAACTGATTAAAAAAACAACCTATTTCTACAGTATCAGAAATAATCGAATTACCTTATTTTCATACTAAAGATGACAAATTTCAAAATAAAATAAGCTCACCGCATATTACACGCCAATTAATGTATTATAACACGACTTGAACGTGATTAACAAGATGCTGAAAAAAAAATCATCTTATTACTGGTCGAATTGGTAGATCACTTAGAAACGCCGGTACTTGTGTGCTTCTAGGAGGTTTTATCGCATTTTTACCAAAAGGAGAGTCTTTATTAAAACAAAAGAAATTAAAAGCAAGTCAAGGTAGTTTAAAACTAATACAACCTATCGGTATAAGATACCAAAACCTTAACATTATTGTAACAAGAGATAAAAGTATTAACTCAATTTGATATAGATTCTCTAAACATAAATTTATGTAATTTCTTTCATTAACAAAAAAGGCAAAATAGCTTAATTGGTAAAGCATCAGATTCATACTCTGACGTCCTAGGTTCAATTCCTTGTTTTGTCATTTAAATAAAAGCATTTCCGCGATGTAGACTAACGGTTAAGTCACAAGCCTCATGACCTTGTAATTTAGGTTCAAATCCTGACGTCGCTTACATTTCTTTGGATGATTAGCTCAATTGGTAGAGCATTACGTTTACACCGTAACGGTTGTCGGTTCAAGTCCGCCATCATCTTCTTGAACAAAGAAAGTATGTCTTTTGTTTAGCAGAGAGCTAAAGTGTCAGTAGTTGTTATTTACAACTAAAGGGACTTAGATACTAAAAATAAAGGCGTTATTTTTTTTATAAGATCTATTTTTACATTTTAGTCCAACTACAGCTTCCGCTACAGTTACCTTGTTTCAACTTTACCACAATCATTAATCCATATCTTAGAGTCTCCATAATCTACCTCTTAAAAGAAGAAGACATTTCGAAAAATTTTAACCTTTGACGGGACCAACTCTTGAGGCGTGTTGGGCGAGAAGTACACTCTACAGATTCCGATTCACCGTGGCACTCTGCTCCACGATTACTTCCAAAT
>TARA_B110000208_G_scaffold155939_1_pt1 | contig 11621 bp, 10 predicted proteins | sample TARA_B110000208 | Tara Oceans TARA_B110000208 (sample SAMEA4397426) | marine metagenome | biome: Polar Biome; feature: [SRF] surface water layer (ENVO:00010504); material: water (ENVO:00002006), including particulate matter (ENVO:01000060) such as... | depth 5 m
CAAGGTGAAAAGCGACTGCGCGGAGTGCAACCCCTGCCCCCACGGCAAGGTAGAATGCTTCTGCACGGTGTGCAGCCCCTGTCCGCACGGCAGGGTGAAAAAGAACTGCGCGGAGTGCAACCCCTGTCCCCATGGGAAGGTGAAAAGCAACTGCAAGGAGTGCAACCCCTGCCCTCACGGCAAGCTGAAAAGCAACTGCGCGGACTGCAACCCCTGCCCTCACGGCAAGCTGAAACGCAACTGCGCGGAGTGCAACCCCTGCCCTCACGGCAAGCGGAAAGGCGACTGCACGGCGTGCAGGAAAGACTCTTCTGAGAGATACCAATAGACTAAGTTAACTTTAGACTGTGAATGACTTTGACACACGCTAAATACTCCTACGACACTACTAAAGTTCACTAACCCTCCCCCCACACATCCTCAGTACTTCCCCATCACCGCCGCCCATGCGATTTTACCAAACGTGAACAACGGGCTGGCGTTTTTGAGTAGCGCCGGGTGGTACACGTCGAAGTCGAGTCTCTCGAGATTTTCCAAGTACGCCCGTGTCGCCGCCGCGGGTAACAAAACGGTTTGAGGTTTTAGGGTGGTGCTATTTCCCGATTGTTTCGCCGACTTTCCCGACTGTTTGCCCGGCGATTGTGCCAACTGTCCCGCCATCGCGCTCGCGCTGTCCAGGTGTTGCTTCGCAAGAGACGCGACTTCGTGTACTGCGTTTTTCAGGGCCTCGTCGGTGGGGGCGTCTCTTTTAGCCTCGAACCGGTACAAATCTTCGACCGCCAGCCCGTGTTTCGCGCACACGTCAATGGGAAGGTAACACCGCCGTTGCCCCGCGTGGTGTTTCGTTCCCCTTAGCAGGTTGGTAATTCCCACTGCTTTGCCTAGGTGAGATGCCGCGTGGTCTGCGTTGGTGTCCCTTATCCCGCCAAGGTCGAGCTGCGCGTACAAAAGCGACGACGAACTGTTTTCGGCGTACATCTCAAGCCACTGCACTCCGGAGGGCGTTCGGTGTTCCATTCCCATCTCCGCATCCTTGACTCGCGCGTCAGCGACTTGTTTCAGCCACCGCCGGGTACGCGCGCTGCCCTTGCCGTTGCCTAACAACGAGTGAAGCGCGATCGCGACGGGGTGGTCGGGGATGTTGTTGTTGTTACCTGTGTTGGTGTCGTCATCACTAGACGAATCATGGATCGCATCCACGACGTCTCTCCACCACCGCAGACGCATCAGCGCCAACTGCGGTTCCTTGGTCACCCCAAGAGCCGAGGCGGTCTCCACGTTGAACGCCCTCAACGCCAGGGCCGCGGGGCGGTGTTCTTTAGGGAGCCACATTAAACACAGGAAGTTTTCGTAGTCCGACTGCCGCACTCGGGTCGCGCAGTACGCGAAGGCGGATGGGATGGACATGGAGGTTCCGGGTTTTTTTGCCGAACTCGATGAAGAGAATGACGACGAATCCGATCGCGCCGACGACGACGTGAACATGCACCGGGTTTGCCTCGCCTCGACGTCGGGGTCGAGGTGGTGATTCTCTAATACCGTGCCGGGTCGCGCCACAGGCGCGGTCCACACGCCCAAGCGCCGGTGCACCACCAGACGCGCGGCGCGCCGCGACGACATCCTGGACGGATCGCGCGCTAGAAACTGGCAGCCACGACGACCGACGACTTCGTCCGACACGATTTACGAAACGCGTGATAGCGCGATGGCCACGTGAACATCTGAAAAAGTACACCCGCCGCGTCCGCATTGGAACGCGGCGCCGAGTGCTGTGTGCCCGCTGTTCGGTTGTTCACCGGCGTTCCCGCCTCCCCCCCCACCGTGCGATGGCCTCCGTTTCCGACGTGGAGCTCGGGTCTCAAAACGGGATGAAACACGCGTCTTCGTTCGCGGCGTTGCGGTTGGACACCGGAAACGGCAACGGCATCCGCATCACGGTTGAGAACCTTACCTACCGCGTGCCGTCGTTCGTGGATAAAAAGCAAGATGCTGAGCTGCTTTCCAACATCTCCGGGGTGTTCAACCCTAACGAGATGGTGGCTTTGTTAGGGCCGTCGGGAAGTGGCAAAACCACGTTTCTTGACGTCTTAGCAGGCCGCAAAGCGATCGGCACTACTACAGGCGAGATGCTTTTCGGAGGGAAAAGGGCAACTTCGCAGTTTTTGAGACGGTACACGGGCTACGTCGAGCAGTTCGATACGTTAATCTCAGTGCTGACCGCCCGGGAGATGCTTCTCTACACCGCTGAGCTGAAGCGCCCGATGGCCGAGCCGTTGGCACAGAAAGAACTTGCGGTTGACACGTTACTTAAAGATTTAGGGCTGTGGGAAGCGAAAGACGTGGTGGTGGGGTCGGCGATGGTGAAGGGTCTATCTGGCGGCCAGGCGAAACGGCTTAACATCGCAATAGCGCTCATCACGGACCCATCCGTCCTTTTCCTCGATGAGCCCACCTCCGGGCTGGACTCGTTCACTGCGAATGAAGTCATGTCCGTGGTGAAGAAACTCAACACGCGTGATACTACTATTCTCGCGACGATCCACAGCCCGACCGCGTACGCGTTTTCCCTGTTCGACCGAGCCATGATTCTTTGCTCCGGGAAGTTGGTGCGTTTGTACAAGTATTTCACCAAATCCCGCCTCCCTGTTTTCCCATACAGGACTGACACTTTTGTTTTACAATCACAGGTTTTTTTCGGAAAGAGCGACAAGACGTTACTGACGTACGCGAACAACTCGTTACGCAACGCCGTCGGTTCCCCTTTGGCTGAAAAAACGCAAGGACACAGCGACATCGAGTGGCTCATCGACGTGTTCACGTCAGCGGACCGAGCAGGGAAGGCGCAGGTTTTCGCGGAGGCGTTTGCTGGGAGCGACTTGAAGGTGGCGTGCGACGACGAGATGAAACAGGCGAAACGTGCGACGAAGAGTTCCGGCACGGGCAATCAGTCTGAGAATAATGACACGGCCTCGTCCGCGGCGCAACAAAAACTGGACGCCACATCCGGTACCACCGTCCCCGGGTGGTTCGCCTTCTACGTCATGGTCAAGTACCGGACCAAGAAGAACTACTCGGACGGCGAGTACTTGGGGCCCCGGTTAGGTACGGCCTTGGGCGTTTCACAAATCCCGCCTCCCTGTTAGCGCACACTCGCCGACTCAAGACTGACACTTTTCGTTTACAAAAACAGGCGACAAGGTGTTCCTGGCGATTTTGATTTTCACCCTCTATTTCAACCTGGGAAGCGACCACGCCCCCGCGAACGCGGTGAACGTGAGTTCGATGCTGTTCATGTGGTGTACGTTGCCTGCGTTTGGAGCGGCTAGTTACGTTCCACAAATCGTCCTGGAACGGTCGCTGTTCATGCGCGAACGCGCCGACGGTTTGTACAAGCCGGCGACGTACATCTTCGCGAAGATGTTTGACGAGCTTTTGCTTTTATTTCCCGTCACAATCGCGATCGCTGCTGTTGTTTTCTACGCGGTAAATTTATCTGGAAGTTTCATTTTGTTCTGGCTCGTGTATTACGTCACGCTTGCTAACGGGGTGGTCTTGGCATATTTAATCTCCGCCTTGTCACCGAACATGGAAGCCGCGAACGCGATTTTACCGACCTACGTCGTGACCCTTCTTTTCTTCGCCGGGTTTTTAATAAGGTACGTAGTCTATGTATTTCCCAAATCCAGACACACTGTTTTGCCGAAGCTGGTGACGGTTGTCCATACATCGCGATATGCATGACTGACCCTTTTCTTTTACAATCATCAGACCCGCGGACACACCGGACTACTGGAAGTGGTACCCGTACGTCGACTTAATGAAGTTCTCCTGGGGAGCTTTGATGATCAACCAGTGGAAAGATAACGACCCGCAGTTTGTGTCCGGAGTGAGTCTGTTAAAAGAGTACGACCTCGACGGGAAATCGGAGTGGGCGTACGTTGGTTACCTGGTGGTTTTCTTCCTAGCCTTCTTCACCATGGCGTTTCTCGCCCTGAAGCACGTCAACCACAGCAAACGGTAGTATTGCGGTGTAGCTAGATATATCTGGGACGGTGAGCGCGTATTTTTTATGACACAAACACACGTCTCTTTTCTCCAGCCGCTATACCTATATGTGATGCGAATCACATTCCTATCTTAGAAGAGTCTCTCCTGCACTCCGCGCAGCTGCGTTTCAGCTTGCCGTGGGGGCAGGGGTTGCACTCCGCGCAGCTGCTTTTCACCTTGCCGTGAGGGCAGGGGTTGCAGTCCGCGCATTTGGTTTTCCGCTTACCGTGAGGGCAGGGATTGCACTCCGCGCAGTGGTGTTTCAGCCTCCCGTGGGGACAGGGGTTGCACTCCGCGCAGTTATTTTTCACCTTCCCGTGTGAACACCGTTTCCCTCCCATCGCGTCTCGTGCCCCACGGTATCGCGGAGATTCAAAGTCCGGCCGCTTGCGGCTATCGCATAGTCACTCACCGCGGCGGTATCAGCAGCCTGGTTTCGTCCGTCGGTGCACGACACGAGAGCGCGGAGTCGTGGGGGGCACTAGTGATTCCACGACTTTGACTGCTGCTCCGAAAACAACTGCAGCAGAGGGAGAATTCTACAGATCAAAAAGTGCGCGACGGGAAACCCTTTGGTGTTCCGCGAACGACAGGGAGTGAGAGATAATAGACTATGCAGATACGAGTTACGAGTTACGCAATACTAGTACGGTCGCGTGGACGACGCGTTTCTTCAATGGACTTGACATGTACATTTGATAAATAGCCGGTTTCAAACTTCGGAGCGTCGCCTCATCCAGTCATCCTTACTGCTCATCCGCGTCCAGGCTCTGCAGGACGTCTCGAATCGCGGTGACGTCGGCGTGGTGAGGCCCCAAGGCTTGTTCCTGCAACACGAGCGCTCTCTCCAGCAAGGGCCTCCCCACGTCGTTGTTCCCCTGGTCAAGGTGGCAGATCGCCAGATCAGTCAGGGTTTGCACCGTGTCTTGGTGCTCCGCGCCCAAACTCTTTTCCTGAATCCGCAGCGCGCGTTCGTACAAAGGCCGCGCGTTGTCGAAGTCCTCGCTCTCTGAATACAGCGCCGCCAAATCAGTCACCGCCACCGCGACGTCCGGGTGGTTCTTCCCAAGAGACGCTTCCCGCTCCGCAATCTCGGCTTTCAGCTCGCGCACCGTGGGGGGGGCGTTGTTGTTATGCTGTTGTCCGCCGCCGTACCCGCCAGCGTCGCGCTTGGGACTACTTTGTTGCTGCCGGGCGGCGGGCTGCGGCTTTTGCGCCGGCGCGGCGCGTCTCGCCACCACTGGGGGCGCGTTCGTCCCTCCCACGCTTGTCGATGCCCTTCCCTCTTGCGTTTTTATACCCAGCCCCTCATCAATAACGTCCCGAATCGCCGGTTTCAGGTTGGTGGGTAGGAACTTCTCCACCGCTCGTCCAGCCACGGCGCAGCACTCAAGCGTAACCTTCACCGCCGTGCTCCGCACGTCGCCGTTGGGCGACGCGAACGTCCTTTTTGGAAAAGAAAAGTGTCAGTCTTGTATATCGCGATGTATGGACAACAGTCACCAGCTTCGGTAAAACAGTGTGCCCGGATTTGGGAAATGCAATACGTACCTGGACGTGAACTCCATCACGCTCTCCAGGGTCAACCCGACTCCGCTGTGGTCGCCTTGTTTCGCCAAGCCGAACCGCGGAATCAGCTCGAGCATGATTGACAACCGCCCAAGCACGATCCGCCACGCGCTTTGGCTGCGTACCTGTTTCACCAAAGGGCCGGCCACGAGCCCTAAATCCGCCTCCGCGAGCTCCACAAGCGCCTCCCGCGCCGCGTCCCGCACCTTGGCGTGCGCGTCCCCGAGTTTCTCCAGGAGCTGCGGTACGAGGTTGGCGCAGTTGCTGTGCACTTCCCGGCTGCCCACGGACGGGCCCATCTGCCTTGTGGCAGTGGCCAAAAGGCGACAGGAAGAAACAAACACATTCGCCACGCTGTCTTTGAACAGCCGCCCCATGGATTGACACAACACGCGGAACACCTCTTTGTCGTTCGTAACCACCGAGCCTTTGTTGATGTCCCGTTCCATGTTAATAAGCGCGGCGTCGCGGTGCATCCAGTTCTTGGAGTACAAACAAGACGCGGCGTATTCACCGAACGCTTCAATCACGGGCGCGGCTTCTTGAGTTAAGGACGAGTTAATCGGTTCGGGAGGGGGCAGCTCTGGGTTGAACCCGGGAGGGGCGTCCTGTGCGGTGAAGGCGCCTGATGAGCGGCCGGCAGTGGGCGGGGAGTAAGACGCGTCATCACCATCACCGCCGCCGCCGCCATCCTCGTCCATCCCGTTCGGCACCCGTTGTTTCCCCGTAGCCCCCGCCGGGACTTCGTCGTTGTTCCCGCCGACACTAGATGGGTCGCCGCTGAACCCGCTCCGGAACCTCTTTGGGGTATCCCCAGGGGGCTGTTGGTACGCCGTCTTACTAACCGCGGGGCGGTCGTCGTAGTCGTACCCGCCGCCGCCGCCGGCCATCCCGCCGCCGCCAACCGGAGGCACGTCATCCGGCCCCGCGGTGTCCCTGATTTTCGCCAGCTGCGACGGCGACAGCCCGGTGCCCACGACTACTTCTTGGTACTGGTTCACAACGGGTTGTTGCGTGTGCGAGTAAGTTTCGCGGCCAGCGAGTCCACCCGGAGTGCCGCGCGCGCTGGGGGGGTACCCGTAGTCGCTCTCGCTGGCGGGGGGGGGCGGGTGGTACTTCTGTTGCGGCGGCGGCGGCGCGCCGGCGTACTCCTCCACCACCCCGGCTCGGCCTGACGCCACGGAGACACCCCCGGGACTGTCCGGGTGAACACGCATGACATTCGAGCCGTGTCCTCCGTTGTTCGCCTCGAGGGCGCGGTTGAAAATCATCTCGTGGCCTCCGCCTCTCCCGCCGCCGCTCCCAGCCCCGACGCTCTCTCCCAACGCCACGACCCCGCCCGCTTCCCTTAGTTTGTCAATCTCACTCTTGATCACCTTAGCCGCGTCGTAGTCCTCCGCTTCGATGGCGCTTCGTTTGCGGTGCTCTAACTGCGCAACCTTCGCGCCAACCGCTTTCAAGCGGTTGATTCCGTCGCGCAACCGTTTCGCTTCGTCGTAGTCCTCGTTGGCCACCGCGTTTTCTTTCAGGGCGTGTATTTCCCGGATTTTAGACGCGGTCACGGGATCGACGTCAAGGTCGAGTGACATATCAGCGACACCGGCGTGTCGTGGCGGCCTAGGGCCGGGCGCCAGCCCGTCGTAACCGCCCCCGCCCAGCCCGTTGTCCATCGGCGCGATGGGTTCGCCGATTATGTTCAAGGCGACGATACCCACCTGGTTGTAGATGTTGAGTTTGTTGACGTGGCACTTGTGCACCACTACCCTTAAAATTGCGGCGTCCACGTTGACGTGAACGCTTTTCAGCTCACGAGCTTGGTGCCCGGAAGCGGTGTTCGGGTCGAAGGACAAATGGCCCAACCGGCGCATCACGGCGCGGTCCAGACTGGTTTCGCCGGGAGGCAACCTGTGATTGTTACACGAAAAGTGTCAGTCGCGAGTCTCCTCGAGTGTGGGTTCGTAACAGTTGCCAGTACGCCAGTAAACGTTACGGCCGTAGTGTGGTCGACCAGGGGCAGTAAACAGTGCGTATGTGACGTGTGTAGTTGTACGATTGCCAGTAAGGGTTACGGCTGTGATGCACTCAAAGAGGGGCGGTAAACGTTGTGCCGCCTGATTTGGGAAACGCGCGGTACGTACAATCCCGTGAACAGTTCGATCTTGGTCGCGATTTTGTACTCGTGCGAAAGCAGTTGGATCTGGTGCACCCGCGCGGGGTGGTCTAGCCTTAAAACCAGTTCCTGGGGGAACTTGCTGAACCGCGCGCATTGCCACCCCCGGGTCTGGGGGGTGTGGAAATGAAGCTCGCGGGCGGGGTAATCGGGATCCTGTGTGGGATTTGGATATTTTTGGAGGATTGGAACGATGAGATGGATGAGGATGGGATTTAAAGATTGCACAGATTTGGAATGATGAGACGCGAAGGTTGGGGTATCGTCAGTGTCCGGTTCCGGGTAACTGAATCGCGAGTCCGGTTTAGTTTGCCCGGTGCTGAACGTGTCTCGTGTTTACGCAAGCGCCACAGGTCCTTCCGTGTGCGTCGTGCGGTGGACACGGACGGGCACCGACTCGGTGTGTAGGGGTTGCCTTTTCCGCGATTGTTCAATTCGCACTCGAACGTGCGATCCACGCGCGCGACGCTACGATGGGTACGGCACGCGCGCGCGGTGTGACCCTTGACCCCGAAAAAACCAACAGACATGCAGCACGCCCACCGCGTCAAAACATACCTCTCCCGACGCGTGCGCGACGGAGAAACGGAGCTTCGAGCCCGAGGCGGTGCGGTGCGCCATGGCCAGACCGACTGACCGAAGACGCGGACGAGCGGTCGGGGACTACACTACGTCACGGACCGCCACTTTCCGCGTGCGCTCACCGGGTGGTAACCTTTCGTGGTTTCTCAGTCGCCAAGACGTGCACGTGTTAATCACGCGCGGTGGCCGAACGGCGTGCGTGCGCGCGTGCGTGGTCTGCGCGCCCCGCCCGGCGGAGGCGCATTTTTTAAATACATTTCAAAGGAGCTGTTGGTTCTTCCAACGAGCAACGACTATATATTTTTTTGGTCATCGACAATTCGTTGTGCCGACCTCACCCTCGACACACAACCGTTGCCACCTCAGACACACCACGTTAGTCGTCGTGGCCATGGCCCCCAAGCGCCTTACCGTGGGCTGGCCAATCGATTTCTCCGCCGATGTGCCGATCTTGCCCCCGTTCGCGCTTCTCCTGACGTTCTTAAGTTCGCTTGTCATGTGGTTTGTAACGAAGAAGCGCCTCAGGTGGCTTGCTTGGCCGATCGACAGCAAGTGGGTCCGCATCGCCGCGTTCGTGGGGGCGGCGAGTGTGGTGGCATCAGTCGCGGACGCGGCTTCAAAGGCGCTTGACGAGGCTGGATCCGGGGTGAACTTCACCGAGGTGACGGGGCTGGCGGTTGACTTCCCGTTCGACGGCACCAGGAACCCGATGTACGCCGTGCTTCTTTTCGTTGCCACACCCGCCCTCGCCATGCTAATCGACTCCGCGTGGCCGTTCGTGTTCCTCCCCCTCTTGTACGCGTACATCAGCGATATCGTGATCGTCGCAGAGGAGAAGCTGTTGTTGGAGACGTTTGGGAAAGCGTACGCCACGTACGCGAAAGAAACCCCGCGGCTTTCCGTGACCGGGGTGTGGCGAGCGAAGGATGAGGACTGAGACGACGCAGCGAGCTAGACTAGATTAATTTAAAACCTTCTATAGGTGCTACCAAACCAACCGGACATCGGTTCCTAACACCACCAACCGGACATCGGTTCTTAACACCACCAACCGGCTTCAACCGGCCATCTATTCTTAACTTAATACTATCCCTAAACAAAGAACCCCCACCCGTCGCCCGCCGGTTCGAACGGCACCAGAGCCACGGGGAGCCTTCCCAGGGAAACGCAGGCCGAGACAACCGAGGAGAAGTTTTCCGCGACCCACCGCCACGCCGCGTTTGTGAACGACGTACACGATGAACAAAAGATTGGGGCTGGCGTTGACGTCACGACGTACACCGCGTTTTTCGCGCCGTCGCCGTGTGCGCGTTCCACCGGCTCGACATCAGCCAGTCCCCCCGTGGCAAACGAGTTAGCGTTTAGTAACCGACAAAACACTTTGTGTAGCGGCACGTGTTGCACGCACGAGCTACCGAACACCAGGATCCCCCTTAGAAAAACCGTAAACGCGTGAATCACGAGGTAGGAAACGTAAAACGCGAACGTCGTGGGGAACGTCAAGAGCAACGGCGTCAGCGCCAGCGCGCTAAACGTAGTGGCTTCAAGTTTTGTGTGGGAGCTGCTAAAAGTACTCCCAAGACGTGCCCCAGTACCGTGACTCCCTGTTACCAAACCCAGCAGTTTCCGACTGAAAGCCCACTGCAGGGTGACCAACAAGCTCGAGTACACGTGAAGCGCGGCGACGTGCGTTGTGAGAAACGTGGTGACGTCGGCGAGCGCGGCGAGCGTGAAGGACGCCCCACTGTACGGCGCGCAGTGCGCAATTAGTCTGATCGCAATTCCGATACCGTCCCGGAATCGATCCGTCGCCACGAGCTCTCCAAGCGCGGTAACAAGACTCATGGCCCAACTGCCTAACAAGAAACACAAAGGCTGGTGCAGTTTCACCCCCAGCGGCGACCCGCGCATCAGCCACGCCGCGTTTTCGCGAATCGCGTCGCCGAACGGGGGCGTGGGGTTTGCGTTTTTGGTGGTTTTAAACACCCTAAACCCTAACCCTAAACCCAAAAACCTAAACCCTTCGTGCCAAGCCAGGACGCCGTCCCCAGACGCGATCGCCACAAGGGCGTCGCAATGGTTTAAAAGAAATCGTTTGAGTAACAGACCGAGGAAGACGTCTATTCCGATTTGCGCGGCGCGGCCGAAAAATAAAGCCCTTCGCAAATTCGGCGACCGAGCCGAAACCTCGTCATCCACGAGACACCCGTCTCCTCCTTTTTCAATCCACTTGAACCGCGCTCTTAGGCACGCCGCGGAGGCGAAGACCTGACACGCATCCCTCCATTTTGTTGTTTTGATTGAAGCGTCCTTTGAGTCGTGGATTGGACGATTACTACCCAACCACGCGTGTCGGTTCCTCAACCCCGGTATGACCTTGCGTTCTAAACCACGCGCCAAGAAACCGGCGCCGCCGCGAACCAATTGGGGAACGCAAATTGAATCGCACACTGTTTGCGCATAGGACTTGCTGTTTTTCTTGTGGCTCTTGTCGACATTGCTGTGCATCTCATGCAACACCGAAGCGCAGTGCGTGGCCTTCGCGACCCATTTCTGCGCCACCGAAAGAACGTCCCCCCGAGACGCCGCATCGTTTTTGAAACAAAACGCCGCCGGGTCGGGCGGCGCGAAAAGGAGCACCACTAGCGCTAGTGTGGTGGTTACTTGCGAGTGGTAAGGTGCGTTCGTTGTTTTCGTTGACCGCGCCAGTTCGATTCGCGGCGGAGTTCTTTTCTTCTTTTTACCCGCCGTCGTCGTCCTCTCGCAACTGTCGAGATCCCGCGCAGTTATTCGTATCGGACACGCGGCGGCGTCGAGATCGTGGGTGTTTGTGGGTGAAACTCTTTTGGAATTTTTGTCATCGCCATCGCAACCGCCGTCGCCACCGGTCACGACCTCACCCAGCACCACAAGCTCGCCGAAACAAAGGTGCGTGTGCGTCACGTCGAAGACGTTGTTTAGTATGTTCCGTAACCTTGTTTGTGCATCCGAAAAGTCCGGGCTCGTAACGACCCCCGCGACGACGACATCCAGGGAACCTTGCGAATCCCCGCCCAAACGCAAATCATCATCATCATTGGCACCTCGCCTTTCCCACAACCCCACCAGCCAAACGCGTTCCTCACCGTCATCTTTCTCGGAACTTCCCCCCAGCCGCGGCAGCGCCGGGTGCGGCCAGAACACCCGCACCACGCCTGGTGATGAGGGGCCCATGGACGTGCCAATGGCGGGACGCAAAGTGAGCACAGGTGCG
>TARA_B110000208_G_scaffold82794_1_pt1 | contig 11609 bp, 6 predicted proteins | sample TARA_B110000208 | Tara Oceans TARA_B110000208 (sample SAMEA4397426) | marine metagenome | biome: Polar Biome; feature: [SRF] surface water layer (ENVO:00010504); material: water (ENVO:00002006), including particulate matter (ENVO:01000060) such as... | depth 5 m
CGTCGTTTCCGCGCCTCGCGACGCTTCGCTACGGCGCGCTTTGTTCGGACCCCGAAAACGCGGGCGCGGCGGGTGCGGCGCGGGGAATGGGGCGGTTGCGAATACTACGCAAAGGTAGGCTGGAACGTTTCGTGAAGCGCGTTTTGGAAGCGTTCCGCGACGTCGCGAGAAACCTGACTGGAGAGAAAAACGTCCAACTGCACCCCACGGTAAGCCGCGCGCTGCTCGACGCCGCGCGCTGGGCGCAGCGAACCGCACGCGAGGGTGAAACGTTTAGTTTCACCCGCGCGGCGGAGTGGGACGCGGAGTGGGTACGACAGCTCTTCGTGCCGAGCAAAGGGTAGATGGAGATGTATTCTAGATGTGACGTATTCTTATATGTAATTCGGTGGGTACGCTAATAAAATCTGTGTAGACTACTGTGATATCAGTTGTCGCCAAGATACAAGTCACCCTGCTATCGGTTGTTTTGATGCTATTCTATTTGTTTTTCTACGCGCGACGCCGTCCTCCTAAAACCCCGCGAGTCGCGACTTTTTCGGTTTCGCGTTTTTCTTTCCACTGCTCGCGTCGCGGCGCGGGGTTTGCGAAAAGATTTGCGGGCGCGATTGTTGCGGAACCGGCGAATTCCCGAAATCGTTGTTAGATCCTGTTTCTTGAATCGTTTGATGCACGCGTCCAAGCCGCCTGTCGGCCGTCGAAATCGCTCGCGGCCCGAGTGGCGTGGCCGGCATGGCTTGTACCGCGGTATTGTGGGACGACGCGAACCGACCGACCGGCGCCGGCGGAGCCTCCGATCCAGGCGCGAAGGAAACGCGACGATTCTTTTTGGTACCCTTGCTCGGTTTGGTGAACGGCGTGGCTGCTCGAGAAGAAGGCGAAGAAGGACCCGGGCCGCCGCCCGTCTCCCCAAAATCTCCCCACCGCGCGATAAGAGACGCCCTCGCCGCCGCCGCTTTCGAGGAAAGTGTAGTGGGCGCCGGTGGCGGTGGATCGTCGCCGATTGGGACGAGCTCGTACGTCATCGCGCCATCCGCGACGGCGCCGTCTTCCAGCCAAACCGAGACCCCCCGGAGCCAGGAATGGTGCGGGGAGTTGGCATCGCGGGAGACGTCGCCGCCCACGCCGAGCACGGCGGCGAGGCGGTTACCGTCGGCTGGTGTTGCGATTTCGGTTGGCGGGTTCGACCCGACTTTTGCGCGCACCGATCGCGGATTGGTAGCGGTCGTTTCTTGAGTCCCAGACCCTCGCCCTTTCGTTCCCTGAACACCCTCCTCCGCGACTGTTTCTTCCTGTTCCTTCTTCGGCACCGCCGCCATGCGATCGCGTACCGCACGGTGCCGGAACCCACCACAGGCGGTTCGCGAGTTGACCCAAACCGACACGTCCCTCGCGCCGCCGCCGCCGCTGTCGTCCGTAGACGAAACAGACGCAAGCGCCAGCTCAAACGCCGTCGCCTTCCACCCCCCCAGCCCGCGCAGAAGCTTCGCGGCGCGAGCCGTGATTTTTTGAAGGTCGGGGGGGGGTAACACTGGAACGCCCAGTTCACCGGGATTTGTCTCGAGAAAGGGCAAAACATCGCGTGCGATGAAGTCGCCAACCAGCGGAAGCGTCTTTGCCTTGCCCGTGTTTTCGGCTGTCATTTCGTTTCCCCGCCAATTGGTTTTTGGTTTTGGGGCGAGACTGCTCTGACGGTCACCAAAGCGTTTCGCCGCCGCGTCCGCGGCGCGCTTCGCCCCACCCGCCGCAGCCCGGGCCGTGGCTTCGCCGAACACGGTGTTTGATTTTGGCATATCCACCACACCAGAGGCGGCGCCGAACATGACGCGAAGTTCCGTCGTTGAAACCGCGGCGGGTTCCGAAAACGGCGGCGGTGCTTCGGGGACGCTTTTTTGAACGTCTTTTTCGGCCTCGACTTTCGGGTGGTGAATTTCGGTTCGACTCCCTCCGCGAAAACCTCCCGCGTCAAACACCAACGGCGCCGTGGAGTCGCATCCACCCGCGATACCGGAAGACGAGTCATAGGTCGCCCACCGCAAATCACCCCCAAGTGTCGCCCAAAGCAAACCGCCGGTCAAACTCGGTTTCGAAAAGAGTTTCGGAGGGAGCATCGCGAACCCTTGAAGGCCGCTTTTGTTTTTATTTTCTTCGTCGTTTTTTTTCCCAAACTCAAGCGGCATCGATGAACCGGCGCCGAGCGCCCGTACACCCCCCCCCGTTTGCCCGTCCAAATTACCAGGAACCTCCCCAAACTCGAACGAAAGAACCTCCCCGGTGCTTGGAAAGCCCGCGAGGAGCAGGGCGTTACTTTTTGTAACGGTTTCTGTAACGGTTGGAGGGACGGTTTCTTGAGTTGTTAACGTGTCGGCGCTACAACGTAAATCTCGAAACCGGTCCCGCCACGGCGACGCGTTTTCAAACCGCACCCACGCCGGCGCTTGCTGTTTTTCGTGCCGCCACCTCAGCATCGGAACCGAGGGCTTGCGCAAATCGAACAAAGACACGTAGTCGTCGCACGCCAGCGCAAATGCATATTCCCGGAACGACGCATGTGTGGTGTCATTTGAATGGTGTGTATCCCGGAGTGATGACTGATTGCCCATACGTCCGTACTGAAACGAGCTGGGCGACCACTCCGCGATTGGCGGTCCACACAGCGCGCGCCACGCGTTGTTTCCTTTGTCGTCGTCAACAAGTAGCTCCGAAATCAAACACTTGCGATACGAGTTACTCTCCGCGGCGACCCGGAGGTCCACCCTGCGCACGGTCCGCGCGGTGGCAATGAGCGCGACTCTCGGGTGGTTTCCGTACGCGCACCCGACCCACCTCGTATGGGTTGTGTTTGAATCCCCAAACGCGTGCGCCGTCTCGTTTTCCGGCACGGCGAGCGACACCGCGCGCGAACTGTTTTGCGCGGGTTTATTTTTATTTTTGGGTTTCGAAACATCTTTCGCTTTCGCCGCGCGAAGCCCCGCCGCGTCCACCAACGTAAGCCCCCCGTTTCTGGACGCGATGAGCAGCTCGGGAAGGCCGTGCGGCGAAAGCGCGATGTCGGACGGGCACGCACCCGAAAGCAAATCATGTGACGAACACCAGAGCAGCGCCGGGTCGGGGGCGAGGGAAAATTTCGGTTCCTCCAAAGTAGAAGTTTCGAGTTTCGGTTTCTTCCGCCGCGGCCGGCCGAGCGCCGGCGTGGTGAACACGCCGCCGCCCACGGCGCTCAGCGAAACGCCGCTTGGGTCCCGGACCGCGCAAAGCACAGGCTGCGCATGTGCTGCGAAATTGGAAAGCCAGCAGTGCGAAATACTCGACAGCTCTATTTGAAGCACGGGCTGTTTCCCCCGACGCGTCGGCACGAGGTAATCAGCCACCAAACGAATTTGCGTTCCTTGTTGTGCGTCACCGTTGCTACTCGCGACAAGCCGTGCCTTCCCCACCCTGACTTGCGCCGCGCCTTTTCCGAACGTGCGCGCGACAGCCACGGCGTCGTCGTGTGCGTGCCGTGTTTGTTTCCGGTGTATCATCAAGCCATCATCAGGCCACGGGCAAATCGCCAGCGTGTTCCCCAAGCGCCGGGTCTGCGAATTTTCGAATTCGAAATTGTTTGAGTCCGCTTCCCTCAAACGCCGCTGCACGACGCGCTTGATACCGCCGACTGGTTCGTGACCCAACTCCAACGCCGCAACCGCTTCCGAGGCTTGAAATTGCAGTCTGAAGTCCACCTCGGGTGTGTCGTCGTCGTCCCCGGACTCATCGGTGTCCTCGTCCGATTCCGAGCCCGAATCGCGGTCCTCTGCCGAATCGTCGTCGCCCGAGACGTTCGCGTTTGAGAAGCGCGAGTGGTTTCCTTTCTTTTTCTTTTTCTTTCCTCCGTGTTTTTCCCCTGCGCCTCCAAAGCGTCCAATTGGTGCTCCTGGAAGCGCCAGGAGGCTCGTGTTCGCACCCACTTGCGTGATTCCATCACGGGGATCGTCAGCCCATTCACGAGTGTCCCACCGCGTCCCGCACTCGCCGAAAATCACCGATTGTGCCGACGACGTTAACCGAAGCGCGCCAGGCGCGGAAGGATCCGGGCGTGGCCTTCGCGTTTCCGGGACTTGCAGATGCGCGTTCGGCCCTAGCGGCCACACGATACCCCCGGACCCGCCGAAACAAACCGGCGGATCTACGTGTTCCCTCATCGCGGGGGTTACTCAAGCATCACACGAACAACATGCATCGCGACGATGCGGTACAGACCTGCGGTAAACGTGCGGTGCGCCGCCGTCGTTGTGACTCCCGAGGAACCGAATCCGTACTTTTTATTCGCACAACAAAGCAGAATGGTTTCGATTTCGAAATGCTACTGCCACCCATTCGCACTTCCGTCCCGCGCATGCCGACGCCCCCGTCGCTTCAGGAGCTGAGCTTCCAGTCCCTCTTGGCGAACGTTGGGTCGTTGACGAGCGCGCACGTGTCGTCTCTTCCGGAGCACGTGCAGTTAACGCTTTTCGACGGTGTTTTAGCGAAAGGCGCTTTGAACGAAAACGTGCTTCGCGTGTTCCAGCAAGCCGCGCGAACCTGCGCTCCCCTGTTCGCGCGCATTGAAAGCCTGAACCTGAAACCGCTACCGCCGCGACCCACCGCGACGCGCGCGCGGTGGCTGGGGGACAACCCGAGCTGGTACTAGGGAGGAGTCCTTTGGGAACGAAACGCGGTCTGGACCGGCCGATTTTCGAGCAGAACCCCGGACGAGGAACCGAAGATGAGGGCAAGCGTGACTCTCTGGATTAATCGAAGATGAGGGCAACAGTGACTCCCTGGACTGAAGTCCTCGAGAGACTCTGTCACACACCGGCGCTGTCCAAGGTGTACTGCTGACACTATTAATATAGACCCCGGCTTCCAAGAAACCAACCGCGAAACTCGCCTTTCCAACAAACTCTCCTCAGTCCAAACGAAACGTCTGCACTCCCCTTCCGCACACCGCGACGCGCGGCTTACCGTCGCAGTCTATGAACCCGGCGACGCCTTCGGGTTCGGGGCACTCCACGAACGTTCCCGCGGAGGGGGTTAGGGTGATTTCCGAATCCGGTAAAAAACGGACGATCCACATGCGCAAACGCTGGTCGTGCGACGTCGTGGCGAGGTGCATTTGTTTTTGGGGAACCGTGGATTCGGTTTCGAAGGAAAAATCCTGTGGAGGATTTTCGGCACCGTCGGTGTAAGGTGGACCCTGCCGACCACAACTTTGGGGAACACAAACACCGCCGCACCCGAGCCACACGCTTTTAATCGCGCTAGCGTGCGCGAACTTCTGCGCAAAAACAGACACCGGCAGGATTCGAAACAAGGAAGACCCGGCGGTGTCGTCGGAAGCGTGGTTAGCCGTGACGGAAAACAACGCGCACCGCGCGACTTGGTCGTCGCCCCCACTCGCGATCACGAAAAACCCGGGCGCCGCGGCGCAAACTGACACCGCGTTCACGCCGCTCTGGTGCGCGCCCGTTGTTACGTGCGCGGGATGCACGGTATGGAAGCCGGCATTGTCATCCTTGTTGCCATCCGCAGTTTTTTCTTTTCCAGTATCCTTCTGGATCGCATCCTTGTCTTTGTCCGTCGTCATTAACTCGTCGCGTTTGAGTCCTTCCACACTTGAGGTCAAGTCCCACACGACAATCGTGCCATCCGTCGCGCCGCTCGCCGCGAGTACCGCGACGGCGCCGCAAGGGGTCGGTACCCCCCCCACCGCCACGGAAAGCACCGGTCTGTCGTGGTACCGCAAGCTGGCGAACGTTCGCAGCTGCGAGCTCCCACTGTGCTGCACGGAGTCAGAAGAAGAGATGCGCCCGGAAGTTTTGTTCCAGCCGTTGCCGTCTGCGAATGTAACGGAAAAGTGGTTAACGTCTTGTGTATCGCGATGTATGGTCACAGTCACCAGCGTTAGAGGTAAAACCGCGTGCTGATGGATTTGGGAAAGCCCCAAGGCCGTACCCGTCAGCGTCATCGCCGACACCGCGCCGCTGGACGACGCCGTGAGGGCCACGCACCCGCCGCCGTTGGGAGGCATGAACCCCGCAATCGCCATGAACCGCTGGTCGCTCTCCACGGAAGCGGACACAAAACCGCACCCTTTCTTCCACTGCGCGTGGTTTTGTTTCGCAAGCGCGCCTCTTGTGGCGAGTAGGGACGTGCGCAAGTGCCAGTCGTGTTGTTTTGTTTCGTTCCGTTGGCCATCCTTTTCGTGGGCCTTTTCGCAAGCACCAGGAACCCCCAGGAACCCCCGTACCCACGAAACCCGCCACGCGTGAAGCACCTCCTTCGCGCCCGCGGTGAGGAGAAGGTAGGAGAGGTCAAAACTGTCTCGCCTTTGAACACGGACCGGAGCCGCACGGACCGGAGTAGCACTGCCCGGAGTACTATCCGGAGTAGCACTACGACTACCCGACAGCCCGAGACCTCCCCCCGCGAATGCAGGCACGAGCGCAACCGCCCGTACGGCGGCGCCGCCCACGTGCGAGCCGACTTCCGCCGGGTCTCGGGGGACGCCGTCGCCGCCGAGCACGTGCCGCAGCACGAAGCCGTCCTCGGAGCCGGTGAGCACGCCGATTGGCGAGTCGTGAGAGTTTTCAGGGGGAGGCACCAACGCGACCGTGTGCACTTCGCGTCTGTGTGTGTTTATGTGGGGGGTGACCGGGGTTAATTGAGGGGGTACGTACGACTTGTTTCGTCAACGTGACGTCGGTTTTCAAATGTTTACAAAACTTCCAAAAAACCAAAACCAGGTACCCTCAGAATCGCCTTTTGGCCGCATGTTGCCGTTTCCGACGTCGTTTAGGTGCCGTTGCGTCGCCACTTCCCGAAGGGGGCAACGCGAGCACACCAAAAAAACGTCGCACGAAACAGCGCCTTCCTCGAATCGCATTAATGCGCACGGGATCTCGGATTACTGTGTTGGAACGTCACCGGGTACCTTTGGGGAGATTTATGAACAAATGATAAAAAACCAAAAACAAAAAAAGAAGCAAGAAAAAGACGTACCCGTGCGACCACACGTTCAACGCCCTGGCGTGCCACGCCGCGTGCGCGTTGGTTTCCTTTGTGTAGCCGCCGTCGGTGCTTTCCGCACGTACAATGGACGAGCTTCGCCTCGCACAATACGTGATGTTCCCGTTCCTGAAAAACGCAAACGCGAACTGTTTCGTTTTCGTTTTCGTCATCGTCTCGCCGCCGCCGTCCATGCACAGCGAAAACGGCCGGTGCCACCCCCCGCACGACACCCTCAAAAGCTCCACTTGGTTGGAAAGGTCTCTTACCACGAAATCGGTTTCCCGGAACCCGGCGACGATGGTCGGCTGTGCGTTGTTTCCGGAGTTCGATGAGGTGTTTTCGCTTTCATCGCACTGCCAACAAGAGTTGTTTTCATTTTCATCGCACTGCCACCAAGCCGCGTCCACCGACGAAACCCCCGGCGTTGTTCGGTGCGACACGCGCCTCAGCGAAAACGGCGCGCGATGGGCGAGCGCCGCGGCGGACGCCGTGGATAAACGGCCCGCCGCGGCGGCGAGTTGTCGGTTCAGCTTCTTCATTGCGGACTTGTTGTCATTCGGACTTGTTTTTTTGAGGGTCAGTTCCGCTGCTGCTTCTATCAGCATCGCGGCTTCGTCCACGGCGGCTTTTTCAAACACGATCCGGCGCGCGGCTCGGTCCAGGTCTTCCTTGGAAACTGGAGTGGACGCCGCCAAACCCCAAACGCACAAACGCCCGTCCCGGCCGCCGGTGACGATCTCCACGTCATCGAACCTGTTTTCGAACCTCGCAAGCGTCGTGTCTCGCCGTGTTGCCGAATCGATTCCTCTTGTGTTTTTTTGACTCAAAAAGAGCCCTCGAATCTCCACCAGGGACACCGAGTTCGCGCCGTGCGCGCGTCGCTCAGCGGCGAGCAGGGGGAAGGCGTTTTTAAAAACGGTCGATGACGCGTCGTCGCCGCCATCGCCATCACACGGTTCCGCGGTGAACGCCGTTTCCGGTGCTTCCTCCACCCCAACAAACCCTGGTTCTTGAGTCAGGGAGGGATCCGCCGATTCTTTGGCGTCGGTGTCAAACACGCACACGTTCCCGGCCTGGTCGCCCAGCACCACCAGCCCCGACTCCGCGCGGTACGAACAGCACAGCGCCCTTTGTCGAAACGGTGACTGCGCGACCCCGCGCAACTCCCAGTCACTTTTTTCTTCGCTGTTTTTTTCTTCGGTATTTTCGGTCCAAAGCTTAACAATACCACCCACGGCGACGGTGAATATCTCGCCGTTTCCACCGACGAGCACGTCCAGAAGTCGTCGCGCGGGGGAAACTTGGGTTGACCAAAGCGCGGTGGCCTTGTTTGCACCGTGACCGTCTTTGAACGCAATCACGGTTACTCTCCCAGACGCGTCCGCGACCGCTACCCGCAGTGGAGCGTCGCCATCGCCAGCACCGCGCGATGACCTCAACGACGCGATGGCCACGACCGCGCAAAAATCTTTGTCACCAGAAGGTCCGCCGCACGGTACTTGGAAAATGTTTTTTCGCCATTCCCATTCACTACGTTGCTCGGTGTCCAAAGGATCGCTATCGGACGCAAAACAAGGCGCGCGCGCTTCGTGTATTTCCCCGCGGTCCGTGCCCACGAAAACCACCCCCGGTTTCACCAACACCATGGCTTTTAAAAGAATTGGCTTTGCGTGTTTCGCGTCACCGGTATCTCTGGAGTCGTCTTCGTCTTCCCGGGACGGCAACGCGGGCGCGGTGAAGGTTTCCAAACCGCCGTCTCGGTTCGATTGGTGGCCATTGGGGCTTTCCCCGTCTTCCCCCGGCACTCGCGCGTACTCGGATAGGTCCCACAACTTAATCGACGCGTCCGCGCCGGCGGTGGCGAGCACGCGCGCGCCGTTTGGATTCCGAAGCGTCAACGCTCGCCACACCCCTCGTCCTCGGTGTCCTCGAAGCACCACGACGGGCTCGGTGTCTTGCTTTAGCGTGTAGACGTCGTCCCACAGCCGAACCGCGCAATCTTCGCAAGCGGTGACCAGTAACCGTCGGTCGCCCACCACGAGCGGCGCGCAGTCCCACACCCGTCCGCCGTGGCCGTACGCCACGAAGCTCGCGCGCTGGTGATTGTGAAGGAAAAGTGTCAGTCTTGAGTCTTGCATTGGGCGATTTATGCACAGTGGGCAAACAGTCTTGTTTTCCGGTGCACGTGTTGTACTGGCGAAGCCGCACTCCATACAGGGCATCAAACCCCGTGTCTGGATTTGGGAAACGCCCGTACGGCCGTACCTGGTCGGTGACGCAATCTTGGTTGTTTTCGTCGTACGTGATTTCGGTTACACCCGGAACCGCCCAAACCCGCGCAGTCCGGTCGTCCGACGTGGTGAACACCCGGGTTCCGTCACAGGACCAACCCACGCGCATGATGCTTCCCTCGTGGCCTCGAAGAATACACCACGGGTTTGGGCGTTTTTCGTCGCGCGTGTTAGTATCGTCATCCGTCGTCGGCACATCCCCCGTCATTACCTCCCTTTTATCCGCCCCCGGTGCCCACAGCTGCACTTCGTTGAAAATCGTGCCTCCCGCTACCTGTAACGTCGCCATGGAGTCGCCGCGCAACGCCAATGAGTACAGCATGGACCGCGCGCTACAATCCACTCGGCGCAACATGTACGGCGGCGAGTTGCCGTCTCCCAAACTCCACTGCTCCACCGCGTTGTCCGCCAGACCCACGACCACGGTTGTTTTGTGGTTACGCGTATCGGGCGCCACGGGCCGCGCGTCGTGTATCCAGTGCCCGAGCGGCGGGAACGTGCGGAGCACTCGCAGGGACCGGGCATCACAGCCCACGTCGTTCAGGCTCACCAAACAGACGCGTCGTTCGCCCCATACCAAAATCGCGCGTCCGCCGCTCCTCTCATCGGACGTGACGAACGCATCCAGCGTGGGTGCGGGGAGGATGCCGTGCACTCTGGCGGAGGGAAACACGTCGAGTGATAGCAACAGGATGTCGCCACCCACCTTGAACGGGTCGTACCACCGCAAACTGGCGCCGATGCCGGCCAGCAGGGTGTCGTGCGCGCCCGTGGCGGTGGGGTCGGCGGCATCGGGACCATCACCTTTCGTCGGCGGCGTAAGCGCGCAGAGCGCGGTGACATCGCCCACGTACGTGCCCCGTGTCAAGCGACGCGGAGACGACATCGCGGCGATCGGAGCGCCACCCGCCGCGTACACCCGCCGAACACCGAACACCGAACACGCGAGTGCGGGGGTCTTGGCCTGGGGCGTCCGTACTCGCACTCGCAACGAAGAACGAACGCACGCAAATATCGGCGCCGAAATCCAAGCGCTCGAAAAAGGAAAAACCGAAAGCGAAAAAGCGCACGACCCATTTTTGACACGTGCTCCGTGTTCGGGCTTTCAGAGGCGACACGTCGACGGTGAGCCCTGGCTGCCCCTCGTAGCTTTGTACTTTCCGATGGACGTCGGCAGCGCCACACCCCGACGCACGCGCACCTTGACGGTTTACTCGACCCAACTTTCGGAAACGCAATGCCGATTCCCGTTGCCGTGTCGGGCTGGAAAAGCGACGCGGGCGGCGGCGTTGACACGGCTCCCACCGTGATGGAGACGTCCGGCCCGTTCGCCGCGCTCGCGAAGCGAAAAGCCGAGATGGCGAAGGAAGCGGCTGCTGCTGGCGGAGCCTCGGAGGTGACTGTCAGCGCTGACGCCGCGGTCGCCAAAACCGCCACCGCGGCCCCGGTTCCAACTCAAGCTCCCGCAGCGGAATGGGGCATCAACGTGAACAACCTGACCTGGAGTTACCCCGGAATCGATGGGACGCCTATTGTGGGCGGCGAGCCTTTGATTAAGGATTTGGATTTGAAGCTGAAACCGGGTTCTTGTTGTCTTCTTCTCGGCGCGAACGGCGCGGGTAAGACTACTTTGCTGAAAATCCTGGGAGGCAAGCACATGGTGCCTAAAAACAAAGTGCTGATTCACGGAAGGGAGGCTTTTTTCGACACCAACCTCACCACCAGCGGCAAGCTTTCGTACATCGGCGGCAACTGGTAAGTATTTCCCATTTACCACATTCCGCCGACTGATTGCCCATACAAGGCTGACACTTTTTTTTTTACAATCAGGCAGCGCGACGTTGCATTCGCCGGGTACGGCGTTACCCTAGCCGGTGATTTCCCCGCTAAGAAAATGCTGGACTCGGTGCCGAACGTTGACCCGAAGCGCAAGCAGCGCATAATCGAGGTGCTCGATATCAACCCTAACTGGCGGATGCACCAAGTTTCCGACGGCCAGCGACGGCGAGTACAGCTGGCGTACGGCTTACTCACCGAGTACGCGGTTTTGCTTTTGGACGAAATCACGGTTGACCTCGACGTGTTAGGCCGCGGCGATTTGATGGCCTTTTTAAGGCAAGAGTGCGAGACAAGACAAGTCACCATCGTGTACGCCACGCACATCTTCGACGGTTTGGAGCAGTTCGCCACGCACGTCGCGTTCGTGGCGGGCGGCGAGCTGCGGTTCTGCACGCCCATGGAGGAACTGGACGGCCTCGCGACGAGGGAACCAGGTAAGTATTTCCCAAT
>TARA_B110000208_G_scaffold192051_1_pt1 | contig 11601 bp, 13 predicted proteins | sample TARA_B110000208 | Tara Oceans TARA_B110000208 (sample SAMEA4397426) | marine metagenome | biome: Polar Biome; feature: [SRF] surface water layer (ENVO:00010504); material: water (ENVO:00002006), including particulate matter (ENVO:01000060) such as... | depth 5 m
TGTGACAAGCAACGTGGAAACACTTTTGAAGAAACGTTTCCAGAAATGAAGGATATTTTTAAATGAAAATAGCAGTCTTTGGATGTAGCTGGTCACATGGAGTAAAAGAGATTGATAATTTTTACTCTTGGCCGTATGCATTACATAAATTAAATCCAGATTGGAAAATTGATAATTATGCTATTGGTGGCTCTAATTTACAATTTCAAACTTTTTTATTAGACGATATATTAAGACATAACACTTATGATAAAATAATATTTCAAATTACCTCTCCTGGACGTCTTACTTACTTTGAAGAAGAGTATGACTTTGCAACACATTTGAAAGAATTCAAAACAAATTATAAAAGATTTGATATTGAAGATGGATTTTTTAGGAAAGTAGTTACAATTACTCCCGGGCATATGAAGTTACCAAAAACCGATAGTTTTTGGAACTTGCCAGGAAAATACCAGTTTGCAAAAAGTTATTATACAACAGTAAATAAAAGTATTTTTAGAACAGAATATAAAGCTCTTGTAAATTATTTAAAAGATAAAGTTGACTTAATGTTTATGCATAACGAAGATAGTTTAAAATTAGATATTTGTCCTGTGATAATGGACGAGTTACTAAATGTAAAAAAGTTTATAGCAGACAGCGGCGAGCATTTTAATATGGAAGGTTGTGATTGGGAAGCTAAATGGGTATTGGACCGTTTATGAAGATAGCAATTTTCGGATGCAGTTGGACACACGGTGTTGGACAAATAGAAAAATATATTAATTGGCCGTATTTCTTCGCCCAAAAATATCCTAATGCAGAAATAACTAATTATGCAATTGCAGCAAGTAGTGTATCTTTTCAAATTCATCAGATGAATATAGTTAAGAAAACAACTCCTGCAGATTTATATATTTTTCAAATATCAAGACCAGAAAGATTAACCTATTGGGAGCCTAAAACAGATTTTTTTAATTACTTAGAACCTGCTGCGCCCAATTTAAAACAATATTACCATGGAATCTTTCAATCTGTACAATGCTTAACGGCACCTCTTGCTGGGCAAATGCCTAATATGAATAATAAACAAAAAAGTATAGATTTTGCAAAACAGTATTATCGTAATGTAAATGTCGAGACTATGGATTTAGAGTGGGAATTATCACTTGATTATATTAAACGTAATACTGATTTTTGTTTTTTACAGACAGAAGGTGCATATAGGAATGTAACAGATATACCGTGTGTAGAAGATATACTTACTAGAGAAAAATGTAGAGAATGGTGGGAAGCGGGAACTCACTTCGGACGAACAGGGTTGCAATGGGTAGCAGATTATGTCGATGAAAACGTAAAAGAGATAATAAATGCCAAAATGTAATTTATTAAAAAATCACATGTGTATTACTGTTAATCGCAGCTGGCGACCTTGCTGTAGATTTGTCGGCAACCCTAGTGTAGATATTAATGAAACTAATTTTGATGAATATCGCACCGGCGAATTTTATCAAGGCATTCTCAAAGACATGGAGGATGGATGGGCCGAAGGTTGCAAGAAATGTATGCTAGAGGAACAACGAGGACATAAAAGTTTAAGACTAAAATCTAATGAAACACTTTCGGGCGGCCCCGAAATAGAATATATTGAATTAAGTTTATCTAACGAATGTAATTTAACTTGCAAAATGTGCTGTGCAGACTATAGTACAACTTGGGATAAACTTATTAGAAAAAATGAATTTTTAAAAGAATGGCATCATCCTGTAACACAACTTGGTATGAGTGTTGAATCTATATTTGCAGATGTAGATTTGTCTAAATTAAAAAAAATAAAATATCTCGGAGGAGAACCTTTTATTACCCCGCAAATAAAAGATTTATTTGAGTTCTTAGATAAAAATGGTATAATAGGAAATGTTAATTTTACTTGTAACACTAATGTTACAGTATTTCCTAACAAATGGAAAAATTATCTTAGTAAATTTAAAGAAGTTGAAGTTGAATTAAGTATTGACGGTGTTGGAAAAGTAAATGACTATATACGTCATGGCAAGAAATGGGATGTTCTATATAACAATCTTCTAAAATGGGTTGAGTACAGAGATCAGTCATCTAATATTGATGTAAATATTTTTAGCACAATTCAAGCATATAACTTACATGATATTAAAAATCTAAAAAAACTAGCTGACGATAATAACATGCAATTTCATTCTTCTTTACTAGTAGTGCCTGAATATTTAAGTGTAAATGTTTTACCAAAAGAATATTTAGAAGAAATAAAAGATGATGTTAATTTGAAATATTATAAATCGATAAAAGATGACACGCATTTAATAGAGAAATTTAAAAAATATACAGCAGATATGGATCGTGCAACCAATATTAGTATTCATGATCATATACCAGTGTTACGTAAAGTTATAGGAAAGGTTAAAGATAATGAAACATGATGAACCAGGATTTTATCTATTACCAATGGATCACCCAATTGCAATTGAAAATGTAAGAAGACATAGTAGCGAAGCTAAATGCTTAGACAACATATTTTCAAAAGAAGAACTCGACTGGGTATGGAAAAATGCCTTCACAGACGACAGTGTTCCAAGATTAAATAAAAACGGAACAGTAATTATTGATACAGACATGACCAAAGTCTACGATAGATACAAAGATAAAATATTAGAATGTGTAGGAGAAGTTGCTGCTGATACGTGTGCTATTGGCGGAAATTATTTTATAACACCTCAGCAATACGGATTGCATATGGATGCAATGCGTGAAAAAGGCTACAGAGGAATGTTAGAAAGTGTTCCTTTAAATGACAAACAGCGTGTATTCACAACTTGGAAAAACTTTATACTACCATTGTGGATGGGCGTTAACGATGACGAGTTTGACGGAGGACAGATTGTTTTCTTTGAACAGCGTGATATTGGTTGGGCTAAGGTTTATAATGGCGGCAATCAAACACCCGGTATTGCAAGCATTTATGAAATAGTTACAGACTATACTGACATACAATTTTATGACAGGAATGGCGTCGAGATTCCGAGAGAAGACAATGCAATACCGTTTGATAAAGAGTTTCATAAACGTTATCTAAATACTCCTTATCGGAGAGTGCAGGGGTTAAGTGCAGAGAATGTGTTTGATTGGACACCAGGATCCCCAATGGTCTTTGATGCTGTACAGTTGCATGCTACAAACGAAGGTTCTAAAGATAAAAACAAAAAAATGTGGAATAGTAAAATGGGACTTCTTATGATGTTCTATAAAGAACTAGATGAGGATCTTAAAGAAGAATGGCACAAAGAACAAGCAGCAATGTAGGTTGTTCAGAACCCTACAAACAAATACATTTTGACAGTGTAGGCAATTTAGGTCCTTGTTGCCAGTATGTAGGTGACCGTCCAACTACAGAAAATTTTGACGAGTATCTTTCTAGTGATTGGTTAGCTAATTTAAAAAATAAATTAGATAACGGCGAACGTGTTAGCGGCTGTGACTTTTGTTGGAAACAAGAGGACAAGGGTGCAAAAAGTATGCGCCAGAAACGCAATGCTTATTACGAAGGCAAGGCTGACAAGGGCACTGAACACATTATGATTACTTTCGGCAATCAGTGCAACACCGCTTGTCGTATCTGTAATGCTAGCCGAAGTAGTCTAATCGAAAAACAATATAAAGCTATGGCTAGTAGTATAGAAGATCCAAATCTATATAAACTTGTAACTAAAAAACACGACTGGACTAAAACAAAGACCTGGTATAGAAATATTGTCAATGATATTGTTGACAGATCTGACACTATTCGTAAGTTAGAAATATCAGGCGGTGAGCCATTTATTAACGTACATTTTGATAGAATGATTGATTCATTAATAGCAAGCGGTAAAGAACTTCCTGGACTTAATATTACTACTAATGGCAGTTTTACAGAAAACCAAATACAGAAATTAGAAGCATTTGACCACTTGCATATTAATTACAGTATCGACGGCAGCGGAAAAGAATTTTACGAATATTTGCGTTGGCCACTAAAATGGAATGACACATTAGAAAAAATTGATATACTAAAAAAATATCCGTGGATAACTTGTGAATTTGCTATTGTACCACATAATTTAAATATACTTAACTTAGCTGATAGTATTGAATTTTTTAAGGAGTATACAGAATTTCAAGATAGATTTAAAGTTGGATTTAGTTGGCTCAACGGAGCGCCTTGGTACAAATTAGACAATACTCCCGTTGATGTAAGACAGCAAGCAGCAACCCGTATAAAAGAAATTGATTTAACTAAGTATTCGTATGAAGAACAAGAGCAAATAACAGAGTTGTATACTATGATCAAAAATGCTAATTCTCCTTCACATATGAAAATGCTAACATCTCATGTAGAAATGACCGACAAATATAGGAATTGTAATACTTGGAATATAATAGGTTGGCATTATGACCAAATCTAAACCATTTTGTTATGCTCCTTGGACAACTGTCCAATATCAAGGTACGCAAGGAATAAAACCTTGTTGTGAATGGAAAGGTCCTGCTTTTAAAGGAAATGTTAAAGATTATCATAATAGCAAATATCTATCTAAAATAAAAACTGCTATGAAAACTCATGATACAGATATAATTTCAAAAAATTGTATTGAGTGCATCGAAACCGAAGACCTTGGCGACAAATCAACTCGTGGCTATATTAAAAGAGATGTTGACTCTAAGCGATATACTGCAGGACAATTGGGCAAGTTAGATTATCGTCCAGACAATTTATGTAATTTAAAATGCAGGATGTGCGGGCCTAACAGTTCTAGTTTAATTGAAGAAGAATACATTACTCCAAAAGTTCAACAAAAAGCAACTGAGTTACATTTTAATACCGGAATTAAAAGTCCTATCTTAGTAAGAGACACAGATGATGTTTTAGATTTTGATTTATCTAATTTAAAAACATTAGCAATACTCGGTGGCGAACCTACAGTTAATAAAAAAGTTTTTCCTATATTAGATTATTTGATCGATAACGGAATGAACAAAAATATAAGATTGCAATACACAACTAATTGCACTAGTATTAATAGACCTTGGATGAGTCGTATAGAAAAGTTTAAGGACGTGAATGTAAATTTAAGTATAGATGCAGCAGGTAAAGCATACGAATATATTCGTACTGGTGCAGAATGGAATAAAGTAGAAAAAAATATTCCAAAGATAATTGATATTGCAGAAGATTATAGTATTCAAATGGTTGTACAAACAACTAGTTTTGCAATTATAGAAGACTGGATAGAATATTTCCTACAATTCCCTACAGATACTATTAATATGACTCCGATGTATGGTGTAGCAGGAAAACTAGATTGTATTCCGGATCATATTAAAGCAGATAAAATTAAGTATCTAGAAAAATTAAATCACCCTACAGCTGATATGGCAATAAACCATCTTAAAAGATATCCTTATAATCCTGACCAAGCTAGGATGTTTAAAAAACGTACTATGTTTTTAGATAACATTCGAAGTACTAGCATTTATGACCTTGATCCTATTTTTGAAAAACTGTTTAACTGTTATAAATAATTGTATGAAAGAAAGTATTTGGAATAGACAGCGAAGAAATTATAAAGTTTACTTAGATGATCCAGTACCGTTAGAACTTGAACAAAGATTAGATGAAATAATCAAAATTTGCCCTATTCAAAGATCCGGAAACGGAACAGTGCAAATATACAAAGTAACTCAAGATGATACAGATATAAAAGAACTGTTTTCAGAATTTGTTTTTAAAAATAATAGTAATGGATATACTGAAATTGCTCCTATAACTGCACCATTAGTTTATTTTTGTTGTATGACAAAAGCTGCTGAAAAATACGACAGACTCCATGCTGGCATTATAGGTGGCGCCATGATGACCGAAACGCTCAACTCCGGATATGACTTTAGCTTCATAGGTTGTACAGAGGAACCTGATAAAAAATATAGAAAAAGATTAAACGCTTGCTTGCGTGAAAATTATGGCATAACATATAAGGTTAAGCCGCCATTTTTAGCTTTATGTATAGGCAAGGGAATTGAACCTAGACCAAGCAACCCAAAGTTATATACATTACAAAACGGACGCTCTGTAATGCACGACAGTTGTATTAATACCGACGATCCTAAACCTCAAGTATTATTTGTGAAGAAATCTTAGTAAAGGTCTTATACCAACAGGTCTTCTGTTTTTCTTTGCTAAATGAATTGCTTTAGTTGGCTGCAAATTAAAATCTACACAAACTTTAGCATAATCTTTTTCGTACTTGGTCCAAAAGTATTCTGGCCCAAGTTCTTCCATAAACTTAATACCCATACTAACAGTTGCTTGGCTATTCATATTAAAGTCATTCATTATAGTTACTGCGCCTTCTGGGGTATTACGAGCAAAGCGTAGCCCGATACGATTACCGCCCATTCCCCCTTTACTTAAACTAATACCTACAGTTTGTATAGCAGGATGATTAAAGTCAAACTCTATATCTCTTATACAACTAATCCAAGCGCCGTCGATGTGTACTGGTATATTCTGTTCACTACACTGATCTAGTATTTGGGTCATGTCGGGATGCACATCACCGTAAAATGGAAACGGCATTGCTATAAGTAATTCTTTATTAAGATTAAGTGTGTCTACTGTAGCGTATTCGATGTTGTTATCCAAACGCCAGTGATACTTATAATCGTCTTTGAATGTTTGCAGTGTTCCGCAGCGTTGATACAAGTCATCTATGTATTGTGTACATCCGTTTATAATATCAAGCCGAGTAAATGCCTCTAGCCCACTAAATGTACTGTACTTGTGATTGTTTAACCATTGCACAAATGTATCCCTAAACTGTTGATCTAAGTCAGGCGTGTGTACAGGATTATGTTGATAAAAATTATCATAAAATTTATTAATGGCACTACTGTACATAGGTTGCGGTCTATCATACTGTAGCCATTCTTGTGTGTATTCTCTATTAATGTTATCTCTCATATCTATACTTATAGGTTATATGTAAAGATAAGTACATATATGAGAGATAACACCAGTAAAAGAATATATTATGGATAAATTATGACAGTTTGGGCTTTTGGGTGTTCACATAGTAACGGACATGAAATGGTGTCAGGGTTTACACAAGATGATCTACGTAAGTTTTATAATCTGCATGGTTTTAAAGATTGTTATGATTACTTTGATTATCAAAGTAATTATAACGACAAAAAAATAAAAAAACTTTGGAAAAAATGGCACAGCAATTGGGTAAGTAATGATACTAATTTATCGTATCCTGGTATTGTTGCAAAATTAAAAAATACAGAATTAAAAACCTTTGCAAAAAACGGTACAGGTATAGATTATTCTTATAAAATGTTTCTTGAAAATAAACATAAGTTTAAAAATAGTGATATTATATTATTTGAATTATCGCCGGTTTTTAGATATGAAAGTACTAACGGCGAGCAAATACGGTTGGCAGATATTAAAAGGCCCCGAGAGTATAACCGTTATCCTAGTTCATTCATAATGAATAAGTTTTATAAATTTGTAGTAGATGAAATTAAAGAAGTTGCATATACTATAGATATCTATTGTTCAGACCAAGTTGCTGGGCAATCTCATTGTAGACAAATGCCGTTGGATGTTTATAAGTCTAACGATATTAGTTTACATCAGATGTGTGAGATGCACGAAATTCAACGATACCCGGGCAGACATTATCATTATGATGCACATAAATTATTTGCTGAATATCTTGTTAAAGAGGTTATAAAATGAAACCTTGCATACTTCCTTGGATTAACTTTAGCACTAATACTTTTGGTAGACCTCGCACTTGTGGATATGCTGATCAGACTACAGTAAAAGCAGCGCAAGTAAAACTAAAGGGTAGTACTATTAGTGACGAATGGAATAACGATTACTTCAAATCTATTCGTAAAGATTTTTTACGTGGCGAGTGGCCTGAAAATTGTAAACGCTGCAAGTATGTTGAAGAACTCGGCGGCAGTAGTAAACGCTTAGAAGAAAACGAATATCACTACGACACTAATGCACATCTTATAGAACAAACAACCGCGGACGGCAGTGTGCCTTATTATCCTAGCAATATAGATATTCGTGTTGGTACTATTTGTAACTTGAAATGCATTCATTGCGGCACTGGTGCTAGCAGTAAATGGAATGAAGACAAAGCTATGTTAGACAAGTATCCTAACACAGAGTTTTATAACATTGATAACAAATGGATCGAACAAGACAGTTTTATCTGGGACAACATTAAAGAAAATTTGCAACACACAAAACGTTTTAACTTCTTGGGAGGAGAGCCTTTTGCTAACAAGCAACACAATAAGTTTATTAAAGAAATAGCATTTACTGATACTGCTAAGGACATTACTCTTACATATGTAAGCAACGGCACATTACTTACAGACAAAATATTTGATCAACTTATGAGTTTTAAACAAGTTATTATTCGATTAAGTTTAGATGCTATACAAGAGCCAGGAGAATATTTTAGATTTCCTATTAAATGGAATAGTTTTGTTAAGAAGTTACAACTCATGGAACAATATGCTAAAGACAACAAGCACCTAGATATAGGCGTGCAATGGACCTGTAGCAACGTTAGTATGTTTTATCTAGTAGATACGTTTGATTATATGCGTAACCACTTTCCAAATATTAAATTTATATTTGCTAATCACGTTGAGTGGCCAATACATATGAGCGCACAGGTATTGCCATATGAAACTAAACAAATTATAGAAGAACATATTAATAATTATGACTTTGGAGAATATTCTAGTAAAGTGCCTTTTTATGTTAGTCATATGTTAGAAAAAGACCTATGGAAAACACAAGGCAGTGTCTTTATGAATTATCTCGATGATCTTGATGCAGCTAGAAAGGTTAATTGGAATTATAGTTTTAAAGAAATGGAATTAGAAAAACATGACCCTAGAGTTAATTGACACACGCTTTGGCAGAGCAGGCTACCCAAAAACTGTTGCTTACACTGAGAGCGATATGCCTGACAGATGGCCAGCCTCCTGGTCACGCCATCGGGCTTATAAAACAAATTATTATATTGAGCAAACACGCAAGCAATTTACGTATACTTTAAATAAACAAGGATACAGAGAACAAGAATGGAATGCTATAGATTGGAATAACAGTTATATATTTTTAGGTTGTAGTCATACGTTTGGAGTAGGAGTTTCAAATGAAGAAACAATTCCAAAGATTATGCAAGATAAACTAGGTGCATATTGTGTAAACTTAGGCATACCTGGCGGTAATAACTATTTTAGTATGGTTAATAGTGCTAAATTAATTAATGCAGGTATAGTCCCTAAAGGTGTATTTTACCAATGTACATATTCATCTCGATGGTTTAATTTTAAAGATAATCATTTAAATCCGTTTCTTGCTAATGAAAAGGGGCATAAAAAACATTTTAGAGACGCCCAGTATATTAATTTTTTAGACAGTGGTATTACTGAAACACTACACAGTCAATGGAAACCCATATGTCCTATAATTGAATTTAATATAGATAATATTATTCCTGACTCAAACAATATCAAATATATATCAAGAGACGGGTTACATCATAATTATTTGTATTTTGAAAAGGCAGTTGAAAACCTTTACGATAAATACAAAAGGATATAATATGAAAATAATAAACACAATTACAGAAAATACTCATAGCTATTTAACACTGCTTAGAGACGAGTTAGAAGACAAATATCCAAATAGAACTGAAAACTTTTACAAGTGTGTAAGAGACATGAAATTTGTTCTCGAAGCATATTGCTTAGACTTAGCAGAAGATTCAAATAGACATGTGCATATGATAGTAAGTCAATTCTACAAAGGAAATAAGTTGCAGTTGCACAGTGTGGATACAGAGCTATGGGCACATAAGAGACTTGTTAATTTAATATGTTTAGACGAAACAATACCAACAGAAGAAAAAACACAATTAAAAAAATTATTTCATATTATTCGAGATGCATTTGAACTTAACACTTACAAAGACAGTTATGACTATTTAGATAAACTTGTTTATAATCGAATAAGTTATAGTAAGTTTAGTTCAACTCCGGTTGACAGTGTAAAAACTGAAATTATATTAAATGCAGCCAACGGGCTAACACCTGCACTAGCTCACAATTATCATTATAGGGTAGATGTAGTTCCAGATAGTCTAAAACAAAAAGTTTGGCCATTAATGCATTCATTTCACGATTGGTCCGAACCAGGATTAAAAGAAGATTTTCTAATAAATTATGATACTAAAACATCTAATGAGTGGAGAGATTTGGGTGTGTGTTTTAATTGGCAATTTAAAGCACCTTTGATATTGTGTTATAGTTTACCAATGCCTAATAATTTTAAAAATAAGTGGGACGGTCCTGAGAGATTTGCAACAAGCAGAGAATCAACTGCTATTGGTCTAGGATTAAATTTATGGAATGTAATAATGAAAGTTGAGTCACTGGGATTAAACAGTTGTTTATGTAAATCATATACTCCAGAAGCAACTGAAGCATTTCAGTTGCAAACAACTGAGGATATCGGCGATAATAAATGGACACCTTTAATATTCTTATGTATAGGCACAGGAGTAGTGCCAAAGGGCGATCACAGAGTATATAAGCCTATGGGAATTATTAATACCCTAACGTTTGGAGAATAGAATTAGCAAACTCTTTATGAGCTAACATACCTGGGTGACTATTATCATTGGCCCTTGGGTGTTTTATTTTGTAATCATTAAGATATACATCTAGTATTTCTGTATTATTCCACAAAGGCGTAAGTGTATTGTTAATTTGTAAATGGTATCTTTTAGTTCCGTATAATAACGAATCAATATGATTAACTCGCATATACATATCGTTAAGCATGTCATAATCGCTATGTAAGTGCTTAAAAAATGCCTTGTCTCTAGCAGTACTGCCTTTGTGATCAACTATAATACCGTTATCATTAGTTTTGTAATAATGATATCTGTCTAAAAAACTCCAGTGTATAAAAACAATGTCACTAGGTTTAAAGTCAAAGTTAACAATAATATGCCAGATTGCTTTGTTACTATATCCACCTTTGCCTAGGTTAATACATTCTATATCTAGCTTGTCTGCTAGTAATTGAGGCCAAGCGTACTTACTAGGTTGGGGAAATATACTACATTTGTTTTTAAAGTCCCAAACATCATCTAGTGCAGTGCCTCTTGTAAAGCTACATCCAAAAGCTATAAGTCTACTCATCTAGTAGACCTATTACAAGCCATATCCCACCAATTACGCCTTTTAATGTTAATAAATACCCAGTTAGAAGGATCTTTTGGTATCCATAGTTCTTGACAATGCTTACAATCTATGTTATTATTATGTAAGTAAGATGTTATAATATGACTGCCTGTTCGTCTCGGAGTTTTTATTATGTATTTCATACAATATTTATAAGGGTTACAATGACTGAAGATTTAAAGTGGAGCAATTACGATTTTACAAAAATACCCTTTGACGACATCGTTAGTGTTGGTCAGCGTACTTTGTTGTACC
>TARA_B110000208_G_scaffold173_2_pt1 | contig 11580 bp, 6 predicted proteins | sample TARA_B110000208 | Tara Oceans TARA_B110000208 (sample SAMEA4397426) | marine metagenome | biome: Polar Biome; feature: [SRF] surface water layer (ENVO:00010504); material: water (ENVO:00002006), including particulate matter (ENVO:01000060) such as... | depth 5 m
TTTGGTCCACCCGCTAAGATTCCATCATACATCACATAGCTGTGCGTACGGCCATCCACGACGCAGCGTTCGGTACCGGTTTGCTCAGATGAACCGATTAGGCCAGAGGAATCCAATAGGCCCGCCATGCGCATTTCGGCAATGGCCTCAATAATCCCAGAGCCACAAATTCCAGTTACACCACTATCTTTAATAGCTTCCCAAAAGCTATCTTCGTCTGACCATACCTCACACCCAATTACGCGAAACCTCGGCTCTTTTGTGACCGAGTTAATCTCAACTTTCTCAATAGCGCCCGGAGCGGCACGCTGCCCAGAACTTATTTGAGCTCCCTCGAATGCAGGCCCAGTAGGTGATGAGCAAGCTAAAACTTTTTCTTTATTACCAAGTAAAATTTCTGCATTAGTACCTACGTCGACCACCAACACCAAATCCTCAGATTTATCTGGCGCCTCTGACAAGGCCACAGCGGCTGCATCTGCTCCCACATGGCCCGCGATACATGGCAGGATATAGATGCGCGCGTTTGGATGTATTTTGATATCCAGATGATCCGCAAAAAGTCTTAGTGCGTTCGATGTGGCTAGCGCGAAAGGCGCCTGGCCAAGCTCAAATGGATCAATGCCCAGAAATAAGTGATGCATCACCGGATTACAGACAAAGACTGCATCCATTATCAATTTTTTGTCAATTTCAGCATCGACAGAAATTTGTGTGAAAAGGGCATCCATTCCATCGCGCACAGCCTGAGTCATTTCCTTGTCGCCACCCTTATTCATCATGGCGTAGCTAACGCGGCTCATAAGATCTTCGCCAAACCTGATCTGCGGGTTCATAATGCCAGACGATGCAACCACTTCCCCGGTACGTAGATCGCAGAGATGTGCCGCAATAGTAGTGGAACCTAGATCCACCGCCATACCGTAGATGGTACCCTCATAAAAACCAGACCAAAGGTGTATGATCTGTGGATTGGTTTCTCCATCGGCATGATGAACGGCACATGTGACCTTCCATTCCCCTTTGCGTAGTACTTGCTGCATTTGTAGTAAAATATTAAAATCGGCCTGCACTCCCTTGAGCTGCCACTGTTTCTCTAGCGCATCTACCAAGCGCTCAAGATCACCAGAAGGATTATGCATGTCCGGCTCTTCAACTTCTACATAGTAAAGCCTTATTGAAGGATTTACAGTAATATCAATAACTTCAGCTCGCTTACGTACTACTTGCTTGTGTACTTGGCTTTCTGGTGGCACGTCTATTACAATATCTCCCTGAACTGTAGCCTGACAGCCCAAACGTCGGCCATCTACCAAGCCTCGTTTGTCTTTATAGCGCTGTTCGACTGAATTCCATTCCGACAGTGCCCCCTTCGCTACGGTTACTCCATGTTTGGAAAAATCTCCAAAACTAGGTGTGATTTGGCATTTTGAACAAATACCTCTGCCACCACAAACAGAATCTAGATCAACTCCCAATTTTCGTGCCGCGGTCAAAATTGGTGTTCCAGTTTCAAACCATCCACGTCTGCCTGAGGGGGTGAATAAGACTAAATGTTCCTGTGTCATATGCAAAACCTCTGCCAAAATATTTGAATAACCTACGCCTCATCTCATCAGGATAAAGGGCTTGAACGGCTGAAAATGGTCTATCAGCGGCACATCCAACAAAAAGAAGGACTTTAGCAGATTACCGCAAGCAAAAAGTCTAATTAATAAAGTTTTAAATGCTTATTATCCGCTACCCCCTTTCCGATCCGGTAAAGCCGTGCGATATGAAATTGCCAAGTGATACCTGCTGTAGGAGGACTCCAATGGAGATTCGCGAGGCTTTAACTTTTGATGATGTTTTACTTGTACCGGCGCAGTCGTCGGTCATGCCGTCTGCGGCAGATACACGAACAAAAGTTACTAAATCAATTGACCTGAATATCCCGTTACTCTCATCAGCGATGGATACCGTTACAGAGGCTAAGATGGCTATTGCCATGGCTCAAGCCGGTGGCATGGGGGTCATTCATCGCAATTTGGACACGGAGGAACAGGCGCGGCAAGTGCGTCGCGTAAAACGATTTGAAAGTGGCATTGTCTACAATCCGATTACATTGCGCCCAGATCAAACTCTCGCTGATGCTAAGGTCTTGCAAGAACGATATCGTGTCACTGGGTTCCCAGTAGTGCAAGACAACCGTGTTGTTGGCATAGTTACCAACCGAGACATGCGCTTTGCAACAGACCCAAATACTCCAGTTTCCGAGATGATGTCGATTAATAATCTTGCAATACTTCAAGAGCCAGCCGATCCGCGCGAAGCCAAGGAGATGATGGCTGCTCGACGTATCGAAAAACTTTTAGTAACGGATGGTTCTGGAAAATTAACAGGTCTTTTGACACTAAGAGATCTCGAACAAGCAGTTTTAAACCCTCATGCTTGTAAAGATCATCTAGGTCGTTTGCGGGTGTCTGCTGCCAGTACAGTTGGAGATGCTGGATTTGAACGTACAATGGCTTTGATTGATGCCGGGGTGGATATGGTCGTAATAGATACTGCCCATGGTCACTCTGAAGGTGTAGCTATCGCTGTAAGACGGGCCAAAGAGGTTGCGGGGAACACGCAGATTATTGCTGGGAACGTCGCCACAGGGGCAGCGACCGAAGCCCTGATTGGGGCTGGTGCTGATGCGGTCAAGGTTGGCATTGGACCAGGATCCATCTGCACGACCCGTATGGTAGCTGGTGTGGGCGTACCTCAGCTAACAGCTATCATTGATTGTGTCGCCGCCGCGAAAGCACAAGGTATCCCAATTATTGCAGATGGTGGGATAAAGTTTTCAGGTGATTTTGCCAAAGCCATTGCTGCGGGAGCTTCGTGCGCCATGGTGGGTTCAATGATTGCAGGCACCGATGAAAGCCCCGGCGAGGTTGTTCTTTATCAAGGTCGTAGTTTTAAATCCTACCGTGGCATGGGTTCCTTAGGAGCCATGGCGCGAGGCTCTGCTGATCGCTATTTTCAAAAAGATGCCGCCAGTGACAAACTGGTGCCAGAAGGTATCGAAGGGCAGGTGCCTTACAAAGGCCCAGCAGGAAATGTTTTACACCAGTTAGTGGGCGGTTTGCGCGCTTCTATGGGATATACTGGCTGCGCCACGGTCGAAGAGATGCGCCATAATTGCGAATTTGTGAAAATAACTGGTGCGGGTTTGAAGGAAAGTCATGTGCATGACGTCCAGATAACTCGCGAAAGCCCCAACTATCGGATAGGTTAGATGACACCTGGGGCGCACGTTGCGGCAAAAATTGAGGTGCTTGACGCTATTCTGTTGGGGGTCGCCGCCGAAAAAGCGTTGACTAATTGGGGACGTAGTAATCGTTTTGCCGGCTCTAAAGATAGGGCCAACATCCGTGATCTTGTTTTTCAAGCTATTAGGTGCAGGCGGTCAGCAGGTGCTTGGCCAGATGCGAGTTCTGCGCGAGCTTGGGCTATTGGTGCTTTACGCGCAAATGAGGTGGACCCCGTACAGCTCTTTACTGGGGTAGGGCATTCACCAACTAAGTTGAGAGCCAATGAACTAACAACCCAGCCAATTTTAGAGCTAGACGCATGGGATATTCAGGACTGGATGGCCCACGAACTTAAAATGTTCTATGGAGATACTAAGGCACGTGAGATGGCTCAGGTTCTGCGGCATCGCGCACCTATTTCACTCAGGGCTAATTTACAGAAAACATCTTTAGCTGAGTTGCAATCAGCACTAGCTCGCGCCGATATCGTTACTAGCGTTAATCCTATTTGTAAAACAGCGCTCACCGTGCACAGTAACCAGCGCCGTGTAGTGTTGCAGGAGGCTTTTGCTAAAGGCTGGTTTGAGCTTCAGGACGCTGCATCGCAGGCGGTGGCTGCGGCGATACCTATTGAGGGTCGTATCTTAGATTACTGTGCGGGTGGTGGTGGAAAAGCGTTAGCTTTAGCAGGGCGTTCAGGAGCCAAAATTTTTGCTCATGACGTAAATTTGGCACGTATGACTGAAATTTCCACCCGAGCGGTACGCGGTGGGCATGATATTGAGGTGATATCACCCTCTGATTTAGATCCAATGGCGCAGTTTGATACGGTCGTTTGTGACCTTCCTTGCACGGGCAGCGGCGCATGGAGACGGTCCCCTGAGGGCAAGTGGAGATTAAAAGAAACTGACCTTAAAAAATATTGTGAACTCCAACGCAACATTTTGGCTAAATGTTCACAGCATGTCGCCGCTGGCGGGACACTTGCTTTAATCACATGTTCGATTTTCCAGGCCGAAAATCAATTACAACGTGATTTTCTTATAAAATCTTACCCAGACCTGGGTTTTGTTATGGATCAGCAATATCTCCCATCAGCTGAAAATGATGGTCTGTATTTAGCAATTTTTAAAAAAAATAAATAAATATTATATTTATTAGAAATAATAACCAAGAATGTTTGGCAAATATGTCAGTTTTTAGAATAATAACAGCATCAATTTTGTAATTGGTTCAGATGCCCAGCTGATATTATTTTTCATACCAAAGGCTATTTATAGGCTCTGTCTGTGACAGCAAAGACCACAGTTAGAAAATTAGCTTTTAAAAGATAGTGCACAAAGCATTTTATAATCAGATTAAAAGCAGGTTCTTGGTATCGATTCTGTCAGCAATGTCAGCTTCGGTCGGCCACATTCAGGCCTAGGCGCAGTAAAACTAACTGAGATGTCCTTAAGTAAATTGGTAAATTACATCTTTTTTTAAAATATTCTTGATATGTTCTTGTTTTAGCCCCATAGAAGAACAATAAGAGAACATTACATCATTGTCCCCCTGATCAGGGTGTGGAATAAGGAGTGTGAAACAATGGCAACGGCAGATTTACTCAAAATGGCACCAAAATCAGGCGACCGTCAAAAAGCGTTAGACAGCGCTCTGGCACAAATCGAACGTCAGTTCGGCAAAGGTTCAATAATGACACTAGGGGATGGCGCTGTCATTCCAGGGATTGAGGCTACTTCTACTGGATCAATTGGGTTAGATATTGCTCTGGGAATTGGCGGTTTGCCAAAAGGGCGGATTATTGAAATTTATGGCCCAGAATCCTCAGGTAAAACAACTTTAACACTTCACTGTGTAGCCGAAGAGCAGAAAAAAGGTGGGATTTGTGCTTTTGTGGATGCAGAGCATGCACTAGACCCACTTTATGCTCAAAAACTTGGCGTGAATTTGGACGATTTACTCATTTCACAGCCAGACACTGGCGAGCAAGCTCTCGAAATTACAGATACATTGGTACGCTCTGGCGCAGTTTCGATGGTTGTAGTTGATTCAGTTGCAGCTCTGACACCTCGCGCAGAGCTGGAAGGTGATATGGGCGATCACCAAGTTGGAGCACAAGCTCGCCTGATGAGCCAGGCAATGCGTAAGCTCACTGGTAGCATCAGTAAGTCTAAATGCATGGTAATTTTTATCAATCAAATCAGAATGAAAATTGGTGTGATGTTTGGTAGCCCTGAAACCACATCTGGTGGTAATGCCTTGAAATTTTATTCCTCTGTTCGTTTGGACATACGCCGCATAGGGGCATTAAAAGACCGTGACGAAATTGTGGGTAATGCTACCCGTGTGAAAGTTGTTAAAAATAAAGTGGCTCCACCTTTTAAGCAAGTAGAGTTTGACATCATGTACGGTGAAGGCATCTCTAAAATGGGTGAGTTGGTAGATCTCGGCGTTAAAGGTGGGATTGTTGAAAAATCTGGTAGCTGGTATAGCTACGGTGATGAAAGGATTGGCCAAGGTCGGGAAAACGCAAAAATATATTTGCGTGAAAACAGTGCTATGGCGTATGATATTGAAGCTAAAATCCGCGCGGCTCATGGTCTAGATTTTGATCGTCCAAAAGACGAACCTAAAGCTAAAGATAAGGCTGCTGCAAATGATGATGATGACAATGTAGTCGATATATAATTTAACAAAATTTGTTTTTTTAAATCAACACCTCAGAGCGTAAGTTCTGGGGTGTCTTTCTTTGGCGTGGACACTTTGAAAAAGGAGTTGTAAGTCTGCTGTCAATCAAAAAAATATAAGGTTTTTGAAGACAAATGCCCACGTTGAATGATATCCGCTCGACTTTCCTCAATTATTTCAACCGGCAGGGACACCGTGTGTTACCGTCAAGCCCACTTGTGCCGCGTAACGACCCAACATTGATGTTCACCAACTCAGGGATGGTACAGTTTAAAAACCTATTCACAGGCGTAGAGACCCGCGACTATACTCGGGCGACAACGGCTCAGAAATGTGTTCGCGCCGGCGGCAAACATAATGATCTCGATAACGTAGGCTATACCGCACGCCACCATACATTTTTTGAAATGATGGGTAACTTTAGTTTTGGAGATTATTTTAAAGAAGAAGCTATATTTTATGCTTGGGAAATGATTACTAAAGAGCTCTGTATTCCAAAGGAAAAGTTAATAGTTACTGTATATCATGATGATAATGAAGCAGTTGCGTTGTGGAAAAAAATTGCTGGCTTAAGTGATGAAAAAATCATCCGTATCGCAACTGATGATAATTTTTGGATGATGGGGCCAACTGGTCCGTGCGGTCCAAGCTCTGAGATCTTTTACGACCATGGCGATCACATCTGGGGTGGACCTCCAGGCAGCCCAGAAGAAGACGGTGACCGTTATGTTGAAATATGGAACCTCGTCTTCATGCAGTATGAGCAGTTTGAAGATGGGACGCGCATACCTTTAGCATCACAATCCATTGATACAGGTATGGGAATAGAACGGGTCGCAGCCTTATTACAAGGAACCAATGATAATTACTCCACAGATTTAGTGCGCAACTTAATTGAAGCCTCGGCACATGCTACGTCAACCGATCCAGATGGTCCCAATAAATCTCATCACCGAGTAATCGCAGATCATCTGCGCTCGACATCTTTTCTTATCGCAGATGGAGTTTTGCCGTCAAAGGATGGACGAGGTTACGTGCTTCGCCGGATTATGCGCCGAGCTATGCGTCACGCGCATCTGATTGGTGCTGTTGATCCATTAATGCACCGTCTTGTGCCCGCTTTGGTACAGCAAATGGGGGCTGCCTATCCTGAGATAGTTCAGGCACAATCTATGATTGAAGAGACATTATACCAGGAAGAAACCCGTTTCAGAACTACATTAGACAGAGGCCTGAAACTGCTGGAAGATGAAGTGACGGATTTGAGAGCAGGTGGTGCCTTGCCTGGCGCCACGGCCTTTAAGCTTTATGACACATTCGGATTCCCGCTAGATCTCACCCAGGACGCCCTGCGCGAAAAAGGCATGTCGGTGGATACAGATGGGTTTGATACAGCAATGGCAGTTCAAAAAACCAAGGCACGTGCAGCTTGGTCTGGCTCTGGTGAGATGGCCGATGACACAATTTGGTTTGATGTTTTGGATGCCCACGGCGCTACAGATTTTCTTGGCTATGATACCGAACGTGCTGAAGGTCAGATTGTTTCTGTGGTTTGCAATGGTACACAAGTGGAAACATTAGGCCATGGCACATCAGTACAGCTAGTGCTCAATCAAACACCATTCTACGCGGAAAGTGGTGGTCAGATCGGAGACATTGGCCTTATTGTCACTGAAACAGGCACTGTCACCATTACAAATACCCGCAAGATAACGGACCTGTTTATCCATATTGGCACAGTAACCGCGGGCAGCATCACGAATGGTCAGGCCGCTGAATTGCAGGTTGATGAAATTCGACGTACTCGCATCCGCGCCAATCACTCTGCTACGCATTTGTTGCATGAGGCTCTACGCCGCGCGCTTGGTGATCATGTAGCACAACGCGGATCTTTAAACGCAGATGATCGTCTCCGCTTTGACTTTAGCCATGGTCAAGCATTAACTGCAGCACAGTTGCAGCAGGTGCAAACCGAAGTGAACAGCCTTATTCGACAAAATAGTTATGTTGAAACTCGAATTATGACTCCTGATGATGCTCGCACGCTGGGCGCTCAGGCTCTGTTTGGTGAAAAATATGGCGATGAAGTGCGTGTTGTGTCCATGGGCCACTTGTCTGAATCTGGCAAGGGTGCTTCCAAGGATATCTATAGTCTTGAGCTCTGCGGCGGTACACACGTTCGCCAAACTGGTGATATAGGTGGGTTTGTTCTACTCAGTGATGGTGCGTCGTCCGCCGGTGTTCGGCGTATAGAAGCACTCACCGGCGCTGGTGCAGATACACATATTCAAAGTCAGTTCAAATGTATGTCTGAAGTGGCTATAACACTGAAAGTTCAGCCTTTTGAAGTCGCACTACGGGCGCAGCAACTGTTGGATGAGCGCAAGACCTTACAAAATGAAGTAGCAAACCTGCGACGTGAAGTGGCCATGTCTGGCATTTCAGATATGGCTTTAAATGAGCCTGTAATAGCAGGCGGTAAGGGGTTTTTAGCGCAGGTTTTACAAGGCGTGACCGGTCGAGACCTTCCAGCTTTAGTAGATGCGCATAAAGTCAAGATCGGTTCTGGCGCTGTTTTATTGATCGCAAATTCAGATGGCAAAGCCGCAGTGGCTGCTGGTGTAACCGATGATCTGACAGTCAACCTATCTGCCGTTGATATAGTTAAGATTGCAGTGGCTGAACTGGGTGGCAAAGGTGGCGGTGGCCGAGCTGACATGGCGCAGGGTGGTGCTAAATCTATTAAAAACGCTGAGGCGGCGATAGCAGCTGTGAAATCATATATGGAGATTAATTAATGGCAAAAGCACTTTGGATTGCCCACGTAAACGTATTGGATGTAGACCGGCTTGGAGCATACGCCGCCGCCGCAACACCTATCATCCTAGCCCATGGCGGTGTTTTTCTTGCCCGTGGTGGGACTTATGAACAATTGGAAGGGCAGGATCACGCGCGAAATGTTGTGGCCCAATTCCCAAGTCTGAAAGCCGCTCACGATTGCTACCATTCTGAAGGCTACCAAGCCGCTATGAAATTAGGTGCGGGTGGGTTTCAACGCAGTTTAATGATTGTCGAAACAATCGATTAATTAAAAAAGGATGCAGGCAAAACCTGCATCCTTTTTGCCTAAGCCGACCGCGCTGCGCGTTTCCGCTCATGTGGGTCTAAATGTATCTTACGTAAGCGAATTGCTTTTGGTGTGACTTCTACCAATTCATCATTGTCAATGTAAGCAATAGCCTCCTCGAGCGACATTGTAATTGGCGTTGTCAGGCGCACAGCTTCGTCTGTACCACTGGCACGCACGTTGCTAAGTTTTTTACCCTTAAGGGGATTAACTTCCAAGTCGTTTTCACGATTATGCTCACCAATAATCATACCCTGATAAACATCCTCTTGGACACCAATGAAGAACCTTCCACGATCTTCAAGGTTAAAGATAGCGTAGGGAACGGATGACCCATTCTCCATAGAAATTAATACACCGGCACGACGCCCAGGAATAGCACCTTTGTGCGGTGCCCAAGTGTGAAATACTCGGTTCAAAACACCTGTACCGCGAGTATCTGTCATAAATTCGCCTTGATAACCTATCAAGCCACGTGACGGCACATGCGCGATGATACGGGTTTTGCCAGCTCCTGCTGATTTCATTTCAGCTAGGTCACCCTTACGATAACCAGTCAGTTTTTCAATCACTACGCCTGAGTATTCCTCATCAACATCGATAGTAACTTCTTCGATCGGCTCGTGGCGGACGCCATCCTCTTCGCGGAACAAAACACGTGGGCGACTGATAGACAGTTCGAAACCTTCACGTCGCATATTTTCAATTAATACACCCATTTGTAATTCGCCACGGCCCGCTACTTCAAAAGCTTCGCCACTTGGCGTATCAGTCACGCGAATTGCAACGTTTGTTTCAGCTTCATCCATAAGACGCTTACGGATAACCCTACTCTGGACCTTTTTGCCATCACGGCCAGCCAGCGGGCTGTCGTTGATACCAAAAGTTACAGAGATTGTAGGTGGATCGATTGGTAGTGAAGGAAGTGCTTCAGTGATTTCCGCCGAACAAATTGTATCGGCTACAGTTGCCTTGGACATTCCAGCTAATGATACGATATCACCAGCGACAGCTTCATCTATAGCAGCTTGAGAAAGGCCTCGAAATGCTAGGATTTTTGTGCAGCGGAATTGCTCAATTTTTGTACCGTCACGCGAAAGAGCTTTCACAAATTCACCAGCCCTAAGGCGACCTGTTTCAACGCGACCAGTCAAAATACGGCCAATAAATGGGTCTGCACCTAACGTGGTAGCCAACATCGAAAAAGGTTCTGCTGAACGTTCAGCTTGCTTTGGAGGTTCAACGTGTCGCACAATTAATTCGAACAATGCGGTAAGGTCTTTTCGAGGACCATCCAAGTCTACGTCAGCCCAACCTGCTCTACCAGATGCGTACAATACAGGGAAATCAAGCTGTTGCTCATCCGCATCCAACGCGGCAAAAAGGTCAAAACACTCGTCTAAGGCACGATCCGGTTCGCCGTCTGGCTTATCAACCTTGTTTACCACAACGATAGGTTTCAAACCCAATGCCAAAGCTTTAGAGGTCACAAATTTTGTTTGTGGCATTGGGCCTTCGGCCGCATCTACTAGTAAAACAACACCATCAACCATGGACAAAATACGTTCCACTTCACCACCAAAGTCGGCGTGGCCTGGCGTATCGACGATATTGATACGCATACCCTGCCAATCAACAGAGGTAGCCTTCGCCAAAATTGTGATGCCACGCTCTCGTTCCAGGTCATTGCTGTCCATGGCACGCTCTGTTGTGGCTTGGTTTTCCCGGTATGTTCCGGATTGTTTTAACAACTCATCCACCAAAGTAGTTTTGCCGTGGTCAACGTGTGCTATGATCGCGATGTTACGCAGGTCCATTGGATGCCTCTTCCTTGCTCTCCGCGGCGCCTATACTGCGCCGCAGAGAAAGGAAAGGGTTACTTTTCTGGTATTAACCCCTTTGGTGCAAATCTAAGTACTAAGATTAAAATCATACCCATGGTGAGCAGCCGCATGTGTGCCACAGATTCAAGCAAATGAACGCGCAAACCATTGTCCTCAGCCATGCCAGAAGTAATAGCTTGCATTAAAAAAGCGCCGATTGGCTCTACCTGAACCCAAAGAAAGAAAATCAAAAATCCACCAAGAACAGAACCAAAATTATTACCAGAACCACCTACTATTACCATCACCCAAATCAAAAAAGTAAAACGCAATGGCTGGTACGAGGCAGGAGTAAGCTGACTATCGAGGGTCGTCATCATAGCCCCGGCCACACCACAAATTGCAGAGCCTAATATAAAAATCTGTAAATGTCTCGCGGTGACGTTTTTACCCATAGCTTCAGCGGCGACTTCATTATCCCTAATAGCGCGCATCATACGACCCCATGGGCTCGCTAAAGCTAACTGCGCCAGCAACAAGACTATGACCAGAACTACAGAAAATAATCCAGCGTAACCGAGTTTAACTACTATTGAGGATGCAGTGATTGGGTCAACTCCGATACTTGCAGCACGTTCTACAAAGCTTGCACTTTCTT
>TARA_B110000208_G_scaffold47568_1_pt1 | contig 11580 bp, 13 predicted proteins | sample TARA_B110000208 | Tara Oceans TARA_B110000208 (sample SAMEA4397426) | marine metagenome | biome: Polar Biome; feature: [SRF] surface water layer (ENVO:00010504); material: water (ENVO:00002006), including particulate matter (ENVO:01000060) such as... | depth 5 m
TAAAATGCTTCCATTTAAAACCCAGAACGTCACTGCGTATAGCGCGGCGATAACATAAAAATAGACAAATGAAGAAGATACTACTATTTTTGATTATGTTAAATTATTCTACTTTGGCCTTCACACAAGCAGCAGGAGATAATTTATTTGATAATACATTCCTACATCAAATAAATCTAGAAGCACCTGGTTTGGAAGATATTTTGCCTTGGTCGATGCCAGGTACTTATGATCAACCTGTTAAAATGACAATAGACGGAATTGTTGTAAATTCCATTCATATACGAAGAAAGGGATATACATCTAACGAAGGCAATAATACCAATCCACCTTTCAAAATAGATGTTGATCGTTTTATTGTAGATCAAGAATATGATGGTATTGATAAATTTAATTTACTAAACCAGTTAGTGAATTCAAATCATTATCAAAACAATGCTCTTGCAAACTCTTTATACAGAAGAGCTGGAGTGGCTGCCCCTCACACATCATTTGCAGAAGTCTACATAAATGGTGAATTTATTGACATTTACACCATTTCTGAAGATATTGAAAATACTTTTTTGAAACAAAATTTTGCTTCTAGTGATGGTAATCTGTACAAGGGTGTTGAATTTCCTCCTAATGGAGTTAATGTACAAAATGGCACAATTGACGAATTCAATAATTATATAGATAATGTAAATCCAATGAACTGGGGGGATTATGTTGATTTACATAATTTATTTAGGGTCATTACTGTAGATCATATGATTAATGATGATCCTGGTGGTCAAAATAATGTTATGTATTTTGAACCTAAATTAGAAAAAATGTACGCCATTCCTTGGGATAAAAACTTATCTTTTAGTGGTGTGCCTTTTAATCAGTTATTAAGTCCAAATGTTCCATTTTTAGAAGGACAATCTTTTTCATTGATTAATGATCCTTTAATAAAACCTATCTATTTACAAACTGTTTGTGATTTGACATCCTATTTATTGGATTCTACATTTGTAGAGGAAGAAGTAATGCATAACTATGATATACTTGGTACTAATACACAAGGAATTGTAATATCCTCTCCACAGCTCTATATTGACTTTCTTTCGGAGACTAAAGACTCTTATACCAATGCCTTAGCTACATTAGGCTTTCAAAACTGTTCTGCATCCAACATATCATTCCCCTTAAACAATACAGACATAGTAATCAATGAATTTGTAGCTAAAAGTGATCAAAACGGTGTGCAAGAACCCAACGGAGGTACACCAGACTGGATTGAATTATATAATAACACCAATGCAGATATTGCATTGAATGCTAAATTTTACCTTAGTGATGATAAAGACTTTCTAAAAAAATGGCATTTTGAACAAGAAGAAACTATTCCCGCTAATGGATATTTAATTTTATGGGCAGACAGGGATGTACATCAATCTGGTATTCACACTAATTTTAAAATTGGAGCTAACGGAGGAGATTTATTTATGACGTATGAGGATATGACAATTGTTCAAGAAATTAGCTATACTCAACAAGAGTTAAATAAGGCCTATGCTAGGGTTCCTAATGGAATTGGTGATTTTACTATTCAAAATCACACTTTTAATGCGACTAATGAAAGTGTCTTAAACACAATGACAAACAATGAAAATAATATCATCTCGATTTATCCAAATCCTTCGAGTGGTGTGTTTTATATAAATGGATTAGACTTGACAAAAAAAGGAACTTTTATCATATCAAATTCACTAGGCCAAAATGTGTTGACATCTCCTTCTACAGAATTTATGGAATTGAACAATTTGACAAATGGGATGTATTTTCTTTTGATAAAATATGACAATGAAATTAAATCCTTTAATTTAATTATCAATAAAAGATGAAAAAATATGTTGTACAACATTATATTTAAATTCATAGAACCCGTCGGGATGTTACGTTTCATACACAACAAGTTGAAAAACATTTAAAATGACGAAAATCAACTATTCTAAAGAAAGATTAAGAAGTAATTTAAGAATGGGAATAGTTTTTTCAGCAATCGGAACTATGCTCGTTTTACTATCTCTTGTAACTGGAAATTGGATATATATATCAGTTCAGTCAGTTGGAATTGGTCAAATAGGAGCTGGGATTTTTATGTTTATGATTTATTATTTTGAAAGCAGAAAACAATATCTGACCCTGAAAAACGGAGAATTGATAAAAAACACTCTATTTTCAAAAAAAATAAAGCTGAACCAAATAAAGTATATTAGAGAATTTGCTGGAGATCTAACACTTATTTCGGAAAAAAACAAGCTTGTAATTGACACTCAAATTATGGATCTGAATTCTCTAGTGGAACTAAAAAATGAATTGAAAAATTACAATCTGAAAAATAAAAACGGTGTACATTAACGTGTATTATTAATTGCTTGCAGGGTGTTTAAGGCCTGTTGTTGAAATTTAACTTCCCTTAGTTCTATATGATTTAGTGCTTTTAACGCGCCACTAACCATACTGTTAGACGTTGTTATGTCACATGGGAACCAAATGATGAGAATTCAATAATCTAGTGCAGACTATATTAAAATTTGGAAGGTATTTCAATTTTTGCCAATAAATGTATTAAATTGATAACATTAAAAACTAGAATCATATGAAACGAATTAATTTATTAAGTTTAATTACACTACTGTTTTTTGCTTGTTCAAAAGATAACGATTTGGCATCACCCGATTTCAAAGGGGGTACAGAGTATATGGTAACTTTTAACATTGATTGGAATAGTATCGATTTTCCAACAGACTATCCATCGAATGCGCATTTTTCTAAGCTAATTGGCTGGAGCCATGATTCTACTCAAACTTTCTTTAAAATTGGAACTTCTGCCTCAGCTGGCATAAAAAATATGGCTGAAACCGGAGCCACATCACCACTTGATACCGAATTTGTCGCGTTAATTGAAGAAGAAAAAGGTTTTAACTATTTTATTGGGAGTAATTTAGGTACAGGAAACGGAGATATTGTTCTTAACGTAGAAGTTACTAACGAATATCCCTCTATAACATTGGCAACAATGATCGCCCCAAGTCCAGACTGGTACATTGCTGTTGTAAACATAAATCTGCTGGAAAACAATTCATTTGTTAATCAAAAAACTGTTGAGGCACATGTGTATGATGCAGGAACTGACGATGGTGCAACATATACATCCCCAGATGAAATTACTTCCCCTCAACAACCAATAAGTTTATTTGTTGATTCGCCACTTGGAAATGGTGTGGAATTAAATGCAACAATTGCAACTGTTACTTTCACAAAGTTATAAAATTTGTTATCAAATTTGGGCTGGTCGAATACATCGGCCTGCAGAACATTAGAAGGAAATAGCATTACAGCAAACACAGAGCGCGATTTACTGCGATCCGAAGGCATTTTCGTTTAACAATGAATAACCGCAATTATGGCGGATTCGACTACATCCGAATCCACTCAAAATTTCAAGCGAGAGTGCTTAAGCGAAAAACAGTAAATTATGCCCGTAACTGACGGATCTACTAAACGTTGTAGGCAATTAAAAAACACCCATAAACATCAAACAAATTCAATTAAAAAACGCTAAATGACAATGAATAAATTAATAATCTTAGCGCTAGGGCTTGTACTAGCATTTAGTGCTTGCAAAAAAGAGGAGGACACAAAAAGTCCAACACTAATATCGCCAGGAAATGACCCAAATTTTACAATTATTGCACATACTGATGCAGGATTTACAGCAACTAACAGAAAAGTAGATGTGTTTGGAATACCAATTTATGCCTATTCAGATGTTGAAGATTTAAAATTATTACACGCAGCAAATTTAATGGCTCAATATTTAGATAATGATGAAGATGGTTCCGTAGACAATTTAACTTTATTAAATGCATTAAATTCAAATAATGCAGCCTTGTTTATGTGGAAATCAGAATCTCAAATAAATCTTAATGCACAGGATTTGGGTGCTAACGAAACGAATCCTTATTGGCATACAAATGATCATACTGGACAATTTGATGCAGCACTAGAAGAAATTTGGCACGTAATTACACATACAGGGTATGCTAATGCTTACCCAACAATATTTGGAGAAAACCCTGGTACTTCATTAGCAAATGCTATGGATATTGCAAGAGGTGGAAACTTCACAACAATTCCAAATCCATATCCAGAGAACGCTTGGTACACTTATGATGATCAAACTTGCGAATATGAGTGTATGTCAACTGAATATATTTATTGGGCAATGAGTTCTATTCTTGGTGGTCAAGAAAATAGATTAAATGAAATATCTCAAGAATGGGATTTAAACACTAGTGAATTAGTACAAAGTACAGATACAGGAATCTATTCTCTACTAACAGACCCGCAATATAAATTTCCGACAGTATTGCCAGACGGAACATATAAACAATGAAAAAATGCCCATAACAAAGGTATAGTTAATGGCGGCTTTGTGTGTTGAAATAAAAATTATAGCAATTAACAAACTCAGTGGCTAAGTAAAAAAGGAAGTGCTTCAAAATCCGCGACTATCCATACATAAACATCTCACCTACAAGAAAAACATGAAAAATATTTATTTAATAATAATGGTTTGTTTAATAGCATCTTGCGATTATCAGATGAAAAAAAGGGTTGATACTAATGAAAATCCTGACTTGTCAGCAAAAAATGATTCAACTATAAAACTAATTGATAACTCACCCCCTACAAGCTCCAAATCAGAAATACTTGAACTACCCTTAATTGGGTCATTTGAATTGGCTAAGATGAAAATAGACAGTTTAAATAAGTACGGGGCAGGTGACTGTGGGCGAATAGTTAGACGATATTCAATGCCAAATGTTGGACTTGCAATTGACTCAATGACTTGTGGAGAATATGGATTTACTTATTCCTATTATCTTCTAAGTGACAAAGACTTTATACAAGCTGTTTATACGAAAAAATCAAGTTCAGTTAGTAACCCAAAAACAAATTCCTACTTTTTTGTTCAACAAGAACGAGTCGTCGACTTTAACTCAGTCCCGGCCACCTCTAAGACAAAAGTCGATACTATTAGCGATTATACGTTAAGAGAAAATCCTATCGACAAGAAATATTCGACTGAAATATTAACAGACAAACAAATAACCTATGAATACTTTGAGATGGAATATAAAGCTACATGGGAAATAGAAATGGACTATTAAAAATGAAAAACGACAGACCAACTCTATACATAGCAAATGGGGTATTAAATGATTTAAGATAGTTCTGTGCTCTTTGTAAACACCACCAAATCGTTCATTTAACTTTTATTTAAAACAAAATACAACATTTTTGATCAGTACAAACTCGGAAGTTTATCGCTTTCTACCGCCCTACTGGCCACATACTAAACATTGTACGCTAGTTGAACTATGACAGATTACAAATTAATATCGAATGACGAGTTAACGGAACTTGCAATGAGTAACGGAATTATAACTTGGAATCAATTAACCAACTTCATCAAAGCGCTTCCATATGGCAGGAATATGAATCGTAAGGATCTTGGATTGGTTTTATCCGAAAAGAAAGGGACCTGCAGTTCAAAACATGCTCTATTGAAAAGTATAGCGGATTTTAATAACGTTCCAAATATTGATTTGATAATCGGAATTTATCGAATGACCGAATCAAATACGCCAAAAATTGGAACTGAATTGACTGAGAACTCAATTAAATTTATTCCGGAAGCTCACTGTTATTTAAAAATCAATGGTAATCGAATTGATTTGACCACAAAAGAATCTGAATTTAATAAAATCAAAAAAGATATACTACAAGAAAAGGAAATTGAACCTAATCAAGTTTATAAATTCAAAGTAGATTATCATAAAGAGTTTGTAAAGAAATGGATGAAAGAAACAAACTCCAAGTTTACATTTAATGATATTTGGCGTATTAGAGAAAAATGTGTCGAAAATCTAATTGCATGAAAATTGATAGAACAGGCATTATATTATATACAATAGAACACAAAAAGTGTGTAGACTTCTATCAAAATGTGGTTGGGTTGAAAGAACTATTTTCAACTGAAAGTTTGACCTGTTTTGAATTTGGAGATTCATATTTAATGGTAGAGATAGATGATGAATTTTGTGGAGTGCAAACCAAAGAAAAACGAATTAGGACTTGCTTAAGAATGAACGTGTCAGACGTTAAAAAAATAGCCTATAAACTAATCAGAAATAATATAGAAGTTGACTATCAAGAACACTCCTGGGGAATAGTAGCTAAATTTTTTGATCCAGACGGAAATCTGTGTGCGTTCAAGGACAGTGAAAAATTTGAAAAGCAAATTGAAAAAAATAAAATGAAATAAAACCAGCGTACAACGCGGTATATAAACATCTCACCTACAAGAAAAACATGAAACCGAACTCTGACATATTTAAAAAATTAAACTTTATCTCCGAAATTAAACTTAAAGACGAAATACTAGAAAACTCTAAAATACTAAACTTTAAAAAAGGAGAAACCATCGTTAGACAAGGAGAATACGTCAAAGTTTTACCCCTAGTTTTGTCTGGAAGTATTCGAGTGTTTCAAACTAAAGAGGATCGAGAGATTTTACTCTATTATGTAGAAATAAGTCAGACTTGTATCATGGCTTTATCTGCAAGTTTTTATAATAACAAAAGTTCTTCTCAGGGAATTGCAATTTCAGACACTAAAATATTAGCCATTCCAACACCATTTATTGTGAAATGGCAAAGAGAGTTTAGCTCTTGGAACAACTTTGTAATTCGAACTTTTAGAAACAGATATGATGAACTTTTAGAAACTTTTGATAGTGTTGTATTTGAACATATCGATGAAAGAGTTTTAAAATACTTGAAAAACAGAATAAGTAAACAAGACAATTCAATAATTAAAATATCGCATCAAAAATTAGCATACGAATTGGGAACAACAAGAGTTGTTATTTCACGCATTTTGAAACAATACGAATTAGAAGGAAAACTACTAATTCGCAGGGCAGAAATTGAATTATTATAAAATATTTCACGGTTTGTATCTTTTGATACCGTTATCTGTTTTATTGTCACACTACCTTGCATCATATTTAATCTTCAATATTGAAAACAGGATTTCGAAAGTTATTATATCATAATTGGAAAAATGAAATTATTTACCTTAAAATGTTGAATTTGAATTATCATTAATATATGACCCAACTACAGAAATACCCCATTTACTTAATCTTTAATTATGAATATATAAAATCTATAAAAATGAACAAAAAACAAACAGTACTTAGTCTAGCAATCTTTTGCTTTTCAATCACATCACACGCTCAATTACCTGACCCAGGTTTTATTGTTGACAACAATACTGCAATCGTGATTACTGACCCGCAAAATGATTTTCTCAGCGAACATGGAGTTGCATGGGGCTTAGTTGGTACAAGTGTAAAGAAAAATAATACCATTGAAAATATTGAAACTTTATTCAAATTAGCTGAAAAATTTAATATAACTGTTGTTATCTCACCACACTTTATATATGCACACGACAAAAAATGGAATTCAAAAGGAGCAATGATAGAATTTGCTCATCAAGTAGATTTATTTAAAAAAGGAGATCCTATTAAAGAAGAGGATTTTGAAAATTCAGGTGCAGATTTTCTACAACGGTATAAGAAATACATAGAAAAAGACAATGTGATTATTACTTCACCACATAGAGTCTTTGGACCAGAAAGCAATGATTTAGTTTTGCAATTAAGAAAAAGAAAAATCGATAAAGTTATATTAGCTGGGATGCTTTCAAACCTTTGTACAGAATCACACCTAAGAGAACTAATGGAACAAGGTTTTGAGGTCGGTGTTGTTAAAGATGCAACCGCAGCCGTCATATTACCTGAAATGAATGGGTATGAAGCAGCATTAATAAATTATGCTCTAATTGCAAGCCACGTTTATACCACTGTTGAGATTAAAAAAGAGATCACAGACTTCTATGGGAAATAATGTAATTGCAGAGGCAAGCCGTTCGCTGAAGGTTTCACAAAGTCTAACAGAAAATGATTGGATAAAATAATTCATTACAAATCCCTTTAAAACACAATGTTAAAGCCACGTTTACCTTAGGGTGAACGTGACTTTTTATATACCATTATATCAGAAATTGATAGGTTTAGAAAATATTTAGGTTGAGCTAATACTAATCAAATTAATTTTTTATGAAACAAATTTACATTTCACTTGCAATTATGATTTTCCAATTTAATGGAAATAAAATCAATGCTCAAACAGTTTGGACAGGTCCAAAAACTACCTTCACAAAAGCAAATTATGCCAATTGGAGCTTGGAAGCTAATCAAGATAGAATCAGCAAGGTATTTTTAATATTAAAATTAACTAAACCAACTTGTATTAATGGAGTGCCAGGTGATACTGAATGGGCTTATGGTACTACGGCAGAGTATACTTCACTAACGCACCAAACTTTAGGAAACTTAATTGTAGTTTCTCAGACATTGTAGATGGTCAAGATATAGTAGTTCACTTAATAACAAATGATATTTATCTCGATTTAAAGTTTACTTCTTGGACAAGTGGAAATATTGGTGGTGGATTTGCATATGAACGATCAACTGACCAATCGTTGAGCAGTAATGGAATTGAATTAGAGAACAGCATTATATTATTCCCAAACCCTAGTGCTAAAACAAAGGCAGCAAAATCGCACTTGTTATTGTGCGAGACCGTTACAGGGAATTAAACCAAAAATATTTCTGATGAATTATGTATAGACAAATAGAAGAATCTCAAACCCTTTTAATAAATACTCAATCTAAAGATTTAGAATTACAAAATAAGAAAATTATTAAATTTGGATTTGGACAATCCCCTTTTATGCCTCCAAAGTTGGTTTTAGAGTCCTTAAAAAATTCTGTGAATCATAAAGAATATACTTCCGTTCAAGGAGATTTGGACCTTAGAAAATATATTTCCCAATTTCATAATGCACATAACGGGTTAAAAGTTTTACCTGATAACATATTAATTGCTTCTGGCTCAAAAATATTGATTTTCAATATCCTCATGTCATTTAAAAAAGCGGATGTTTTTATCGCTACTCCGTCATGGGTTTCTTATGCACCTCAAGCAAAATTAGCCGGTCATAATATTATTAAACTAAAAACTTCCTTTGAAGAAAGATGGAGAATATGCCCAAGAGTTATTAGAGATGCTGCGAAAAATAAAAAAAACAGAGTTTCAATAATGATAATAAACTACCCTGGAAATCCTGATGGTTTAACCTATAATGAAGAGGAACTTAAGGATCTTGCACGGGTCGCAAAGGAATTAAATCTTTTAGTTATTTCAGATGAAATCTATGGATTACTCAATCACGATCATGAGCATAAATCTTTTGTAAATTATTATCCTGAAAGAACAATAACGACTACCGGATTATCCAAATGGTGCGGCGCAGGTGGTTGGCGCTTTGGAGCCGCCTTTCTCTATGAGAATATCGAGCCTGAATTTAAACAAGCACTAATAGGAATTGGATCTGAAACATATTCTTGTGCTCCAACACCTGTTCAAATGGCAGCTAAGGTAGCTTACCAAAACTATGATAAGACCTTACAATATTTGAAAATGCAAACAAATATATTAAAGCAAATCGGAACCTATTGTACGGAACAATTGAGTTTATGTAAAATACTTGTACATGCCCCTAAAGGAGGCTTTTATCTTTTTCCTGATTTTTCTATTCATAAAAAAAAATTACATTCTCGAGGTATAAATTCATCAAATGAATTATGCCAGCAGTTGTTGACAGAAACAGGTGTTGCTCTTTTACCAGCATCTGCATTCGGATTTGACCAAAATTATTTAGCCGCAAGATTAGCATACGTTGATTTTAAAGATCCTAAGGATCAAAATTCATTTGATATAAAGGTTGATTGTCCTAATGTAATTATAGGAATTCATAAAATATGTGAATGGATTTCAAAGTCTTAAATTCCTGTAACAATTTATAAAAACAATAGCGATTTGGGACTTAATCCAAAGAGATTTTCATTTAACTTTAGACTATAAGACATCGAATATGGTATACAAATTATCAGCTTAATTCAATTTTAACCTGTAGTCATATTTCAGGACAAGACATTTGAAAAAAATTGAAAGAAATAGTATCAATACACCCCCAAAATTACCAGATTTCACGTCAGATAAATATTCTTAATATATAAATAAAATAGAAAAATGCAAAAAACTTCAAATGCTTTCGTAGCAGCTTCTTGGATGGCACTAGGTGTCGGAATGTTGGGATATTTAATTGGATTATGGCGATCCGATATGCTTTTAAATGAAAAAGGCTATTATTTTACCGTATTAATGTTTGGGCTTTTCGCAGTCGTTTCACTTCAAAAAAGTGTAAGAGATCGGCTTGAGGGTTTTCCTGTGACAGAAATTTACTATAGTATTTGTTGGTTTGGAACCATTTTGTCTATCGTATTATTAACTATTGGTCTTTGGAATGCAACTCTACTGCCCAGTGAGAAGGGGTTTTATGCCTTTGCTTTTCTATTAGGCATGTTTGGAGCAATTGCTGTACAAAAAAACACAAGAGATCACTTAAATAGTAATCACAGTGAAAAAAAAGCTTAATAGATAAATAGAGTGTTCGTAGGGTCACGAAATTTCCGTATTAATTAGCAAAAACTCCCAAATAGTTGGATCTAAAATCAGGGGCATATTAAAAAATGGTGACTTCTAATAAAAACTAGTTTAAGAGCCTAACCCTTTATTACCCTAAGAAATGGATTTTAAATTAAATTAATATGACAACTCTCACTAATTATTTACAATACAAAACTGTTAAATTAATATTCAACTTAGCTGTATATCGTTTATTTTTCATAATTTAGTTTTAGATTTAGATCCCAAGTCAAAATCTTCACAAACCAATTTTTCAATTAATAGATTTAAATGCTTTTTCAAGGGGTTCTTGTGCCTTACAGCACTCGGTTTTAAACAAAGTTAATGTGTGGGCTTCGCTATAGCTTATTGTGACTTTGATAGCGTAGCTGTACCAATGCTTTAATCGTTTACAACCGATGCTAAATGACTACAAATGATCGTTTATTGACTACTGGATTAATGTTAGGGGCCTATTAAAAATGATTAAATGAGTCTCAATTTTAAATTAATAAGATTTTAAATTAATAATCGACTCTCATGGACTTAAGCAAAGGTAGCAGCAAGTTAACTAAGTTTGAATTTCCGATAAAAATTACTCACACGTATACCCACAACTATAGTTGTATAAACCGTTGGCAATAATAAAAGCCGTAAAGTCGCAAGGTTTATTTTTTTTTTTTACAATTAACATAAATCACATGAACTCTAAAAACAATAAAATGACAAAATTTAAAAATTATTTACCAATCATCTTTTCATTATCAATTTTCGCATTTCTACTTGTAGCTTGTAATGATGATGATGATAATTCTAGTACTGGTACGGAGCCTCAAAACTATTTTGCAGTAGCCAACCGAGGAAGCAATACTATTACATATCA
>TARA_B110000208_G_scaffold143178_1_pt1 | contig 11542 bp, 9 predicted proteins | sample TARA_B110000208 | Tara Oceans TARA_B110000208 (sample SAMEA4397426) | marine metagenome | biome: Polar Biome; feature: [SRF] surface water layer (ENVO:00010504); material: water (ENVO:00002006), including particulate matter (ENVO:01000060) such as... | depth 5 m
CTCCTCACCCCCCGAAGGCTACGTCCACGCCGAATCCAACCTGGAGTTTGACGTCCTGCGCGGCGAGCACGAAGCGGTGAAGTTCGAAGTCGAGTCCGAGAAGTTCACCTCCCTGACCTGCAGCGAAGCCCCCACGCACCACTTCCAGGGAAGCGACTACTGCAAAGGCACGGAGAAGTGCGACGAAACATGCAGGATGATCATGCCCCCGAAGTGCAACACCACGGAGGCGAGCTTCGGGGTCTGCGCGCCCACCGTGAGCACGGTTTGCGACGCCATGGACAACAGCAAAACCGCGTGCACCCTCGCGTCACAGAAAGTCCTAGGCGCCACCGTGTCCTACAACCACCTCGACGTCCAGAACAGCCCGTGCATTTCGAGCATTCACAAGGTCACCACGGACGCGCACGAAGCGTACCGGGTGGCGTATGACGAGTGGGTGTTCGCGTACAACAACGCGAGCCACGCCTGTAAGGTCGGCACCGCGATCCGCGACTACAACGGCATGGCTTTCGTGCAGCACCATCAGAACATGGACAACATCCAGAAAGTGAGCGAGATGGTGTGCGACGACCTGGACGGGTTCGATTTCAACAAACCGCACCCCAAGCGCCGCAGCCTTTTGGCGAAGAACAACGAAACCTGCTTGAACATCAAGCAGCTGATAGAGGAAATCAAGGCGGACACGGACCTCGCGTCCCGTCAGATTCAGTGCTTCGCGAGCGAGTGCATGGCCACCAAGTCCCTTGAGGCGTACAAGTTCCAGGCTCTGGATAACAAGTTCTTCGAGTACAACAGCACGCTCCATTCGTACAAGTCATCGGTGGAAACCTACAACAACGCCGTCGCGGATAAGTACTTGAAGAAAGCCGCGGCGGAGGAATCCTTCGACGTGTTCCGCCCCCTGAAGGGCGACATGACTGGGAAGTTCCACAAAGATCTGGAGGTGTACATGTCCTTCGCGTCAGGCGCCGCGGAAGGGAACTGCGGCCTCACCGACTGCGAGATGACCGCCGTGTGCTCGTTCGAGATGCAGTACAAGTTCGAAGACTACGTCACGAAATCCGAGCGCGGGTGCGTGCGCAACGACAAGCCCCTCGTCGAGCTGTGCTACTCCCAGGAAGAAGAGGAAGCGCGCGCCGCGATGGCGTAAGTCTTTTTGACTTTATTTTATGAGAGCGCGGTTGACGGAGCGCTGAGTTAAAACCGATGATGTGAGTTTACGACCTGTTTGACTTGTTTATATACATGAAAGTTCGCATTACACACGCAAGTGATAAAGTTGGCGCTACTACAACCAAGACTCACGACCTTTCCTATAAAAAGACCGTACGCGTCGCCGCGCAAAAACACACCAAACCCCTTTAACTTTCTCGTCCTCCAGACGCCGCGCTCACACGGTCAACTGCCAGTCCTCCCCCAAACGCACGTTGGGTTGCCTGATTGTTTTTTGTGAATCGAGCACCAGCACGCGCTCGACTTTCACGTTCGCGTCCGGGAAATCCCCGCCCACGCCAGGTTTCGTGGCTTCTCGCGCCGCAAACGCGTTCCCGCTCTCCACGCCCGACCCTTTCGCGGTTTCTTTCGAAGGCGACCCGCACGTCAACGCCCCTTTTTTAAACACAAAACCCCGCCGGATGAAAGCGTCGCTCCCTACGTACGCATACCCCACCCCGTCATCAACGTACGTCTCGCCAACCGCGTCGCCGTTTTCGTCGGGCGCCACTAGTAACGTAAGCGGGTCGCCGCCCATCGCTTTGACGCTGCGTCGGGCGCGGTCTTTTCTCGGAATGATAAACCCGCCCCGAATGAAAAGAGGCGTGGTGGCTAACGTAACGGCTTTCGTAACGGTTTTTGGGCCCACGTGCCTTTCGTGTGTGTCGTAGTCGTACCACACGCCTTTGGGAAGGTAAACAACAATTGATTCGACGCTTTTTTCCAACACGGGCGCTAACAAAAGCGCGGGGCCTACCATCGCGCTGCGGTTGTAAAAGAAAAGTGTCAGTCTTGTATGGGAAAACAAGTCGTCTATAATTTGGGAAACGCGCATCACGAACCTGATGTCGTTTTTCGCCACGGAATCGTCATCCGGGAACTCGAACCAAAGCGGGCGAAGCACGGGAGTTCCTTCCCGGTGCGCGGCTTCGAACAGGGTGTACAAATAAGGCATGAGCTGGTACCGAGTCCGAATCGCGGTTCGAATCGTCCGCGTGTACGGCTCGCCGAACATCCAGGGTTCGCGTCTTTTCGTGTCGAGATGCGCGTGGCCTCGGAAAAACGGGTAAAACGCGCCTGGGTGTTGGAAAAGAAAGTGGTTAACGTCTTGTGTATCGCGATGTATGGACAAACAGTCACCAGATTCGGTAAACCAGTGTCTGGATTTGGGAAACGCGCAATACATACCTAGTTGGTACCACCTGGTCATTAACTCCGCGTCCGGGTCTCCGAAGAAACCACCCACGTCCGCGCCGCTCCAGGTTAGGCCGGAAATTCCAAGCGCCAAAGTCATGGGGATTGACTTTCGCAAGTGGTGCCAATCCGCGGCGTTGTCCCCGGTCCAGACCGGGCCGATGCGCTGCGTGCCCGCGAAAAACGCCCTACTCAAAACAAGCGGCCGCTCGTTGTTCCGTAACCGCAACCCGTCCGCCGTGGCGGCGTGGTAGAACATCCCGAAAACGTTGTGCACCTGGCACGATTAACGCCGAAAGTGTCAGTCGGTCGGCCCATGTGTATGAGGGATTGGTATTACGTAAACAGTCAGAGTAACAGTCCGAGGGAATGCGCCCTTCTGGTCGTAACCGTCCCTTCGCAGGACGAGTATGGGCAATCACGAAGGCGGAACGTGTTCAGTGGGAAATTTCCGTACCTCCCGGTGTTCCGTCGCGCCTTCCTCGTGCAACAAATCTTTCCGCATCGTGATTTCCGGACCGTTAAACACGGAAGGCTCGTTCATGTCGTTCCAGACGTGCAAATCGTTTGTTGATCCTGATTGTTACACGAAAAGTGTCAGATTGTATATCGCGATGTATGGAAAACAGTCACCAGCTTCGGTAAAACAGTGTGTGGCGGATTTGGGAATCGCAAACTTACCTACGTAGTTTTGCAACGAGAACTTCCCCGACCACCACTCGCGGACTTTTTTACTCACCACGTCTTTTTTTGGAACAGAAAAGTGTCAGTCTTGCATGGGCAAACAGTCTTGGGATTTGGGAAAGGCCCAATACGTACCTAAATACGCGGACGACCCGGGCCAGCACCAGCCGTCGAAATCCGTGCCGCCCGCGTTTGGTTGTCGTACGTACAGCCTTTTTTGTGTCGCCTCGACGTGGGTTCCATAGTTGTCATCTTTTTTGACGTGCGGATCCACAATCGTGACCATCTTCCGCCCGCGGCTCGCCACGTCGTCGATCATTCGCTTTGGCGACGGGAAGTGCGTTTTGTCCCAAGTCATGTACCGCTTACCATCCGTGTGCTCGATGTCCAGCCACAAAACGTCGTACGGGATGTCCCTCTGGTCGAACCCGGCATCAACGGCAGCGACGTCTGTTTCATCCACGTAGTTCCACCGGCACTGGTGGTACCCCAAGGCGAAGGCGGGGGGCATGGCGGTGGTGCCGGTGATTTGGGAGTACTGCCGCTGCGTCGCGCCTGGGGTAGGACCGGGCATGATGAAAAAGTCAGCCGCGCCGCTTTCGGAGATCCACAGGGTTTCAGCACCTTCAGACGAGTTGCCACTTCTCATGACATCAACGTACGTCTCCGTGGGGTTGTGCACGTACACGGCGCTGTAAGTGACCCTGCTTTCCTGAGTCTGTTTGCTCATACCACCGTGCATACCACCTTTCGTGGTGTCACCCCGGACGGACCTCGCGTGCATCACGGGAATGGAGCCGTACAACCCGAACGGGCTGTCGTGATCGTACTCGAACACATCCAGGTTGTACAAACGGTACGGTTCGGAGTAGGGTTGTGAATCGTCTTTCGAAGTTTCTTCTTCTTCATCCGCGGATGCGTCCTTTTCGCCGTCTTCCGCAGTATCTCCTGACTCAACGCCACCGCCCCCAGCAGCTTTCGTGTCCTTCAAGCTCAAACTCGTCGCGCGTTCCGGGATGCCGTACACGTCCACGGCGTCGCCGGGGAAGGAAATGTCAAGCGCGATGGCCATCGGGCTGTGATTGGGAAAGAAAAGTGTCAGTATTTCGTGATGTGAGTGAGTAATTACGGGCGGGCAATCGGCGAGCAGTGTGTCAGGATTTGTCCAAGCCCCAACACGTACCCAAACGGCCGCGTATCCACGTGCCCGTTGAAGGTTTCGCTCCACCCGGATTGTTTTTCGGGTTTCTCGGAGGCGGTTTCGTCATCGTCGTCGCCAACTTTTTCTTTCTCGTCCTCCGGCCCGTTTTCCGCGAACCGCTCAAAGTCAAACTTCCCGTGATTGTTAAACACCGCGGTTTCTTTTCCACCGATTGAAAGGGCGATGCGCAGGGGGTCGTGAGTGATCCTGACGGTTATCGGTTGCGAGTCAGGGTCAACGTTGTGAGGTGTAGCGAGAACAAACGTGGTGGTCTCTCCATTTTTTTCGTCCCTCGTCGTCGATTGAAACTTTGTTCGCGTCCCGTCCAACGCATCCACGAGTACGTCTTTTACTTGGTACCGGGGAAATTGCGGGTCGTCGAACCGTACCCGGACCACGCCTTCGTGGCCGTAGGAGGTTACTGTCAGCGTCAACGGGCGGTCGTGGCCTGCCACGCGAACCACGCTGGCCGTCGCGCTCGTGCCATCCGCGTCTACGGAAAACGGACCCTCCACTTTGTGCGCCCTGGCCGGGTCATGAGAACGCACGTCCCGGTGTCTCGCGCAGAATGACGACGTGGCGCAGGTTTTGAAATCGCTCGCCTTGAACGCGGTGACCACGTGCGTGTGTACAGAGAGAAAGGTGATACAGACTGCCACGACCACGGATGTGGTGACCGTGACGACCCGGGAACGTCTCGCCGCCGATGGTCGCGATCGGAACTCAGAATTCGGCGAGGACTCGCGTCGTGTCGCGATCGACCAACCAGAAGACGTCCCCATCTCGGCCGTGTCAGCAAACAGTCACCCCAAACAGTCACCCGGCGCACCCTCCGTCCTTGCGTCCGTTTCCACGCCCCGGTCCGCGTGTCCGGGAATCACCGAGTCAGGGACGAGTCACACCGGTTCGCGGACGGAACAGTGATCGAATGAATCTGAGTCTCCTCTTTCTTCCGGAGGCGACGTTTCACGGACAGCACGGAGATCGACAGAAACTGCCAGAAACTGCCAAGAATTTCAAAAAAACGGGAAGAGCTGTTTCCGTGCGCTTTCGCCAAACACCGGCGCGCGTCCGCCCTTACCGACCATGTCGGCCGGCTGGGGAAGTTCGTCCCGGTCCGGGGTGCGGTCGGGGTCGAGAGCTTATGAGTCTGACCGGAGCCAAGGCTCGGTTTCGTGGCAAAGCAGGGTGAACGACAGCGCGAGGAACTCTGGAGATGGGGAACGTGGTAATCGGGACAGGGACGGGGACAGCGCGAGCCCGAAGGATGACAGCGCGAGCCACAAGTACGACGGAAAAGGAGACGACCGGTCGGTGACTAAACCCGATAAACCGCTTGGCCGACCGCTTGGCCGACGCGTCACCACCGGCACGACCCGGGACGAGTTAAGGGACCGGAAACCCTTCGGCCGGCCGTCGGCGTCGTCTCGGGCTCCCCATGAGAAATCAAACACCGCCGTCGTGGTTTCAAAAAACTTCGTCGTCTTCGTCGCGGCGGGGCTGACGTTCTTCGGTTTGTCCGTGCTCGGCGCGGGCAGGTCAAACAAACAGTTCGAAAGGCACTTCCAGGAGATCGCGAAGGTACGAACTGACCGGCGACGACTGCGGGAGGAGAACGAAGCGTTGGCGCTTGAAAACGCAAAGCTCAGGGCGAGAGTGGGGGGGGGGAGCTACTCCTCGAAAGGAGCCGGTTCCTATGGCAACGCCTCTTCGTACGACGGGTCCTACCAGCCCTCGTTGGTACAGGAAGTTTCCGAAGTGAACTCAACAAATGGGTACACCACGTACGGGTTCCAGGGGTAGTGTGAATCGCGGTATTGCCAGAGGTTTACCTCTGGTATTACAATTCATACGGCAAATCTACCCAATTGTGTTTGAGTCGACGCGCGCGAGTCAACGAATGGACGCCGTATGCGTCGACGTGAGGCGCCCTTCGGGGACGCGTTTCAGACCGAGTTCTTTATTATTATGTATTTTAAGTTTTGTTTCGAGTTCTTTGCGCTCGCTCGCGACGTCCGCGCGTTTTACGAGACGTCCGATGGCATCTGCTTACAATAAACGCACCAAAATCGGGGATCGCCGTTCCCCGCAAAAACGACTTGCGAGCGCGCCGATCTGTGAAACGTGCAGAGGCGCGCGCGCGTTCCGCCGGCCTCTCCCGGGGTCCGGAAGGAGGATGGCCGAGGCTGTCGGGCCAGGGTCAGCCTCGAGGAATGACGACCCGCGGTTGCCCATCGACCGAGTCATCGCGGGGGGGGCGGCTGGGGCGTTGTCCCGAGTCACGACCGCGCCCATCGACCGGGTGAAGCTTTTGATTCAGGTAAACGCGGGCGGTTCGTACGTTCCTCCGTTTGGCGGGGGTGGTGTCCCTGGCCCCCCTGCTACGACGACCCCACCGAACGCGTGGAGTGTGGGGTCCCGGATCGTGAAACGCGAGGGTGTGGGGGCGCTTTGGCGGGGAACGGGCGCGGCGGTGGTGCGCATTTTGCCCTACAGCGCCACCACGTTCACCGTGTTTCCGTGGTACAACGAGTTTGCGTTGCGCGCGTTCGGGGTTTTCGGCGAAAACGAATCATCCGATGGAACATTGGCCGGGTCACCCGGCAAACAAATCGCGGCCCGGTTCACCGCGGGTGCGTTAGCGGGAACCACCGCGACGGTGTTGACCTACCCCCTTGATTTGCTGCACGCCCGGGTCTCCGCGCATGTCCCAGGGGAGGGGAAAGGGACGGCGAGTCACCCCGGGGGGGTCGGTGATTCCTCCAAAAATTTCCGCAATGGCGATGGTTTCGCAAAGCACACCAAAACCAACGGCGGCGTGGCGTACCATCTGAGGTCCGCGTTGAAAACGGGCGGCGTTCGGTCGCTGTACTCGGGTTTAGGCCCCACCTTAGTCGGTATCGTTCCCTACGGAGGCGTTTCCTTCGCCACTTTCGAATCGATAAAGGCGCTTTACAACGTTCGACACGGCGCGGGTCACGGCGAGGATACCGCGAGTCCCGAAAACGAAAACTCCACCGAAAACTCCACCGAAAACGAAATGCCTACGCTACACAAGCTTTGCGCCGGCGCCGTCGCGGGGTTCCTGGCGCAGACCGTGACGTACCCGCTTCACGTGGTGCGAAGGCGCATGCAGGTGCACGGTGGAGGGTCATTGAATGGCACGGGGGGTGTGAAAGGCTTGAAATACACCGGCATGCTGCACGGTTTGTTTTCGATTTACAAAACCGAGGGCGTAAAAAACGGTTTGTTCAAAGGCGTGGGGTTGACGTGGATAAAAGGCCCAATTGCGGCGGCGGTGGTAAGGGCCTTTCCCATTGAACCCTAAACCCACCAACCCTAAACCTCCCTGTTTACTGCGGTGTGTGGAGTACAGGGCAGTTACCCTTTCCAATCCCGGATACACATGGCCTTACCCGACTGACACGTTACTTCGGTTTTATCGTACAAGGGGTTCACCGCGAACGACCACTTTCAGCAAAAAACGCCGGCGGCGAGGCGGTTGGTGTTCGGCGGAGGGAACCCTGAAGTAAACCCTAACTGCAAAGAGAAAAACCCTAGCCCTAACCCTAAAGAGGTCCACAAGCCCCCCGCGACGTACATCGAAGCGAAGCAAAGCACGGCGGTCGAGGCGCTCGTGGCCGGCGGGATCGCGGGCGCCGTCGCGAAATCCGCCATAGCGCCCGCGGACCGGGTTAAGATTATCTTTCAAGTGGACAAGAGTAGGCAGTTTTCTGTGTCTAATGCACTTACAGTAGCTAAAAATATAGTCAAAACCGAGGGAGTGTTTGGGCTTTGGCGGGGTAACGGCGTGATGATGGTGCGGGTGGTGCCGTACGCGGGGGTGTCATTTTTTTCCTACCCGCGGTTCGAAAAAGCCGCCACCGAAGCGTTTGGGGTTTTGTTCGGCGCGCCGGATGGTACCAGTGGCCAATTAGTCGGAAATAATGGTGACACAGGCAGTGGTAGTACTTCTTCTACTAGTAGTATTACTTCCACCGCACCAACCCACTCCGGGGTCGCCACGCGGTTCATCGCGGGGAGCGCGGCGGGCGCGACGGCTACCGCTATTACCTATCCCTTAGATTTAATGCGCGCCAGGTACGCGGCGGCGGGGAGCGTTGGTATGAGCAAACAGTCGTTGGGAAATGGTTTACATTTAGCAAACACTAGCAAAGGACTTGGGTCGCTACTGGGTGACATGACCAGAGTCGTGCAAAAAGAAGGCGTGAGGGGGTTATACGGAGGCATCACACCCACCTTACTGGGCATAGTGCCGTACGCCGGGATTTCCTTCGCCACGTTTGAGACGCTGAAAACGAGGTACAAGGAAAGTCATAAAGATGGAGACGGAAACCGCCAAAACTGCGAACCCCCCGCGGCGACGCGGCTTCTTTTCGGCGGCCTCGCCGGTTTGTTCGCACAGAGCGTTACGTATCCGCTCGATATCGTGCGGCGGCGAATACAGGTGGTTGGGGCGAGCGGCGGGTACGTGTCGCCTTGGCAAACCCTCGTGACCATCGCCAACACGGAAGGGTTCCGACGCGGTTTGTACAAAGGCGTCTCAATGAACTGGATCAAAGGGCCTATTAGCGTGGGAGTTTCCTTCTTCGTAAACGACCAGGTCAAGGCGTACCTTAAGGAACACCGGGAAGACGAGTCGTGGGGGTGAGGGGTTGGTAGTGATAAAGAAAAGCGTGCGGATCTAGCCGCGTACAAGTTAGCTCGATGTTCGATTTGAAAAAAGGTGACTCAATTCTAGACTATTTTCTGGGCAGCAGTGCGGCTGTCTCTGCTTGTGCGCCGCCGCTACTCCTCCGCGGCGGTTTCTCCCGCGACCGTCCGCTCGTCGGGGTCGCCACTGATTGAGGAATCCGCACAACGGTTTGAGGCAAACGCATGGACTCGTCTCTGTCCTTCAGCAGTCGCTGCCGCACCGCGAAGAACCCAATCCCGGCGAGTACCAAACCAAGGGATGAAACCTTGATTATCCGCGCTCGCCGCGACCCGACCCGTTCGTCCCTCAACCAACCCTCCTCCGCGGTTTGCCGTCGGTGCTCCTGGCCGTTTTTCACGAAATCATCAGAGTCGCCTGCGAAGAAATAAGTGGACCCGGACCCGCCGCGGGCGTCGGCGTTATCGATCTTGCCAACCTGGGCCCGGTCCAAGATCATCAGCCCCCGAATAGCCGCTTCGATTTCTTGGCTCGCGGTCGCGGGTTTCGAGGACGTTTTCGGTTTCGTCGAACGTGGTTTCTTGCTGGAGAGCTTTGAGGACACTTTCGACTTTGACGAAGACTTCGCCTTTTCGTGTTTTGAACTCGAAAATTTGTGTCCCTGTCCCGCCAGCGCAGCCGTGGAGACATCCTTCACGGCCTTTTCGCGGCGTCGCGAGACGACGGAACGTTTGCCAGTCGTCCTGCCAGTCTTTCCCTTACCCCCAGACTGTTTGCCATTACTAACTCCATCGCCGGTACGGGTCGACCCGCGATTTCCTTTTTCGCGTTCAAACGCCTCAGCGTACCCCGCGCTTTTTTCCTCTTTTTTTTCAACCACCAACTCCTCATCCGGGTGGAACGACTTCGAGGCGGTGCGAAACGCGGTTTCCAGGAGATCGGAACCCGCCTTTCGGCCCAGCGATGAAGTGCTAGGCGTCGCGCCCAGAGCGGGGAGGGTTTTCGTTTCCGTCAGTTTGCTCTTTTCTTCTCTGATGTTTTCGTCTCGACCTCGAATTGCGTTCACCGCGCTGACCAAGTCCCCCTCCTTGAGCATCGCCGCATCTGTTTCCTCTTTGAGCATCGCCTCCACTTTTGTTGCCACGTTCTTCTCAACAGCACTGTGAGGTGCTTTGTCCGTGTGCGCAATCGCGTCGCGCGCGGCGGTGATGATTTCGGCGCGCGTTTTGTTCGTGGAGAAACGCGCGCCTTTCGCGGCATCCGTCATGTCATTCAACACGTCGCGCATCTCTTCACGTTTCTCTTGCTTGAATTCGTCCAGCTCATTCTGTGTCGCCGACTCCGCGGAGTTCGCGAGCGCCTCAGAACGTTTTGAGTCGCGATTTTTCTGCGCGTCTATCCACTGCAAAAAGTCAGCCTCGTCTGAAGCGGCTTCCTCCGCCGTGACAAACAGACGCTCAATCGTTTCCAAATCGGTCGCCGTCTTCGTTGCCTTGTCCGTAGGGACGTAAATCGCGCTAGAGCCGTGGTACTTATCAGGTTTCGCGTAGTACAACGGCAGGCCTGCTTTCTTTAAATCCGTCGCCAAAGTGTTTTGGGACGATTCTTGCTCGGCATCGTCAGATTCGCCAGAATCAGATTCGTCAGATTCGCCAGAATCAGATTCGGCAGCGTCTTCCCGAAACCGGCTTTCAGGACCGAACACCTCACCCTGACCCTCCTCTACCACCTCATCGTCGTCTTCTTCTCCTTTTATTGACCAACCCAGCTGTTCCGCCGCGGGAGTGGTGTGTTTCGACGACGCGCCTTTTTTCTCCCGACCGTCGCGCTCATTCGTTTCAGAACTCTCCTTCTTTTCCTTCGCTTTTTCAGAACTCATCTTCGCTTTAGCCGATTCGTCCGACCCCGTCTCCGTGTCTTCCTGTCCGTCCGTCTTCCCATCAAGCTCATCGGTCTCCCGGTACCACCGCACGAGCTGCCGTTCAATCGGGTCGGTGATTCGCGCGTCGGTTTTGTGGGCGAAGTAATCCGCGTCGGCGGCGTCGTAATCCGTGGGGCGGGGGAGTGAGTCGTGTTTTTTGTCCAGACTGCCGTCGTCATCTTCAACAACATAATCATCTTTATCACCGTCGTCGTCCAAAGAACCCCCGAAAACGTCCTCGCTGCCCATGGACGCGGACACCACCGCGGGGTCGGCAGTTTGCCACGGCAAACGCAGCGTTGAACGACTCGGAACCGTGAGTCTTGCAGGCAATACCCACTGCGAAAGCGCGCGCCGGGGGGCGGAAGAAGATGAAGCCTCGGAAAAGAGGTTGGCGGTGCCAGATCCAAAGGCACGCGTCTCGACATCACGACTCCCACCAACCCCGAGGTCCCTCGCCCCGACCACTGTCAGCAAAGCGAGCGCCAGCACACGCGCTGTGACGCGGCGGGCGCCTTGGCCACCCATGACCTTCAATGCGCCCGACGCCGACGTCGGAAGCTATGACGACGGGCGTGACATGCGTGGGTGTTGAATTCGCAGCTTTTGGCAATTTTCTTGAGTGATTGAATTTCCTGAATTCCTCGAACTG
>TARA_B110000208_G_scaffold164478_1_pt1 | contig 11507 bp, 16 predicted proteins | sample TARA_B110000208 | Tara Oceans TARA_B110000208 (sample SAMEA4397426) | marine metagenome | biome: Polar Biome; feature: [SRF] surface water layer (ENVO:00010504); material: water (ENVO:00002006), including particulate matter (ENVO:01000060) such as... | depth 5 m
TCGTCAGCTTTTTTCTTTGCTTTACCTTTTTTCAAAAAGGCAGGCTTATCATCTTCGTCATCATCTTCATCTTCGTCTTCATCTTCGTCAGCTTCTTTTGCTTCCATCATTTCGACGTACTTTTCTTCAAGCTTAAGTTGAATACGAGTTTGAATTTCTTCTCCGAACGCTTCTTTCATTTCAAGCGGACGACCTGCCATTGCTTCCGCAACTATTTTTTCTAAAGACATGTTAATCTCCTTTATGTTATTTGATATTGTATTCTATTTATAATTATCCGTACATCTTAGCTTGAGTTGCAGAACCAACAATACCGTCTGCTACTAAGCCATTACGTTTTTGCCACTTTTTGACAGATGTTTGTGTACCAAAACCAAAGTCACCATCTGCTGATATGCCGAGAGCTTTTTGCATTTTTGCTACATCGTCACCCTTCATACCTTTACGAAGTGTTCTTGAACCGCTTGATTTAGCTGGTGCTTGTGGAATATCTTTACCACCAAGAATAGCTTTAGCAGCTTTGTAACGTTTATTACGATCTTCTAATCCAATAGTACCACCGTTAATTTTCTTGGTTAGTCCTAAGTTATCATCTGCATCTGCAAAACGTTCTAATTTGTTTGTTGCCCAAAACCAGCAAGCTGATTCAATCGCGCCTTTAGGAGTAGCTACGTATTCTGCTGCTTCTTCCGCTGACATTCCGACTGACTTTCCAAATGCTGTATAATTATTCCGGCCTGTAAGTTGCTTAATGCCACGACCCCTAAATCTCCAGCCATCGCCGGCATCGGTATTACCGAGTGCGCCTCGAGTAGAGCGGAATTCATCTTGGTAGACGTAGTTTGCAATCTCTTTAGGATTGCGCGCATAATCTTTCGCATTTCTTTTTCCTTTTCCAAAATAACGACCAAACACTGAGTTGAGTGCTTTTTCGCTATAGTTTAAATTTTCTTCAAGACGCGTAAAGTCAGCTGATTCGTGAGCACATTGTGCCATAAAGCCTGCAATGCGGTTAGGTGTATTAATTTCATATTCTTCAAATAATACTACTGCTGCATCAAACCATGCTTTTGTATCTTTATTACGTGGAATCATCGCGCCGAATTGTTCTAAAGTAATCATTTTGTAGGTACTCCTATTACATCTCTTAATCTTTTCTTCTTGTCAGATTTATTTCCTGACGTCCACTTCTTCTGCGCTGCTTTAGACATATGACCTGCGTCCATACCAGCAATACCACCAGCACCAACAGAGTTAGCAGCCGGCTCTTCTTCTAGACTAGGTTTAGTATTAATCTTTTTTCTGAAAGACGATAAATCTTTTTTAGCAACGAATGTTCTTTTCTTAGCAGCTTCTTTAATTTCTTCATTTAAAGCCTTGACATCTGCGTTTTCTTTGATATAATTGACATATCGGTCATTAAATAATAATAAGCTTTCTTCAAGTTGTTCATCAGTTAAATCTTCATTAAGTATTGATTCATCACTGAATGCATTGTACTCTTTAATTAGGAATAGAGCAGCAGCATAACTGGCTAGTTTAGAACCACCACCAGGAACCTTTGCTAACAACTTCTTAATATTAGTAACCATAACATCAAAGACACCAAATGCTTTCTTTTGAGTAGCATCTCTGTCTTTTTTCTTAATTAGTATTTGACCTTTATCATCAATAATACCTTGCTTAAATGCATCCCACTTATTAAATGGGGTAGCTAATCTGCGTATAAACTGATAGACTAAAAATAGATCGACGATCATTGCGTCATATTCCTTCGAGTAATTCTTTTATAATGCCGTCTGAATCAATATTATCTATGCTCAATGCAACATCATCGTATTGGATGATAAGAGGCATGTAGTTCAAATATTCCACAAAAGGCTTTAAACAATCATGAAACTCGTGAAGCTTCATGAAGAGCATGTTTGTTGCTTCCGGACCAAATACGTTGTATATAATAATAAGATGATTCAAAATCAACCTTTCCTTTAAGTCTCCATCCTGTCGGTACCTACCAAATAATTTACGTAGGTACTGGAATCGCTTTAAGTCCTCTTGAAACTCAGATATATCTGAGCATTGAGGGTTATCATAATGTTTTGATGCAAACAACAGAAAGGTTGATTCTGTTAATATCATATTATATATCTTCTTTTAATTTATGCGTCAGCTACAATAGCATCTTCATCGGCTGTATCACCAGTGACACCTAAGTCGCCAGCAGCAACAGCGGTTACTTTCATTGGTACTAGGCATTCAGCGTGGTGACGTCCACCATCTGTGCTGTATAACCACCAACCTGGACCAGTAATACCCTTAGCGCGGTTAGCAGCAATGCCAGCCTCTGTAAGGTCGACGAAGATTGCATTGTCGCGATCGTTTGATTTGTTTGTGTTAGTCGCAGCATCTTCCAACCAAGTTGGTACTGAAGCTAGTGCGTCTGTTTTTCCCCATAGTGCCATTGTTGTTCTCCTAATTAACGGGTTTATTAAATCTATTTATAAGCTTTTATGCGGTTCCATTTGCCTTAGCATCGGTTCCATTTTTAGCGTCTCGTTGTTTCTTTTTGAGATCTGTAACACGCTGTTTGGCAGCTGTGATTCTTTCTCTATCTGCTGCTTTCTTTTCTGCAGCATCTGCTTTCTTTTCTGCAGCATCTGCTCTGCCTGAAGCTGAAACTCTATTAGCACCAGCTTTAGCAGCTTTTGCCGTTCCACCAACTGCTTTACCAGCAAGTCTAGCAGTACCTACAACAGCTTTAGCACCAAGTTTAAACGCTCCACCGATTGCTTTACCGATGATCTCGTTAATCTCTTCTTCAGTCATATCTTCGAGCTGATCTAAAGTAATATTGTTTTCATTAATATATAATGCAGTAATATCATCAATAGCAGCCTCATCTAATGACTCTTTAAAAGATTCATAGTTAGCTTGTAAGTTTTTATCATTTGCATTCTTCTTTAAGCCAGCAACATTAAGAAGTTTTTTCTTATCAGAACCAGAAACTTTCTTCTTACTTGCATTTACACTACCACAACTACCTTCATCTACAGTTGATTCGTTTTTAGAAACATGCTTATTTTGTATTGTTCTTGGGTCAGATGCCTTATGCATATCACCAGCTTTAATAGCAGCAGCATGGCCTTTTTTCAAAGCTTCACCAGTATTACGTGCTTTCACAGTATAACTTTTAGTTGACTTTGTAGGATGCTGAATTTTCCAATCTGAAAATGCTTCTTCTACAGATTCTGAAGCGTCTTTAAAGTCTTGATCTGTAGGAGCACCTTTAGATCCTGGCTTCTTCATCTTTTCTTTAGAACCATTTTTGATACGCTTACGCTTAGCGTGAATGTTAGCCCAAAGACCACCTTCTTCTAAATTTGTAAGATAATCATTTAATACAACACTGACTTCTTCTACAGACTCATTCTTATTTTTATAAGGAGCTTTTTTGCCAGTCATCGTATTTGATTTTGGATCTTTTCTTACAAGACCCTTTGGATCTTTATATGGAAGATCTTGATCAGATGAACGTTTAATTACAGAGCCAATACCTTTATGGCGTTTATCAAATCTCTTTTGATGCTTGTCTTGCGCTGCCTTTGTCGCTGATCCATAATCTCCGCCACCAGCCATTCTTTTATTAGCTGATTGCTTGTATTGCTTTCTAGCTTTATCTGAATAACTCTTTTGTAATTCAGGAGAAATCTCATCAAGTTGGTCTACAGATTCATTGCGCTTAGACTTTTGATATTCGTTGTACTCTTTACGCCTTTTGTCGTTAGCTGCTTTTTCTTCTGGAGTCATGTCTGAAACTTTCTTAGTTTCATCAAGATCTTCTTTCTTCATGTCTTTCATAAAATCAGCAACATCTTTAACTGGCATTTTGATTTTCTTAGCAATCTGAGCAGCAGACATACCTTTGTTTACCATATCATGGAAGTCTTTCATCTTGCCTTCTTCAAGACCTTCATTTACTGCGTTACAACTACAATGGTCGCAAACTGCAGGGCAGGGACAATCTTCTGCTTTCACATCAGAGCCACAACATTCATCAGAACAATAAGCATCGTTTGCTTCATTCTTTTCCCAAGGAGCTTTCTTTAATGTTACTGGCTTCTTAGGTTTTTGGGCGTCTGAAGCAAGAGCACGCTCGAGTGACTTATCTTCTGAGGTGTATTTCTTAAAACGTTTCATGTTAGACCTTTTAATTTATTGATGATTTACTAATATTTATTAAAAAAAGTGTTTACCTTACCACTTTTCTTTATTTGCCCAATAGGCAGCACTCATTTTACCTTTAGCAATATTCTTGCCGTGGCGTGCTTTAAATGACTTGCGTTTAGCTTTCATTTTATCAGACTCGCCTTTTTTAGGATCACCTGCAGTAGAAGCACCTTGCTCGCCAAAGCGAATAGTTTTAATCTTATCACCGTCTTTAGCAACAACAATGTGTGACTTGGTAGAGTGAGAAGGAGTACGCTTGGCTTTATTAAAACCTGCAACACCAGCATTTGCTAAACGGGAATCTTTTTCTTCTTTTACATCGCCTTCTGACTTTAAATAATCTCTTGCAGTATCTAAGTAATCAGCAGCTTTAGTAATCTTTGATTGTACCCACTCAGGTAGGTTGTCATTATCGCCAATCATAGACATCATTTCTTTTGCTGCGTCACATGCAGTTTGAAGTTGACCTTTAGACATTCCAGCTTCGTCATTATATTCGGCGGAATCTTTATCTTCTTCTAATGATTCAATAACACCTTTATTAACCATACCTAGCGCATCAAAAATATCCTTAACCTGATCTCTAAGGTCCGTATCCAATGCTCTTATAGCACCTTGGAATACTTTCTTATTACCAGATCTATATAGCTTTTCGATACGTCTTATGTCTTTCTGATCTCGGCCTTTCATCTTATTGCCAAGAGTATTTAAACCTTGAACAGCTTTACCTACTTTAGGATCTGCTGCTTCTACAACCGGTTCAGACTTCATTCTTAATTCTTTGTAACTTTTCATTTTAGTATTCCTTGATCTTTTTTTCGATTGCAGTCATGATCTTATTGTGAGTTTTACTTAAGTATCTATCTTTTCTAAGGCGAGCTAATGCGACTCTTGTTTGATCAGCATATCTTTTCTGAAATTCAGGAGGTCTTGTATCAATATCTTGTACGTTAGCAAGACGATCTGCAAGCTTAACTACTAATGCCCAGCTAGACATCTTAGCCATTTTACCAGCAATATATTCACCTTTACCGACGGCGTCTGATGCTGCTTTATCTGTAGTTAATTGCTGAACCATATCTGCTACTAACGCGCCAAATTGTTTAACTAAATCGGAGTATGTGGTATCAGTATCTTCTAGTGTATCATGCAAATAAGCTGCTTGGATCATAGCAGTAAGGTTATTTGATTTTTTGAATTTAGCAACAAACCTAGCAACTTCTTTAGGATGTTCAATGTATTGCCCACCACTTTTTCTAGATTGGCCAGAATGTGCTGCCGTTGCAACTCTTAGTGCTTTGAGTGCACTTTCATTCATAGTATCTTCGGCTATGTACTGGTTAAAACTTTTCATTTCATTAACTTCTTTATTGTTCCGAGTGCCTTTTTAGCATCAGGATGGTTTGGATTAATACCTACTACTTCACCGTTCATAAAATCGGATATATTAGCGGATTTGCCTAATGCAGTAATTGCTTTGTGCAAAGGATCGCGTTTGTCATACTTAGTTTCAAACCCAGATTTACCACGGAGTTCAACCCAAGATTTTTCTTTAGTATCTTGCATCTTAAGCACATCTTGATCTTTACCTCTAACAAGCTTAAGCTTAACACCTTCAAGAATATATGATTTAAAACTTTTCATCTTTATTTCTTATTCCTTTGTGAAGTAATCCAACTTTTTGCTGCTGTATTCTTAGGTATCTTTTGAGACCACACCATTATCTTCTTATATGATTTTAATGCTTGACTACTGTAATCAGATCCTTCTGAGTTATCAATAATGTTAAAGCTTGGACCGAAGAATGTACTAAATGCACCTATATTCTTTTGAACATCAGTCCACATACTTTTAACAATATCATCGGGCAATGTACGCGGCCGTTCTTTATTTCTACTTAAAGCAGTTGGTAGATCTGTATTAACAAAGATCATTGCAGTATCATACCCAAGCTTTTTCATCTGAATAGCCTGTTGCATTATCTTATCTAAATCTTTACCAGTACCATCAACCACAATACCATTACGACCATTAATCGCTAAAGATAACCTTTTGCCAGTTATTGCTTTAGCTTTTTGTCTTGCTGCTTGACCTTCTGGTGACATAATATCTTCAGGGCTAAAAGTAAGATCAGCTTTCTTTAACGCATTCTCAAAAGCAATATCGGAATTAATTAGTCTAAACCCTAACGCAGGTAAAGCTGTTTTGCCTACTACAAATGATTTACCAGATCCTGGTCCACCTGCTAAGAATACAGCTTTAAATATAGATTGATCGTTAACGCCTTCACTAATGAAAGTCTTAAAATTAAGCATTTGGAGTATCTTTTTTAAATTTATTAACTAACTTATCAGTGCCTTCTTCGCCGGCACCAGCTTCTTCTTTACGGACTGGCTTCTTTTCTTTACCCATCATGTCACGCAATTTTTTCAAAGTTTTAGTGTCGTTCTTTGTTAATGGCTCACGCTTAGTCATAGCAGTCTGCCCATCAGGGATAGTAGCTTCATAAGTTGCATTCAATTTCTTTCTAGCAAGATCAGCGCCGTCAGTACGCTTTTGAGCTATCCTAGCATTCTTAGCCATTGCTGGAGTATCATCTGCAAAATCGTGTCTGCGGTTAGCAGCATTTGAATAACTGTTGCCAGCTTTAGCTGCTTTCTTATCAGCCTTCTTAATATATGAACCTAGAGTCTTCTTAGAAATCTCATTAAACTGTTCAGTTGATTCTATTAAATCAAATATTTCTTGACCAACATCTTCAGTAACATGCTTTTTCTTAAACATTTTAAAACGTGCATCTAATTTTGGTTTATTATTTTTATCTAATAACATGTGTGGTTTTTTTAAAACTCTTTGATCTTTAATAGATGCTTCGTTAATATCTTCTTTCTTAACTACCGATGAAGAAGAAGGAGAAGATCCACCACTCATCATTGACTTACGACGCTCACGTTCTTTTTGCTTAACTACGGGTAACAATTTACGCGCAATTTGTTCTATACGCTTCTTATTAAGTTTAGAGATGCGCTTATCAATTACTTCTTTTTCACCAGCCGATAGGTCAGCATAACGTCTGCTCTTTGAAAACTTTTTCTTAAATATATTAATAGCAGCTTTACGTGCTCTTCCTTTTAATACTTCTTGAGAAGCAGTTCTTTTAGCAGCTTTCTCTTTACCGCGTTTAATCTTAAAACGGGCTTTCCTCATAGCAAGACCACGTTTACGTCTTTGCATGCGGTTTAAAACTTCTGATATATTATTTGTTTCTTCTGTCATATTCATACCTTTGCGTACTGCTGTCATAATAGCTTTAGCGGATGATCTTAACTTTTTAGGCAAACCTTTTGTAAACTGCAGAATATCGTTTTCAGCGGCTAATGCTCTCATTTTAGAAGCAGACATTCCATCTACATTATCTGAGTCTGGATCTCTAGCACCAGCAGAAACTACTGCAATCGAATCAAAAGAATAATCTTTACCATTATAATCATTTAATAATTGTTTGAATTGATTAACTCTATCTGATCCAACGACCATTATAAGATTATCAAATTTCTCAACAGCTTGTAATACCTTAACAATAGTATTTGCCGGAGACTTTTGAACGATAGGACCAAATGCTTTTTGCGCAAACTTTACCTTATCGTTATACTGTAATGGGTTTTTCTTTTTATCATTAGAATGAGTTAAGAATACCATAGGAGTTGCTTTTTGTTTTTTAGCAACTGTTATCATTCTTTGTACTAACAATTCGTGGCCAGCAGTAATAGGATTCATTCTTGCAAATGTAATTACTACAGTACTACCTGCAGCTTCCTTTATTCCGCGTCCACGATCTTGATCGTCAAGCTCAGGTTCTATGTTGATAAATTTACTTCCATCAAACTCTTTAAAACCTTTTACTTTTTTCTTTTTATCTTCTGGCTGGGCCATAGTTCAATCCTAAGATGTAATTTGAGTCAATATTGCTTTATTTATAAAATCTTTGAAAAGAAGGTATAAAATTATAATTTCTGGCAGCGGAATCTGTCCAAATAGTTGATTTTCTTAACCATCCCATTGCTGGTGTAGGAGATGCTATTGATAATGGAACAACTGTTCTTCTTTGATTTAATATGAAGTAATCGTTATCAACGGCGCTTCTTACACCCTTTTCAATTAATTCATCTATTAATATTTGTGCAGTTTTTTTAGTCATAGCATAAGCGTGTGCACCCTCGTGCCCTGCTATTTTAATAAGTTCTGTTGGTGGTCCTGCAGATGTTGAATCATATCTGCTAGGATCTTGCAACTTGTATCCAAGTGTTACAATTTCATTGTCTGGTATATTTATTGTTATTGGGTGTAGCATAATGGCATCGTGCTCAAGTATCACTCCAACCTCATCTGGCCCATCTGCTATGGCTTTCCAGATGGCAAAGTGCCCTGCAGTACAGCACATCGCTTTATCAGCAGGACTAGGAGATTCAATGTATTGATATTCTTCAACAACACTGGTTCTAATTCCAATTTTCCTAAACGCCATTCTACCAGACATGTTCTGAAAACCATTAACTACTATATATTCTAAATTTACTTTACGGCAAGACTCAGCACATATGCTAGCATACTCGTTTGATACAGGAGTATCTATTTTTAAAATGTAAGCTTTCATTTACGTGCCTTCGCTATAGCCTTTAATCTGTAAGCCTGCTCCAGTTGAACCGAAATATTGTTCAGCATATACTTTTCCTGGACCGTTATATCTAGTATTAGATCCGTACCATTGAGGTATTAGAGTATGTGAAGGCCAAATAGTAACTGAGTTACCAATATAAGGAAGCAAGAATTTAGATAAGAAAAAGTTACCAGTTGAAATATAAGGGTGATCACTTAACTGGTTTGGTCTTAATCTACTTAGGTGATCAATAATAGCACCTGTTACTACATTACCTGCATTAGCAGCAAGAATAGGAGAACAATATCCTGGCTTTGCTTTTTCACTTTCATAGACTGTATATGCATGATTAGCAGGACTACTAAATAATTCATCACACCTTTCTAAACATACTGAATCTGCAGCTGGCCAAAACCCGCCTTGCTCGTGTATCAATTCATAACGAATTAAATCGTGTGCACCTGCGTACTTTTGTCTTCTGTAATATTCTTCAATTAAAGCTTGATTTTTCCATTTACGAGCCCACAACATTTCATCAGTGAATACACTATATTCCCAATCCGGATGTTTGTCTCGCCAAGTATTCATCCACTTCAATGGCGCTGGTTTAGGGCCAATCCATATGTGGGTCATTTTCTTCTCAATATTCATTATATACCTCTTAATACAAAAAAAGGTAGACTTTCGCCTACCTCTTTATTTATATAGCTTCTAGTTAAGAAGTAATTGAAATTATTTACCGCCTTTTTTCTTCTCACCTTTAGGCCTTATGTAAGTGTGGTCTGGATCAATCATAGGTCAGCCAGTACGATTAACGCTTTAAGCTTTTTCTTTGATTTACCTCTTACTTTAACATCTTTTAAACGATCTTTAGCTTCACCGTCTGGCTTACCCACGACAACAATTGCAATCATGCCCATAGACTTATGCGGTGAACACTGATACAAATATACGCCTGGCACATCAAAAGTAATAGCAACTTCTTTGTTTAGCTTTGATTTCTTTGGTGCTTTCCAACCGTCTGGGCCAGAGATAAACTCTACGTTATGACCTTTTGATGTTGGTACCCAAGTGATTGTATCTCCTACTTCGATACGTGAGATGTCTTGACTGTATACCATTTTTGATCCGTCATCACGCTTGTTTAGCATATCAACAGAAATGTCCTCTGCCATAACTACATCGGCTGCAAAAATAGTAAACATAGTTACTAGTGAAAAATAGATAGACTTCATTTGAATTTCCTTTTCATTAAAGTGTCTGCCATAGAATGATTAACATCAGCATGGCCCTGTTCGTCTTCTCTTACTGCAACAACAACGTCTCTTAATGTTGCATTTAATTCTAGTCCGTAGTAATCAATCGCAGTTTGTGGTGCATCGATGTTTTCAATAACACCCAAGTCAATTTGCTCAAGATATTGTGTATAGCTTATAACCGCTTGATCCTCAAAATATCCTACCATACGATGTGCTGTCTTTGGAAACAATACGTAAAGTACAAAGTAGAAATGCCAAAATACGAATTGAGCAAATAGAATAATCAAACGTTCAAACCAATTGGGTTTTGCAATTTCAATAAAAATCATGAGATGCATACGTTCGTTTTCTGCTTCTTCTAACAGTGTTTTGATCCAGCCTCTATCGTCTGGTTGCATTTTTCTTAGGCTACGCAAGTGTTGCCACATTCCAGCTACCATGCCAGGAACACCAGCAACTGTTTCTAATACAACAGCGCGGTGTCCATATCGTTTAGCAAAGAATGTATCAGCAAACCAACGAAAGCACATTGTTAATCCATATGCAAATCTGTCACTCATATACTATACAGTGTTCTCAGTTCTTCATAGCGACCTTCGGAAGCTAGTTTAGATGCAATCACTGCCTTATTCAAAGAACCAGCGACTCCAATAATAAATTTAAGCATTTGCTACACTACCCGACCTTTTGGTTCTTTTATTTTCTTTAACCAAAGCATTTAATTTATTTATAGATTCTTCGCGGCTTTCATATAAGCTACGTACATTCTCGGCTGTTACACCAGGCTGATTAGTCATAGCGCCAATTGCTCTGCTATAACCAAGAATTTCTAATCTTAAGTACATACGTTGTAACATTATACAGAACCTTTTAAATTTGGGTTGGAAGGAACATTGTGTGGGTATGTGTCGCGAAGGCTGTTTTCGTGCCATTTGTCTTCTGAGATAGAGCGAATATCACCACGACTGATACCAATGTCGTTTAGTTCTCTATTTGTTAGCATGTGTAGGGATTTGTAAGTTTCTCGTGCTACTTTACGTTTTGCCATTGATACTAAAAGATTATCAAATAACACTACTACTTTGTAGGCTGCAATTGCGAGAATAGATGATTGTGTCGAAATGTTGTGAATGTGTAACATGGAATTCCCTTTCCTAATAAATGTTTTATTGTTTTACAATAATATTTATTTAAGAAATAGGTAACTAAGGGTTACTCATTTTATATAGCCGGTAGTCACTTGGGGAATATGTGACACTTTGTCAAATTGACAGCTATTTTTGCCAGCCTTTAATATTATTGTAATTGAATGCGGGTTAATGTGAATGACATTCTAGGTCCAACTGTTTGGATACCCAGAAGTG
>TARA_B110000208_G_scaffold48979_2_pt1 | contig 11464 bp, 3 predicted proteins | sample TARA_B110000208 | Tara Oceans TARA_B110000208 (sample SAMEA4397426) | marine metagenome | biome: Polar Biome; feature: [SRF] surface water layer (ENVO:00010504); material: water (ENVO:00002006), including particulate matter (ENVO:01000060) such as... | depth 5 m
GGACTTGGCCTTTTCCTTTGCCGTCAGCTTTGGCGCAGGCTTTGGCTTTGGCTTCGCGACGTACGGCGGTGGGCGCGGCGGCGGCGCGGCAGCGGCAGGCTTCGGGACGAAAGCAGGCGCGTTCGTGCACGCACGCTCGGCAAGGCGAATAGCAAGCAGGTCGTTGCTCGCGATGGGCGACGCGGCGTTGGCTTTGAAGCGCTGCGACGACTCGTCGCCGCCGTCGAAAAGTGCGCGCCGCCACGCCTCGCTGTCGCGCCACATCTGCGCTGCGGCCGCGCTCGTCGCGTCCGCGTCCACCGCAGCAGCAGCAGCAGCGGCGGCGGGGGCGAGGCTGTGCACGTCGACCGAGGTCACGGTGCCGAGGCTCGACTTGACGGACTCCATCTTGGCCGCCGATACGATTTGCACCGCAACGCCACCAGCGCTGCGCTCGCCCACGACGCAGTACACCACGGCGCACTCGCTGGCGTGGGCGGCTGCGTATGTTTTGAGAAGCCTGTGCGGTGTGGGAGAGAGATATGATTATTTATATATATATATATAGAGAGAGAGAGAGCGCGCGCGCGAGATATTGTGTGAGGTGAGGGGTCGCGTCGAGCAAGAGGGGAGAAGCTGAGCAAAAACGTACTGTTTCGCTGCGATTGATGAGATCGCGAGGTCGCTGCTTAGCTCTCGTGCCGTGATCGACTTCTGCTCGTCCCGCAAACGGGTCTCGATTAACTAGTGGTGGGGAGAAGTGTGCGTGTGTGTGTGAGAGTGAGTGTGGGGATGGAGGAAAGGTATCCCAAGTCTTGGGCCAAGAGGTCCTCACAGTAACTCACAGCCGCAGAAGCCATTTTTTGAAATTTCAAGATTTAAAACTGAAAGAAATTTAACTGAAAAGATCGAACTACCTGAATCCTGCCTGGGGTTCACCCAGCGGAGAGAGACTACGTAATGTCATCGAGCTACTACCTCAAAGGAGCGGACGATCCGGATTGGTACGATCTCTTAAATCGCCAGTACTCGCCGCGTCCGCGCACCGTGCCGTCGGGCGACGTTGTGGCGGAAGCGGCGCTGGCATCCGCAGCGGCTATGGTCGACGCTTCTGGCGATGCTGACATTGCCTCATCGTTTGAGAACGCGAACGGGGCGCCGATCTACTACCTCCAAGCGGAGGATGTGGTGCACCCGTGGGGTTTCCACCTCGCAGTGGGCGAAGTCGTCCTCCGGCGCGGCAAGAAGGGGACGTGGCATGTCGGTCCCGCGACGGACGGAGCAGGTCTCATGCTCGGCGGCGATGGCGGCTGGTTGAGGACGACCGAGTCGGACGAGGGGCGGCTCTCCCCCGAGGGGCTGGGGTGGGATGCGTACCGAGGAAAGCTGCGTGGCTATGCCGCAGCGCCGCGCATCGACGCCCGCGAAGTCAAGACCATCGCCGGCAGCAGCGACACCGCGGTGAGCTCGGACGCTGCTCCCGCTCTCGCAAACGTGCCGCTGCGCGGCATGTCGGCGGAATCCGCGGACGGGCTCGTTGCGGCGTGCGTCGCCAAGTCGCTCGACGTGCTGCACCATGGCCGGATGATGAAGCGCGAGGGCAGCCAAGTCTCCGAAATCTGGGCACCACGTACGTCGCGGCAGAGCGCTCTCCTATTCGAGAGACACGGCATGGCGCCTCGCTCGCCCTCATCCTTCTTCTCCCTTCTCACCCCCTCCCTCCCCGCGTTCACACAGGCGACTTTGCGCTCTGCGGCGTCGACGTTAACGGCACTCGCCACTTTGAGCTCCTCTACTTTCTCCCCGAGCTCCCAGCCCTCAAGCCGCGGGGGATGATTTCGATCGGCAATGCGACGCAGGTTGGCGAAGTGCACGCGCCGGTGGTTGTCAAGAAGAGCCCCACCTCTTCTTCTTCTTCCGGCGGCGGCAAGGGCTGGTCGTCGAAGCAGAAGAAAGCGCTGCGCACCGCAGCACGCAGCCGGCTGCGCGGCGTTCCTCGGACGTCGACTCCCAAGTTTGCGTGCACGCTCAACGCGGAGGAGCATCGGGACATTCAGCTTGGGAGCGATGTGCGCGCCGACGTCGAGGCGTGGCAGCGTGCGCTGAGCGACGCCATCGCCGAGCTCACCGAGAGCCGCGAGCGCCACGACGCGGAGTTGCTCGAGCGCGATCCCAGCGCCGCAGTCGCTGACGTCGTGGACAACCCGACGATGCTGCTGCGCGGCGTCGACTCGAAGCGCTCCGAGGCGGCAGCGATGGGGCGGTACGTGCGCGTCGCTGATGCCACAGAGGAGGACGGCCTCGGCAGCGCTGTGGCGGGGCGTGCGATTTACAAGCAGGTCGTCCTCATCGCCGGCGCGCAGGAGCATTGCGCGTTCTACGCGGGACCGAACTACCCCGCCCTCCCGGAGCTGACGCACACCCCGAAGTGGGTCATCGCCGAGCTCCCGGGCTACACGCCGCGGCTCTACTCGGTTGATGACTCCGACTTGCCCGGCGACCTCGCGGACGGCGCGGAGTGGAACGTGAGTCAGGGGTGGACGAAGGAGACGCGCATCGCGATTGATCTCGACGTCGCCACCGCGGAGCCTGCGCTGCTCGCTGCGTTTGGGGACGACGAGGAGGCGGCGATTCGTGAGATGGAAGAGCTTCGCATCGCGGAGCTCGTCGCCGTCAATGTCGACATCGCTGAGCTTATGGCGGAGCTTGACGATGAGGTGAGCGGGGCGGCCACCGCACCGACTGAGGCGCGATGGGAGTGGGAAGACGGTCAGCTCGGCAGTGGGCAGTGGCAGACTTACGACTTCACGACGCGCGACATCCTCACAGCGGGGTACATGCAGCGTGCGACGACGCCGGAGATCACGATGAACCACGGCTACTTCGGAACGACGGGGGGATACCTCGTGAACTTTATGACGATGAAGCAAAAGAAAATCCAGTCAGGGTATGAGCGGAACATCAAGGCCATCTTTGACGGAAGCGCGGTGAGTTGCGATACGAGCAAGCTGGACTCGATCAAGCAGCGTCTTGATATCGCAAAGGCACTCAAGAAGCGCCTTCGCGCGAAGAAGGGGAAGCGACCGAAGCACGGGTGGGAGTGGCAGCACTCCGACGGCTCGTGGCGTCCATTCGCACTGCAAACGTCCCGCGTTCTCTCCGCCGAGCACGCCGCGGGAGAAGCTGTGGTCGAGATTCCTCTCACTATTGAGGACGGCATGCAGCGCATCTTTCCCGACGCGCCACACATCGAGATTGCAGACAATGCCGCTTGTACAGCCGTACCGCGACTTGTACGAGGATCATTCCCACGTAATCTTGGAAACAATCGATCAGACATCCTGCTTTCAACGGCGACGTTCGACCTCAAGCAGCATGTCATCTCTGAGGAGGGCGTGCAAACTCTTCCGATTGCCGAGCTCACTGGCATTTTCAATTTCGGGAGCACAGATGACTTTCTCACAATCAAACTTGGGTCAGATGGGCAGCAGGCGACAGGGAGGTACCATGGATACCCTGCCGGCGCTTCATTCGTCATCGGTTGCCTGCAGGGTGGTTACTGCAGGAAGCAGAGCTCTTTTAAGAATCACATCGTGAATGGCAACAAATCTAACAGTTCGAGCTTTGGCGTCACCATCAACGCCAATGAAACCTACACCTTCCAAGTGCTGTGGGACGGAACGCATGGCCAGGTGCACCTTTGGTCCGGGGCGGCTGATCTCTCGGTAGGGAAGAGGAAGAAGGGGGTGAGCGTATTCACAACAGCACCGTCAAATGTGCTTAAGAAGAAGAAGAAAAGTGGCTCCTTGAAACCCCTGAAGTACCTCGGCTGCACTGCTGTTGGATCCAACGCGAAAGTGGGTGGACGGGGCAGTGCCTTCGGGGGAAAGGTTGCGTTGTTCAACCGCGAGACAGCAGGTTGCAGATGCGCAATCTCCGGCATTCGCTTGGTGATCTACCCCGATCCTTCAAATGCGGTGGCCGCAGCTCGTGAAAAGAAGCTCGCTGCACTCGTTGCGTCAAAGCTCGCACCAATTCCGCCTCCGACTGGCCGCGTCATCATTGATATGAGCTCTTCTCCGATGACAATGCGCGACCCCATCACGCGCGCGCAATCACCAGTCCGCGCGTTTCACCTCAGCGAAGCCGTGGCGAGCATTCCGCCGCCGCTGATTCGACTGACGATGCAAAATCCTACGCACGCAAGTCTGGCAGCTTTACATTCCACGCCTCTCGTCGTGTGGCCAGGATCGAAGAGCGACGTGAAAGAGACTGGAAACGGCAAGCTCACATTTAATTCGTTTACAACAGTTGCGTTTCCATCACTCGCGGCGACGCCTGACTCGGGTCCAGTGTACTACGAACTTCGAATGGAGACGACTGACGTCATGCAGTGCGGTTTCGCGACAAATGATATGGCCTGCACTTCTAGTCGTGGAGTGGGTGATGACGCTTATAGTTGGGGGTTCGATGGCCTTCGAGAGAAGCTGTGGAGCGGCGGTGGCTCTACTTCGTGGAACGCGGGCAACACGTGGAAGAAAGGCGACACAATCGGCTTCTTCTTCAGACCGAGAAAAGGTACGATTACCGTGTCAATCAATGGCAAGTCCCAACCGGGACCTGCGAAGAAAGTCCCGACCGGATGCTTCCCCGCTTTCTCGATCCGACGTGGTACGGTCGTGTACAATGTCGCTGGTGACGGTACGCCCTTTGCGTACACGCCGAAAGGTTTCGCTTCGAAGGATACAAATGCGGCACTGCCGTTCGCGCTCGAAGATCTTCCAGTGGGCACCGCTGTGGTCCGCGGGCCAGACTGGAAATGGGAGGATCAAGACGGAGGGAAAGGAAGCGTTGGCCATACCACCTCCGTTGTCGATGGGAATGGCTGGTGCTCCGTTGCATGGCCTCATGAAAGCGGTGGAGCAGCGGGCGAGGTATCGCATCGCTACCGCGTTGGAACGGCCTTGCGCGCGTCTGGGCGCCTGAGGAAGCCCCAGTTTGATCTTGCTCTCGTCGAAATGCAGAGAACAGAGACGCGTGCCGTTGCCAGTTCGAATCAGGCGACCGACGTATCGTGGGCCAACGAAAAGGGTGTGCTGGGGAGGGACATCCAACTTAGCGATAACCAAACCGTTACCCGCACGCAATCATCCGGGTGGGGATCCCAGTGGAGCAGTGTCGTGGAAAGCGATTGTGTCATCAACCTTACGATCGTTGGGAACAATGGTGGAAGTTACCTCCTTATCGGCCTCATTGACGGTTTCGAACCTACGAGCACCAACTATCTCGGTTCTTCAGGATCGCGAGCCTACTGTTACCGTGCGAACGGCGAGTGCCTGAAAGATGGTTCGGATCTCAACTCGGGCAACGCAGGACCACATCTCGAGGTAGGTGTGAAGGTGGCGATTGCTGTGTCTTATGGCAGTGGCACAACGATATGCTTCACTGTGGATGGAAAGAAGCAGCCCACCATGGAGCTGGATTCGTCCAATCGCCTTCGGCTCTTTGCGTGCTTCGGCGCGACTGGTTTTGTTGTGCACATCGATGGCGTGCAGTCATCGGGGGGGCGTGGCTCTGCGTGGTGGCAGGGTTCGTCGAAAGAGCAGACGAGTCACCTCGCGACCTCAGTGCTTGCGACGACGGCGCTCAACGTCTCTACTGTCTATGAGTCAGGAAGCAATGAAGCGGCTGATGCTTCTCTTGAGTACATTTCGATCGCAGATCACATCATCGAACGAGAGCAGACGCAGATGTCCAAGGAGGGGGATGCTGCTGCGGTGGGCGAAACGGATCCTTCTGAATCGCTGCGCTTTGTTCACCTCTTGACAGGAGCGCGAGTGGGCGCGTCTTCGATTGAAGCGCGAGGAATTCCGCTGGATTCCATTGCGGAGGGTGTTGCAACGTTCACGCAACTCATGGAGGTGTGCGGCCTCGGTGCGTACGCGATGGTTCCGGACGTCAAGAGCAATGGTCGGCCAATCTACCACAGTGAGAATGGCCGCTACATGCTCTACCACGCAGCAAGTGGCGACGAGTGGATCTTTGCGCAGCGCATGCTCACCGAAGATGCTCTCTCGTCGCCCGACAAGGGCGGTGTCCGCGCAATTACGGGCTCAGCAGGAGATCGCGAGACGCAACCAGGCCCAGCTATCTACCGCTCAAAAAATGGGATGCAGTGGCCGAAGTCTGCGCTCACTTTTACACACGAAGCTGGGTGGGGACCACTAAAAGGCGTCAAGTCGAACCATCCCGATGCGAGCCCTACGGAGGTTCTCCAAGCTATTCTCAATCGCGACGTGCATGCAGGAGAAGCCGAGCGATGGGCGCAGCGTGTTCATGATGCTGGCGCGTCAGACGACTATGAATCGCCGCCGTGGGCGGACGAAGGGAACACGCGATGTGAAGCTGTTTGGGAGTTTGACCAAGGGGCGGACGGCGACGCTATTGTACGAGGCGATACGAACGCGACGCAGAACTGGCGTCGTTTCGACGCAGTCTCGACCGAAATATTGACCCACGCATATGTGCGCCGTCTGCGAGAGATTTCACTTCCGCATCTCGATGGTGAGATCTCGGTCAACCTCGAGGCGCTCCACAGCATCCGTGGCGACACTGGCTTCATTTCTCCCATCCGTGGCTCAATCGCGGGCTACCCAGTGGTTGGAGGCGACGAGGAAGCGCGGCGTCCTGCTCATTGGGCCCCTCAGCGCGTCGACACGATTGTAGTTGATCTCGACCCTTCGTCGGCTGAGTGGTCAAAGGTGGCGCAGAGATTTTGCGTCCACGATGACGACTTGAACGCATCGCAGTCGGGTGAGATGGGTATGACCGCGTCTCGCGTAAAGTTCCGCAAGATTCAACGCATTCAGAACACGCCACTGTTTGATGTCTTTGAAATGAAGCGTAGGCAAGTGGAGAAGCGCAATGGGATGGCGCACGAGCGCACTCTTTTCTACGCCTGCGGCTCTGCGTCGGGAGCCGACGCCAAAGCAATCTATGCGTCGCACCATGGGTTTGATCCACGCAAGAATGTTGGCGGCACTTCGTTCCCCATGTCCACGGATAGCGTCCTCGGCCAAGCTTCGTACTTTTCCACCAGCGCGCTGTCATGCCAAGAGCTTGCGGGGCGGGTCATTACTCCAAGCGGCTCTGCGCTGCAACTCTTTGTTTGCCGCGTCGTGTGCGGCCAAGCAAAAGAAAATGGCGGCTCCGCTGGTTTGCGCCACCCGGAGACAGGAGCCGCTAACGGTCGAACCTACGACTCGCACACTGGGTACCCAGCGAAGCCGTGCGGCGGGGCAAGGGCATTTGCAATCTTTGACTACATGCAGGCTTATCCAGAGTATCTCGTGACGTACAATGCACCCGAGCCGCTTGATCTCGAGGACGACATGGTGATTACGGAGCTGTTCAGTGGCGTCGCGAGCTCCAAGATATTTTATGTTGGACAGCGTCCGAAACACTCGGGCGATGGTGAAGAGTGGACCACATTGATCCGCACAACCAGCGCAAGCAGAGGCGGCGGATCCGGAGGCTTCATCGATCTGCAGTTCTCGCTCGATCAGATCAAGGAGATTGCTGGGCGGGCCACTCGAGTGCGTATTCAGAGTGGCAGCTACAGCGTCACGTCCCTTCCAGACACGTGGCCCATCGATGACGTCCGTCGGGGGCGCACGATTGGCGAGAGCAAAGGCAGCAGCTGCTCTGCCTCGGATGCGCTCAATGTTTGGGAGTCAGACCCCGGGAACCACCTGGAGTTCAGCAGCATGAGCGCCTTTTCGTCGATCGACAAAAAAGTTTACCATGCCTGCAACAACGGTAATGGGTTGCACTGGTTCATGACACCGAGCAAGGGTAAGTGCAGCTGGACAAATGGCTCGCCCGAAGATTTGGATCTACTCGTCGATGCGCCAGCGGCCCCCAATCCCCGCTACTCCACCCCCGTTGACATCGCCAAGTGGCAGGCCGCGAATGCCGGCCTCGAGCTCGGCGGTGGGGGCCATGAGTTCGCAGGCGACTACGGCACCAAGGGCCTGTACTACTACACTTCGGGCACGTACAAGGGCCAGGCCTTCTTCGGCACGGGCGGCACCGCCGCGCAGGAGAGCGCGGCGGTCTCACCCCCCAAGTCCCGCTACAAAAAGAAGAAATCAAAGAAGAAGAAGGGGATGGGCGTTTCGATTAAGGGGATGAAGCGAGGCGCCGATGTTGTGCAAGACCTGAAGTGGGACACGAAGAAGAAAGGAAGGGACATTGACTTTTCTCAAGTTCGGGGTGGGGCGCACAGCGGTGCGAAACAAGCCAAGCGGGCGTCTTCTTCGCAATGGGGAACGCAAGTGACGACGCGGCTTCCACAGTACAGCTGCGTGGTTGAGCTCTTGGTCTCAAACAATTCAGATTCTTTCTACATCGGTGTCACTGATTCCATGTCGTCATGGGTGCGTGGAAGCAAGTCTCCGAAAAGTGTAAAAGGCACGCACTGGTGCAATGCATTAGGTGGATCATCAGTGGCGTCTAAGAGGGATCGCACCAAGGCGATTGCTGGGAGGTCCAAAATCTACAGGATCCATATCGACCACAGCACCCAACCCGCGACAATAGCTGTGAAATCGAATGGCACTACGTGGCATACTTTCAGCAAGCTCCCCACGAACGCGTGCTTGTTCGCCACGTTTGGCGGACGCAACCAGTCAGTGGCTATCGTTGGCATTACCGCCCCAGGAGGAAGTTCTTCGCTCCACAACTTCGCCACCGGCCAGCTCGTTCGCATTAAGCCATCTGTCGCGGTGCCGAGCAAGGGGTGGCAAGGCGGAGTGAGCCACACGTCGACGGGTTACATTTCACACGCCACCGACCGCGCGGGCAATAGGGTGGCACTCGACTCGAAGAAGGCGCAGCTGCTCTCTCTCAAGTTTCCCGAGCAAGCTGACTTTCTCGCTTCTGGGGACGATGTTGAAGTGCTTGATGAGAGCATCGTTGAACCTGCGGCGGAGGGAGGCGCTGCTGCTGCTGCTGCTGGTGGTAGTGGTGGTGGTGGTGGTGGTGGTGGTGCCGCGACGAAAGAGGATCCTGCTGCGAGCGCGTCACGAGAGCTTCCAACTTCATCGGGTCCGCTCGTGGTTCGGGAAAGGGACCAGGCCGAAGCTGCAGCTCCAGAAGATGCATCGCCCGCGGTGCCCGAGGCTCAGCGTTATTGGCGGTATTCGTGCACTGCGTTGCCAACAGGAGTGGCAGTGCCGGGTGCCCTCGCTAACTACTGGACATGGGATCCACGCGCGAAGGTGGGCAAGAACATCACGATCAATGGTGCCATCATGAACCTCAAGTCCGGTCGGAGTGGCAGCACAACGGAAGGAGCGCGCGGGACTAAGGGGTGGACGACGGGAGTGCACACATGGACCATGCGTTTCAAGTCCGGCACAGGTGCGTACGGCATATACGTGTTGATTTTCAGGTTTGAGAGGGGACCTTCTTTCTCTTCTCTCTCTTCACGAAATGAGAAAGTGGACTTTCCACATGTTCTCACCCCTCCCCCCTCCTCCATTGCACTCTGCATAGGTACTCACGGATCTGTCGGCGTTGTGTCTGATGCGCATGGTTCGCTGTTCGCGTCTTCCTACTCCCACGTACTCGGTGCTGACGCGAATAGTTGGGCTTGGTTCAAGGATGGCGAGGCGCGGCACAATGGCAGTAAGGTTTCATCAGCCCCCAGCTTCACTCACGATGAAGACCTCACGATGTGCCTCGATCTTCGCGGCTCAACGGGCACATTATCGCTGAAGAAAGGCACGTCTCCGGTATCTTACACGTTCACCGGCATCTCCAAGGCGAAAGCGCTCTTCCCTGCCGCGGTGACGCCAATGTCGAATGGCAAGGTTGAGCTAGTCTCAACGAGCGCAACGGATTCGACGGGTATTTCGATCTTTCAACGCCCCGAGTTCCCGCTCGTCCAAGCTAAATGCCCGGCGATGACGCTGACGGAGGAAATTATTGTATCGGATCGCACCATCGCGACTATCCCGAAGACGGGGAAAGCGATTGAATTCTTGCAAGTTTACCATCCCCCGTGTACACGGGCGTCTAGTGCTTCAGCTGCATTGGATCAGCGACACGGCATGTGGATTGCGGCGGAAGACTTCAAGACCGGCGCGCCGCTTTTCACGATGCTCGAGGAGGTCGTCCCACCGGGCTGTGACGACGTCGACGGCGCTGCAGCTTCGAAGGATGGTGCGGCGGCGGCAGAATCGGACCTCCCCACGTACGCACTCATCAGCGGAAAGGCGCTCAAAACGTTCGAGAAGTACAAGCTCAAATCATTTGCACAGAATGGGTGCCAGGTACGTGCGAGAGCCATCTTCCGTTCTCCGTCCCCACCCCTTCTCTTTCATTTCTTTTCTTTCTTCTCCCTCGCTTTCTCACGCCACTGCATCTTCTCCCCTCCGTGCAGCTGGAACTGCGCTGCACCTTCAAAATGGACATAGAGACCGCTGTCGATGACCTGTGGTTCGCACCATCACGCAAGAATTTGCTGCAGCTCCCGCTGCCGCGTGCTCTGCTCGCGAACGAAATCATAACCCTCGAAGCGCGCTGGGATGCGACGCACGTGAAGGTTGCCATCTTTATCCACCCTGGCGGAGATCCCTCTGCGACCCCGGTTCGCATTAGCGAGACGGCGCCGATGAAGCGAAATGGGGAGGGAGTCGTTGGCGGCGGCGGCGGAGGTGGAAGCGGAAGCGGCCGGTTGACGATCGGCGACCGTGTGATGCTGGCGAAGCCATGCTCAAAGTCTGGACTCGCTATGGGTGAGATCGGCGTCATCGTGAAGGATGACCACGACTCGCGCCCCTACAAGGTACAGTGCAAGGGGGGTGTCGTCTCAGACTATTACACCGTAGAAGAGCTCCGACGCGCATCAACCCGCGTCGTGCTCAGGCTTGGCGACGGACTGGTTCTCTTTGACTTTGAAAAGTCCTCGCAGACGGCGGTCTTTGGCGCCTCGCTCAAGGTGATTCATATTGACAGCGCTGAGGGAGAGACGTTCCGTCGCAGCGTCATGGCGGCGAAGGAAGATAAAGAGGCGTTAATGGCGCGCCTCGTCGCGGCGATCGACTTCCGCGAGTCGTGCTTCGCGGAAGCGCGTCAGCTACGAGAGGAGGGAGCGGCGGCGGCAGTCCCCGTAAAGAAGAAGACAACGCCGCAGAAGAAGGTGACGGCGGTGGCGGCGGCGGCGCGCTCCTCGGCCGATCGGCGCGATGCGGCGGAGCATCCAGCGGAAGCGCTGCGCCGACGCGATGCCGCATGGAGCGAAGTCAAGTCGGCGTCACGCCGGCGAGGACGCAGAAAGTGAGAGATTCGTGACGGTACGACTGACTGTTTGATTTTAATTGGCATTTCATTTTAACTTAAACATCTCCCCAGGGCGGGAGTGGACCGATGTGCAGACGAGCGGCGGGGACCGCGGGGCGAGAAGGCTGTCCTCCAGGGC
>TARA_B110000208_G_scaffold40798_1_pt1 | contig 11441 bp, 4 predicted proteins | sample TARA_B110000208 | Tara Oceans TARA_B110000208 (sample SAMEA4397426) | marine metagenome | biome: Polar Biome; feature: [SRF] surface water layer (ENVO:00010504); material: water (ENVO:00002006), including particulate matter (ENVO:01000060) such as... | depth 5 m
GTAGTTCAGAGGTAAGTAAGTAAGACGTGTTTTCAAAAAAACAATTCCTCCCTGGGCATAGCGCTGTAACACTCCGAGGTGAGCGGTGCTAGCGACCGCGCCTGGTCGTGGACGGAGCCGTACGTCTTTTGCGACCAGTAGAGTATAGATACGCTCGGTCTGATGGAATGGACTCGTCCACCGCCTTTCACAGCCGCCGTCCAGGTGCCCCCGCACTTGCTCTCGCGTCTCGTGTATACGAATCCTGTCTGCTTGCTCGTCGCGGAGGTGCCGGCAGCCGCTGCATCATCCGCGGCTACGAAGCACAACGTTATGACAATTTCCTGGCTCAGCGCGTTGAATAACACGGGGATGTGTACGATCTCGATGAACGCGCGGCGCTTTACTGCCAGCTTGCCCTGCGCGCAGCCAGGCGGCGTCTTTACGCTGAGCGTCCCCGTGCGTGGCATGGAACAGCTGCTAAAAGCAATCGGAGCATGCACCGGTCGTGAGATCGACAAGTTGAAGACGTTTGGCGTGGAGCTCTGCGCTCCCGGCTGGGGGACTGCGGACGTCGACTCCCCGAGCGAGCGGCCCGCAAAGCGCACACGCAGCAAGAAGGAGCTCAAGCGCATCGCGTGCGCGGCTGCGTGCGCGTCGACGCGCGGCTGCGCCGATTGCGTCGCGCATATGATCTGCCGCACACACACCGTGCAGGAGATCGATGGCCATCGGCTGATCGTGTGCCAGATCGAGTTCGGTTTCGTTCGATCGGAGTGGTGGCGCGACGGGAAGCTGCTCTGCCCAACGCGCGCTGACTTGCCCGGAACATTGACGTTCTTCGGGAGCGGTGAGTTTAGCGAAACTCGGGCGACCGCGACCGCCACCGCCGCCGCCGCGCCTGTCGACAGCTCAAGCATCGACTGATCCGGCACTCGCCGCGTCGAACCGGCTCAATGCTCTCAATCCTGGGCTGGCGGTTGACGCGCTTGCAAGCGATTGATTCACGATGCAATTCATTGCCCCCTCGCTACAGTACTACACTACTGGTTAAATTCCCACGAGCGTCGGCTCTGAGAGCGACACGCGGGGGCGTTTAACGTACGTATTCAAGACGCAGAGCGGTCGTCGCTGCGATATCGTTGTCGTTCGGGCAGGGAGCCTCGTCTCGCGCTATGTCGCTGGCTGCCTTGCATTACCGATGTACAGGAGGAGCGAACGTGAACGAGAGAGCACGAGCACGAACAAGTCGTGTACCGTACGAGGTACCAGCTGTACGACTACTGCGAGGCCTCGTACGTACGAGCAAGAAGCGGAAGGGAGTCACCGAGTACGTAATACTAATTAACAAAGGGGGGGAAATGAGTAGTACTAATAGTTCGACGCGTACAGTGCGTACAACAGGTTTCTCCCTCACACTGAGTCACAGCTCATCACTTGGCAGCGACTCCTCTTCAGCAGCCTCCAGCTCATCCAAGACCCACGCCGCGACAGCGCCACTCGGCTCCCGCAACACCGCCTCGTGCACCTGTTTTATGAACTCCTCTCTGTCCACTCTATGCGAGCCTCCAATGTCATCATCCGTCGCCGCCTCCACCAGCTTCATCTGCGCGAGCAAATTACCGCTCAACGCATCACTACCTCCACCCGTCCGAGCCCGAGCGCGTGAGACAACGGGCGAAGATGAGGACGACGACCCAGAGCTCGTGACCCGAGGCCGAGTGCTCGTCTTACCGCGGAGCACTTTCAAAGTCGCTTGCACCGAGAGCGTCTTCTTCTTACCAAAAAGTGCGGAAACACAAGCATCAACATCCTCTTTGTCTTGGTCCTCTTCGCCATAAATCGCATCCCTCAGAGTCGCAGCACTTTTTCGACGCTTCCGCCATGTCACTGTCCGAGTCACCTCCTTCGTCGTCGTCGGTGTCGCCGCCGCTTCGGCTTGTGACGTCGTTGATGTCTTTTTCTTCTTTTTCTTCTTTTTCACATACGTACCACCGATTAGGTTCCTTGTCGACTGAAACGTTTCGAGGTCGGAGATGACACTACCTCCGGATGAGTTGCCTGACGAAGGCATGCGATTGTGTCCACTATAACCTATTCCGAACCCGAAGCGACTGCTGCTGCGTCGACTTCCGCCAGTGCTACTCGAAGTGCTCGCTCGAGAGCGTCGCGGTGTGCCCGGCATCGACGACGACGAATCCCCGAACAAAAGCGCGCCGCCGAATATAGAAAGCCGCTCCGAGATCGACGTACGAACAGCATTCGACCTGCGCTGTTGCGGTTTCGGCTTCGGTCGAACCCACATTGACGTGCCCTTCGCAGCATTTGTGTAGAACAGCTTGCCGTCGTCCGTATGTGCGATCTTCCACCCTTCCGCTAACTCTTCGGGCTGCACATCGTATACTCTTTCTGAGGTGAGATAGTTAACAAAAACAATGCGTCGGCTCGGAGTTAGCTCGAGACTCATGCTCCAGCCACTCGGCAACGGTGTCGGTGCCTCCCACTGTGTTTGTTCTGTCTCGGCGTGGCAGTAGTACGTACGTCCGCTTGCAACATCAAGGAGGCAAATCCACCCTGGCGGGAGTCCATCTGCTGTGGTACTGTCGGTTGGATCCGGCGGTGGTTGCGATGTCTTCGGTTTAGACCACGAAGTTTCACCGCTGTCAGTGTGGTAGTAGTAAATCAAATCGTTGTCATGAGCGAATTTCCATCCCGGCGGTAGACTAATTCGCGATGTCTCCTCCATCCTCGCTCGCCACGCTTCGTCGCCGCCTGCCCCGTCATTCCCATCCCCACCGTCGCAGTCCTCCTCCTCCTCCTCTTCATTCCCCTCCTCATGAATGTGCAGCACGCGACCAATGATCGAGCCACTGCCGCCACCTTCCTCGCTATCTTCATCTCCGAGATCATCGCGGCAAACGTCACTTCCAACGCGCACGAGCTCGTGCCACGCGCGAAGTGCTCGCAACCCACTGCGGCGGATAATATGTGCGTGAAGTGCCGCGCCAAGCGCTCTGATTTCTTCATTATCCGCGCTCGTGTCTTCGATCTTCTTCTGCAGCGCCGCGCCGCGACAAGCGACGAAGATCACAAAAAGAATCGCCATCGCGAAGAGCAGCAACACGCACATAGCGAGCATGACGTACGCAAGCGTATCCAACAGCGCACGAAACGCGGGCGACCGACCGCTCCACTTCGCCCACCTCACCGTTGCATTCAACGTCAGCATCCCAACTGAGACCGTCGCGATCAGCATCCGCAGTGGGAGCTTCCATCGACTCGATAATTTCATTGGAAGAAATGCAACCAGCATGACACACGGCGTCATCACCGCAGCCGCGCAAATTGCAAACCGAATCACTTGTAGCGTATTTACGAATTGCTTTGGAAACGCGTTCGCATCGAGTATGTAATCGGGGTTGAGAAACGTGTTTGACATTGCAAGGGTGGTCAAACTTGTGAAGAAGACGAGTCGGAACCAAAAATGTTCAGGCCTGTAATCGCTGTCCGTGAAGGAGGACCATGAGAAATGACGTGTTGGGAACACGCGCTTGTGGTGTTTCATCTCGAAAGCGTGACGAGAGATCCGCATGCAACTTATGATTGCAGAGCAGCCGCAGCACAGCCCTCCACTCACGGGACCTGCTCCGCCCGTCGGGTCGGAAGAGACGTACGCTTCGATAGCCATTGCCGCCACAGAAGTGCGTCCCGTGTTGACATCCGCATTGCTGTCACCCCCCCTGAGCTGAAGCACGTCTGGCGCGGAGTCTGACTTCCGACCCGAGAAAAGCGAGAGCCGTGATTCCGATGAGAGCAGGTTCGAGTTCACGCGCGTCTGATGACTGATCGCCGGGACAAGTTCGGAGAAACGGGGAAGCGCTTCAACGCGCGGTGTTGCGTTGCTGTCACCTCCACCTTCTGCTTCACTCTTCCCATTCGCTGCTTCTTCGTGTGAGTGCCGTGCTACGTTCGCTGTCTCGCCTTGCAACGACAAGACCCTCGTCGTCATCTCGACCTCATCGTCAAGCTCTAATGACGAGAGTGCGTCTTCAAATCGCGTCGGTCGAAACGGCGGAATCGGAACCTTCCCTCCGTTAACCTCTTCTTCTGCTGCTGCTTCGCTACGTTGTACGACTCGGACGCAGCGCCACCACTCTGCGTCACGTGCGAGCATCGCCAACGCGTATAGAGGGAATCCAACAATTGTGACAGCGATTGCAATCCAAGCAAGAACATAGATCCCAAGATGAGCTTCGCTGTCACACTCAACAGAGGGCGCTGCGGCCACAACCCATTGCGTACCGAGCTCCTCGGTCTCGAAGCTAACGCAGTGCACGGACTTGAATGCCACGTTTGCGACGAGCGGATGAAGAAGAAAGATGAGGCCAGTTAAGCCTTTGCGACAGTAGCCGAGAACTAACGAGCAGCCTTGCTTACCCTGCTTCTTTTTCCTTTTCTTCTTCGTCGACTTCTTCTTATCAATACAGCAACGACAACACTTTGACTTCTTGCCCCCGTCGAGCATATCGTCGAGGCTGCCATTCTGGTTAATCCGGTACTCCAAAACGAGCTGATGAATCGCTGCTTCGTCGTTCGCGCGCGTCAACGCTGTGGCGGCGTCCGGATCCAGCTCTGACGCCGTCCGTGTGCGTGCACGCCACCGCATTGCAGACACCTCCCGCACAGGTCCGTCTTTTTCTGCCGCAGTTCCATTCGATGGTGGACCTGCATCCGACACATTCGCTCCGAGGCCACCGTTGAGGCCACGGCTGATGCCGCCGAGGCTTGTCATCTCGACCCCGACCGCATTTTCCGCTGCGTTGAGCCGCTGTTTGGACTTCGCGCTGTGCAGACGTTTCTTACTCGCCATCGGGTTCGAGCGCAACGTCGTAATGGAACCAGCGCGTGTACTGACGACGAGTTGTCGCCCCGCAGTGCTCCCGAGCATGCGACGAGCTTTGCCAGTGCGCTGCGGCTGGTCAATGACGCCAAGACCGTCTGATAGGCCGACGATGCGGACCGCTGTGGCGCGCGTGGTCTCCGTTCTCCCTTTTCTGCGGCGTCGACGAACTGCATCCGCACGGCCCATGGTCGCACTTACGCTTCCGTCCACCTCTTGGCCATCCTCTGGGTCCCCTCTGTGCCCCCATCCACCTCGTTTCTTCTTCGTGCTCTTTAGTTTCTTGATCAGATAGCAGATCTTTGCCTGTGTTAAGTCGCCGCCACGCACGCACACATGCTCGACCCACGGAATAGCGAGTGTGATGAAGAGCAGCACCGCGCTCGTCGAGACCACCATCGCAACTATCGCCACTGTAGAGGCATTGTCTGCACATTGCGACGGCTGCGCCGCATCGGGGTTGATTTCGAACACCTGCAGCAGCGTGTAGTACTGCCGAATGATTGATGACTGTGTCGAGCTTGCCGTTCGTCCGATCTGCGCTTGCATCGCCAGGGCAGAGATGATCCAACCGGCGAAGCGAATCGATCGCACGGCTCCGCTCTTAATGTCACGACCGAATGCTGACTGAACGATTGCGACGATCACGAACGCGACCAGAGCGATGGCGGAGAAGAAGACACCAATCCAGAGCGCAGTCGCTGCGACATCCGCGGAGGGTGGGCACAATGTGCACGCCCCGCCAGCAGTGTCGTCAGCGAAGTACCCTAACGAGCACGATGCGCAGAGGGAGCCAGAGTAGCCAAGAGCACATGTCGTCGAGTCGGCTATTTTTGAGTATCCGCGACAGCGTTTGATCGCTACCGCCATCTCAGCATGGCATTGTATCGGCCCATTGCCTCCGCCGAGTGAGTCTCCGACGAGCCACCACCCTGGAATAGTATAGCAGCGATCGCCACCTGGGCAGCGGCAGCCCTCTGGACATGGGCGGCAATACGGTGGCGTACCATACGCAAACGATGAAGAGATGGCGGGATCGTCGGTGGTCTTCCAACGCGTATCGATTTTCGGGTTGGGGAATCCAAGGCAGCGGTCGAGATAATATGCTCCTGACTTATCCACCCTCGCAGGCGGGCACAGGTGGTGTCCTTCCTCCACTCCGCACAGCAGCTGTGCCGGATCTGTACCTGTCGCCGATGCCGCCCCTGGCCCAAGCGAAAGCTTGCCGTTGCCACTGCTGCTACTAACGCTCGCGCCGAGTCCAAGCGCTTCAATCACAAACGGGTAGTATGTGTTGAAACGGAACGGTAAAAGCAATCCACCAGAGCTCGCGATGGCAGCTTCCATCTCGGGTTTCGTGGGCGTGGTGAACTCAATACGATCGCCGCTCGCTGACACTGCAATGTCGAGATCAATGCCGTTGATTGAGACGCTTGTCGCGGTTGAGAACGGCGGCTGCGGGCACGTTGGGCATATTCCTCCAAAGACGACGATCATATCACCGCCGTTTGTATTGAAAAAAGATGGATAATCAGCGTCTTCCTTTGAGCATCCCGCGAGCAGCGCACGAGGTGTTGTCAACGCGCTCGTGTTTGTCGAACAGAATTCCGAGACGGACGGCTGCTCCACACCTTCAACCCTCACGCTGATGCCGATTGGGGCAGGCGCCTTCCACGACTGGGAACTGTACACGTTGCATTCGATCTCTGTCTCCCGGAGCACTTGCTGCGTTGTGTCCCATGACGCTTCGATGTTGAATCCTTTGCGGCCATTCTCCACCCCGCTTGAACCAATCTCGATCGCCGAAGCATCAATGAGCCGCACGAAACTTGCATTTGCCATGCACGAGACTGTGACAGTCTCACCTGTACTCGCGGAGGTCGTAGAGCTGATGGTCAGGAGCGACTGCCCTCCTCCGTCTTCCCGCACGACGATGGGCGTGGTGTAGACGACAAAGTTCCCGAGCTCTCGCGTCGGTGAGGAGGTCGGGGTGTGCGTTGGAGCGGCGCTCGGAGCACTCGTGGGTACAAACGTGTGCGTCGGTGCGTGAGACGGCGTGGACGTTGGCGCGGCTGTTGGAGCCGTCGTTGGGACCCAGGTCGCCAACGTTGCCGTCGGCGCGGTCGATGGAGCTCCCGTCGGCGCTCTCGTCGGTGCAAAAGAAGGTGCAGAAGAAGGTGCTGATGTTGGAGCACCTGTCGGCAGCACGAGTGGACACGTGAATTCGAACGGGGGATTCGACGGATAGGCTGAGATTGCTGCTGCGCAAACAGCTGCGCAGTCCACACCGTTAAAGTCAACTCGCGACGCACTCAGGAGATCAGTACTGCTGAAAGCACCTCGGTCAAGTTGGTTGATGTTGGGTGGGAGCTTCATGTTCTTGAGCTTGATGCAGAAGTTGAATGCAGCGTAGCCAATCACTGTAAGCGCGGTAGCTTTCTCGAAATCTGTGAGGGAAATCAGGTCGCTCATGCTCTGAAATCCACCCGTCTCAATCGTGGTCAGCGCTGTTGCATACGTAAATACGATCTCTGTAGCTTCGCAGTCCCGCAAAGCGCCGGATATCACCGTCACTAAATCACTGGAGAGAATCACTGTTGTAGCCAAGTCGCAGCACGGTGAAGAGGCCGGCGGCGAACTACTATGTGTGCACGTGTTTGTCTTGTCAACGAAGTACGTCCCCGACACACTCGGACACGAGAACATGAACGCATCATCAGGCGCAGCTGCTTTGCAAATCACACCATTGAAGTCGACAGTGCTTGCAGTAGTAAGCTTCGAGCCCGTGAAGGCATTGACCTTGATCCTTGTGATCGTCGCTGCGAGTTTGACGGTGTCTAAGTTGTCGCAGGCATCAAACGCTTGGTCTCCAATTTCATACAACTCCGGCGCAAGGCTGAGGTCGATAGTCGTGAGCGAATCACACTCTTGGAACGCAAAGTAACCAATTTTCTGCAAGCTTGTTGCTTGTGAGAAGTCGACACTCGTGATCGATCGACATGCAAAGAATGCATTCGTTGCGATCTCGCTAACGTCGCTTGCGATGACGATCGACTCTGCCGTACCACAGCACTGTATGTTTGATCCTCCAACAATATTCAGATCGAACTTGCACTTTGTTGCCGCGGTGTAAACGTATGCTGCGGTAACGCTGATCGCGCCAGCTGTGACGGCGGTATACGGGCCGATCGCATTCGGACCCGTGCGCCAACATAGTATCCCACTCTGGCTGCCAGCACTCATCAGTGAAACCTCGCCCATACCTGCACTGATAAACGTCAGCTGCGCGTTAACAATCGCGTCACTAACGTCATCTTTGTCGCCGCATCCAGCGCCTTGCGCCACCATCTTTACAAACGGCCGTGCGATAGAAGTGTCGAGATTCGATGCCGTGAATCGAAGCACTCGCGCTCCGCCAATCGGTATGCTCGTATCCGAGACGGAGGTGTCTACGCTGAAGATAGTTTGTATTGGTCCGGGGCAAGAGGCGAAGTCGAACGGCCACGCGCCGTTACCGGTGAGATCTGTGCAGTTGACGCCGTTCCAAGTCACTTGTGAAGCTTGTGTGACTCCGGTCGACGTAAAGGCACTCGATTGAATCGCTGTGAACGTGCTTGTCCCAGGAAAGACGATCGCATTCATCGCGGCACACCTGGCGAATGCAGAAGATCCAATCTGCTGCAACTGCTGCGCTCGTGACAGATCTATCGTCTTCAACTGCCTGCAGTCGTCGAATGCAGAGGTGCCGACCGTCTCCAGCTGGACGTTGCCAGCTCCAAAGTAGACGCTCTTCATCCCCGTGCACTTCTTGAACGCTTTGTCCAGAAGACTCACGACATCAGCTTTGATGAGGACTTGCGTCTGCGTGGACAAACAGCACGGGCCTCCTCCTGTACTATAAGCACAGTTGCTAGATGCGCTCCACACCAGCTGGAAATCGCAATTGAACATGAAAGGTGCTGACGCCGCCGCGGATATCGCGCTCGCACACTCCACGCCATTAAAGTCAACCACCGACGAATGCGTCAGCGCCGTATTCGTGAACGCATTGGCATGGATGTCCGTGATCGTAGTTGACAGCTTCGCGGAACCCAACGCCGTGCATTCATTAAACGCACTCTCCCCAACTGTCTGCAAACTCGTTGCTGGGCTGAGATCCAACGTCAGTAAACTGAACCCCAGCTTTGTCATGCCCGTGAACGCTTTTGCTTGGATCACCTCAAGGTTTGTTGCGGTCGAAAAATCGACTGATGTGACCGTGGTGCATTCCTTGAAGGCCTGCTCTTTGATCGTTACGACATCCCCCATAATCTTAATCTCGGTTGCACTTCCACAGCAAGACACAGGTGAATTCGAGCGTACGCACGTCTCGTCCGCATTGTACACATACTGCTGGTCGAGCTGAAATGTTGCATAGCTTCCACCTCCGCCCAGCACAGGGGCGTAGGTCCCCGAGCTGCCTCCACCATCCCTGCTGAAGCAGAGGTTGAGAGCTGTGCCGACCGCATCACCTGCTGATGGAAAGACAACGTCAATCCATGCAGTTGTTGCATCAGTTGCGGTGTATTGCAGCTGACCCGCATTCCCTACAGTCCCAACCGCATCGCTTGATGAGCTCAACGCGCAGTCTATCCCCGCGGCGATGATTCGAATGAATGGAATCGCGGCGTTGCCAGGTGCTGGGAGATTTGCAGCCGAGAATTGTAGAGTACGAATCGCTCCCTTTGGCGCTCGTGAGTTGGACAAGAGACCCGTAAGACGTGGAGGCATTCCGCAAATACCGCTCCCAGCGAACGCATTATCCCAACAGTCATTAGCTGCAACAGGGCACTTGTTACTTACGTACTTGAGTAACGCAGCTTCGTTCACATTCTAAAAGAGAAAAGGAAGAGAGAGAGAGAGAGAGAGGAGGGGGAGAGAACAGTCAGCAGAGGTACGGGAGAGATTGCGCGAGAGGGAGAGAGATAGAGAGAGAACGAGAGAGAACGAAACAGCGAGACGTACTCGGTGAAGAGGCAGCACGTCATTAATGTAGAGGGGGTCGATCTTTCGCACTTCAGAAGCAGGCACACAGCAGCAAAGTCGACGTGTGCCGGTGGTGCTTGCTGCGCACGTTTCATCCGCACTGCGTTGCTCTACAGCGACCTGGCATGGCAGCCCTGTGGTAACAGCAGGAAGATAGGTCCCACCCGGCGGCACAACAGAAGCATAGTCAAGTGGGCATTCTAGAGGTGCTACAGCACCGGCGTTGGCAGTCTCAAGCGCAATTTGTCCGGGCCCTGGAACTGCTCCAAACACAGCAATGTTGCGCGACGCTACGCATTTCATCGTGCCAAGGCCGACGAGCTCAATTCCTAGATTTGTACACACGTCATTGCAGCTCTCCCCACCGCCGGCCCAACCGCTAAACATGTTATCCACGAAATGAGCATATTGCTTCATGATCTGCTGCGCGATAAGGACGCCGCGATACGTTGCGAGCCGTGCGACAGTACCTTTGAAAGGCACGTCTGTAGCCATTGCGTCTTTCCCAATGAAGCACGCAGCAGGAGTGAAGAGCTGGGCCGTGTGGCCCGTAACCGCATTCTCAATTACTAACTGAGCGTTCACATACACCATAAGACCAGGCCCGGCGCTGCCGCTGATGACGACGATGTGGTACCAGACGTCCGTCTTGAGATTAGCTGAATTCGGGGTTGTTGCTGTCTCTGACGTCGCCGCTGTCATCACGCTCCACGAGAGCTCCACCTGCCCAGTAGACGTTACTGCTGATGCTATCGTAACATCCTCGGCGTATCCACTTACCGCGCAACTGAAGAGAGTCTGCGAAAGCGGCGCGGAAGCGCCGGACCAGCGCGCCCACACTTCAACGGACATATCGCCGCCAATCTTCACGTCGTCCGTCCCTCCTGCGATGGCGTACAGTCCGGAGAGCTCAACGAAGCTGGCGCTCGTGCCAGCGAGGCTCACGCCGCGTGTTGTTCGCGACGCACCGTGTAAGGTTGCCTGAGCATCGTGTGAACTCGAGTCCGTGATCGTCGTCGCGGAGGAAGCGGCTCCGCTGATGAGGTCCCACTCGAACTGCGGCGTCCCTGAAGCATCGCACGAGCCAGCGCATGCCATCAGCACGATGAGGAGAATCATGTAGAGGGGTGGTAGCCGTCGTAGAGGAAAAGTGAGGGAGTAGTGCCGCGGTGCGGCGAAGACGCGAGGCGGAGGAGCGGCGGCGCCAAGCTCGCCGGGCCGACGAGGGCACTCTGCTGCGTTGCGGTGTGTGAGTTCGGGCCGTGTAGCAACCATGTCGCTGGCGGAGGGCTTCGTAACAGCGGCTTGCCTGTGAAGGCCTTGAACTTCAAGGCTTGAAGAATTCAGAGTCCTGAATTTTTTTATTCTTCAATTATTCAAGTTTTCACCTTTCAAATAAGCATTTTCATCATTCGGTGGCGGGTGGCGCGACGTGGTTCGCGCTTGGGGAGGGGGATGAGATTCGAGACACCAACACACCTAGCCCTCCGTTTCCAAATGTGTAATTAAAATACGTACCTTCGAACCTGTATCAGGA
>TARA_B110000208_G_scaffold42811_1_pt1 | contig 11417 bp, 2 predicted proteins | sample TARA_B110000208 | Tara Oceans TARA_B110000208 (sample SAMEA4397426) | marine metagenome | biome: Polar Biome; feature: [SRF] surface water layer (ENVO:00010504); material: water (ENVO:00002006), including particulate matter (ENVO:01000060) such as... | depth 5 m
CTTTTAACAATTTACAGTTATCAGAAATCAATCATCCACAGTTTAATGCCGCAATACCGTTTAATCAGAAAATTTTAACTCCTTCGTTAAAAACATTCCCATTAGATTTGATATACGATTCGGCGTCAGGCTCTTCGATCTTCCCATCCACTGCTGATGCTAAGGCAGCGACTGTAGGAAGGAATTCAAATGTTGAGGTTATTAATCAGCCGTATGCATCAAACTTTAGAAATTGTGTAAGTAACTTCTATAAGTATGTAGGTGATGGAGTTATATCTCCACCTTACGATGCTGCTTATGATACAACAGTTAATCCTGCTTCTATTGATATTGATTTAACTACTCCTTTCCAAGAATTCGTTGATGAGATTCAAGCATTCTTACCTATGACTGATACATCTTCTGTTAGAAATTTTGTAGCAGATGGAAGACGTGGGGCAGGAACAGAAACAACAGCTATCACAACAAGATCAAGCGAAATTACTATTGATAGTTCAAGAACAACAGAAGCGTTTGTTGGTGAATTTGTTTCCGACTTTAGATTCCAACCGTATATGGCCGCAAGAGATATCAAAGTTTATATGTCAGGATTAAGACCTAATCAAAGACATTACTTCTTCTTTGATGGAGTGAACGTTGATGCCCATATAATGCCAGGTTCAATTACAGCTGATACAGTTGGAGAAGTTGGTAGGTATGGTGATAAAGGAGCTTCAGTTCTAACAGATGCAAACGGTGTATTAAGAGCAGTGTTCCATTTACCTGCTGAAACATTCTATGTAGGTGATAGAGTATTAGAAATTGCCGATGTAAGCGTATATGATAATATTTCTTCTGCTTCAACAAGTAAAGGATTTGTTACATATCGAGCATATAACTTCAGTGTTGAGAAAACAAGTTTAACAACTTCAACAAGATCTCCAAACTTTGATGTAAATACAACAGTAACAACAAGAAACGTTGCTCGACGTATTCGAGGAAGAGATCCACTTGCGCAAACATTCTTTGTTAAGAAAGGTATGGGTGCAGGTTCTAATTCAATTTACTTATCTGATATTGATGTATACTTCCGTCGTAAACCAACTCAGACAGGTTCAGGTGGTGATGATGCAGCTGCATTGAACGGAGTATCTTTACAAATACGTGAAGTAGTAAATGGTTATCCTACAAACAGAATCTTACCATTCGCAAATGTTCATAAATTACCTGCTAATGTAAATACTTCTGAAGATGCTTCGACAGCAACAACATTTACCTTTGAGGCACCTGTACGTTTAGATGTTGAAAAAGAATACTCAATTGTAGTACAACCTGATGCATCAGATCCTAATTACTTAATTTATACTTCTAAAGTTGGTGGAATTGATTTAACACCAGGAGCAACAAAAGGTTCTGCTATTACTCAGGATTGGGGTGACGGTGTTCTATTTACTTCAACAAATAACTCTGCTTGGAAATCATACCAAGACGAAGATATTAAATTTGCTATAAGAAGGCATAACTTTAATTCTTCAACGGGTACTGTTAAATTAACAAACGCAAATCACGAATTCCTGTCATTAAGTAATATCACAGGAAGGTTTACACCAGGTGAATTAGTTTATCAATTATTATCCACTCCTGGCAATACAGGTATTAATACTACCGCAGGTTCTAAAACAATAACGGGCGCACAAGCACTCGATACAGTTTATGCTGCTGGTGATTATATAAGAATTGTAAATACTGCTTCGGCTAAAATAGAAATACATAAGATTGCTTCAATCACAAATGCCACTACGGCTATATTGGAAACTCCGCCTTCGTTCTCTGGAGCAGGTACTCATATGCCTGTCGTTGCCGGTGAATTAGATCTATATGATGTTCAAAGAAATCCTTACGAATGTCATGTTGCTCATTCTTCTGCAACTACCACAAAACAATTTAACGTAGGTGCAAATATAGTTGGTCTTGATAGTACTTCAACGGCAAATGTTTCTGCTATTAACGATATCAACTTAAGTTATGTCCAGCCTATGATTATGAAGGCAAATGATTCAACTTCAAGAACTTCGCTAACAGGAACTTTTGTACCTCCTTCTAGTACATCAACTACTTACTTGAAGACAATGCAGTTTAATGATAACAACCATTTCGCAGAGAAAGGTGTTATTCTTTATAGTAAATCAAACGATCCAGCCGGTGTTAAAGCATTCACAATAAATATCGCAATGGAGAATGGAAGTAACGTAACATCTACTCCGTTCATTGATATTGAATCGTCTAAACTTATTGCATATCAATATAAGATTACTAATGATTCTGATACAACTGCAAAATATATTAGTAAGAAAATTGAATTAGCGGAAGATCTTGATGCTGAAGATTTCAACCTAATCCTTTCTGCGTATCGTCCTTCAGGAACAGATATTAAAGTTTATATTAAAGCTCAAAATCAATATGACTCTGATTCGTTTGATTCCTTAGCATGGACTGAATTAGAAAAGTTTGAAGGAGTAGGATCTTATTCTACAATATCAAACCTACGTGATTACAGAGAATTTAAATATAAAATTAAAGATGCAAACAAAACTGGTTCCGTTGAAAGTGGACCACTAACTTATACATCACAGAGTGGAGTGTTTGAAGGATTCAAGAGATTCCAAATTCGTATTGATTTACTATCTCCAAACATACACAACGCGCCAACACTAAAAGATTACCGCGGCCTAGCATTGACATAGGAACTATAGGAACCATAATGAGTATTAATAGAGATAAAACAAATGGAGCAATTCTTAGTACTGATGCTGCCGCTCTCAATAAATATAAAATAGAACGGAACTATTATCGCAAAGTAGACCGAATACAAAATGACTTAGTGGATATTAAAAAGAGTATTCTTGATATTTACCAAAGAATAGAAAAACTGGAAGAAAAATAAATGGCTCAGGATCTAGGTAGTATAACAACTTCGCAAACCTTCCAAAATTGGTTTAACAAGACAAACGAGATAGTTGAACTATTAGCTACTAATGTAGTGACGGCAGCACCAGGCGGTAGCACAACACCTGGCAGTGCAACACTTACTGGAAACTTTACTGCAGCTAATGTAATTGGTTCTACAAAGATAAGTACCGATACAATTGAAGCTGTCACTGGTAGCGCTCCAGTTAATGTTAACGGTGCTTTTAAAGTTACAGGTACTTCTCAATTAACAACAACTTTTGAGAATAGTGCTGGTGCACAAACACGATACACTAACGGTTCTTTGTCTTGGGACGTAGGATTAGAAAATTCAAATCCCGGCAACTTTATTATTAATACAGGCGTTACTCCTAATAAGTTTTCATTATCAACCGCAGGAACTTTAACAGTTCCTAACTTAGCCATAACCGAAAATGCAAACGTAACTGGCACGTTAACAGTTGGTTCTTTATCAATTGGTCCAGGCGGAGCCGGTTTAAGTACTGATGATGTATCGGAAGGTACATCTAATCTTTATCATACAACGGCAAGAGTAAGAGCTGCAGTAACAGGCGGAGACGGTATTAACGTTAACTCTGCAACTGGTGTTATTTCTTTTGATGGTCAAGGTGAACTAGACAGTTATCAAGGTAATAAGTTTATCACAACTGGTTCAGTAGGTTCTGGTGATGAAGCATATATGTCTGGCAAGCAGGTCTCAGGATCGCCGTTTGGTGGCTTATACGCGAAAACCGCTGGGGTTATTGTTGAATCGTTTTATTGGTCTGGTACAGGTGCCGGTATAAATGGTGCATTACAAGTATCTGGAAATATTGAAACAACTACTGGAAGTTTGCTTGTTAAGTCCGGCGGGAGTGTTAAGGCTTCTATTGACCAATCAGGTAATGGATACTTTACTGGTGATGTAACGACAAACGGATCTGCATCAGACGAAAGATTAAAAGAAAATATTGTTCCTCTCGATAAAGGATTGGAAACGATAGAACAAATAAAGACATATACCTTTAACTATAAAAACAGACCTCAGGATACGCATCCTGGTGTTATTGCTCAGGAGATTGAAGAGTTAGTTCCTGAAGTAGTTTATGATATTGAAATGGAAGATGGTACTTACAAAGCAGTAAGATACCAACAATTAGTGCCGTTGCTAATAAATGCAATAAAAGATTTGAGTGAAAAGGTAAATGTTTTAGAAAACAAGCTTATAAACAAAGAGTAATTGATGTATTGGTCTTATAAATAATAAGGTAATACCACAAGGAAAAGACTAAAGATGGCAAAAATTTCAGAACTACCTCCGATTACAGGTGCCAATACTAGAACAGAAGACCTGTTCGTTATTGTTAATCTAGTCCAAGGTGACGACGGTACAAGTAATATAACTAGAAAAGAATTAGTTGAAGCAATTCAATATGAAATCTTTTCTAGAATAACGATCACTGGAGGAACTATCTCTGGTGTGAGAATGTCTGATTCGCGCCTAGACAACGTTGATATAGATAATTCTGAAATCGAAGATACTAACTTTGTCCGTGGTACAATCAAAGATACGGTAATGACCGACTCGGTTGCTAACAATATTACCATCTCTTCCTCAACGTTTAGTGTTGGCGAGATATTTGACAGTACAGCAAATAACGTAACAATTACGTTCTCTGATTTCTCAGAAGGTACTGGTAATAATAATATCTTTACCAATACTACTTTGCTTGACGGAACTGCTAATAACTTTGTCATTACGAGTTCAGCACTAAATGATAGTGTTGCCAATAACGTAACGATTACGTCTTCAAGATTATTCGATAGTGTTGCTAATAACGTTGTCATAACAAGTTCAGAGTTCAATGAAGGTACAGGCAATAATGTTGTCCTGACCAATTCAACGATTGATAACTCATCAATTACAAATTCTACAGCAAATAATACTATCATCACCGCCTCACAGTTTAATGCTGGCCAGATTGATGCTACTGCCATTCTTAATGGTACGATGAATAATACCGACATTACTAATGCCACCTATACAGACGGTGATATTGATAATGCAACAATTATTAACTCATCTTACACTGACGGTACAATAGCAAATAGCACAGCAAATAATGTTGTCATAACAAGTTCTCAGTTTAACGACGGTACAGGCAATAACGTTGTCTTGACCAATTCAACGATTGATGATTCAACTATTACAGACAGTGTCATAAGTGGCAGTACATACACTGGTACGATGAATAATGTTGTTGCCACTAACATGTCAATTGGTAGTTCAACTGCTGAAGGCTTAAGTGCAAACGGATCATCGTTCGATAATGGTACAATAACAGGATCAACCTTTACAGGCATAGTTGATAAATCTCAACTTGTCGACTTCGATATGAATCTCAGCAAAGAGTTTGAGGCACCAATCGATGATGAAAGTTACTTCGCAATTCGTAACGAAAAGACAGGCGATACAGAACAAATAAACTTCGGACAACTATTCTCTGAAGTATCAAAGAAAACAGCACAGGCACTTAAAGTTAATGTAGATGCCGGTTCTGGTGACGATGATAACCCAGGAACAATGATGCAACCAGTAAGAACACTGGAAAGAGCATTTGAACTTTGTTTAGAAAAAGCAGGCGGCGAATTAAATCGTAACGCAATTAACAACGCTGTTCATATTTCAGTAGGTCCTGGTACTTATTATACAAAAGGTAACTTGATGTTGCCTGATGACTGTTCTTGTACTTCAACTGCAGGTCAGTACGCAACAGTTATTGAAATGCTACCTGGCTACGAAAACAATAACGGTATTCTTGTAGGATCTGGTGGTTACGTTCAAGGATTTGGTTACCAGAACTTTAAAGTTGATAACTTTGACTTCCCAGAAGGTGGTTTCGCAATTGCCTATCGTCCTGGTGCCAAGTTATTACGTTCACCTTACTTAAGAGATAGTACTCAGTTATCTAACTTCTTACGCCAAGATGTTGAACCACCTCTTAATCCTTATAACTCAAAAGGTACTCTTGCTGACCTTGGTCAAACATTTGTACTATCAGGGGTTACAGGAAACAGCAGTGATCCTTTACTAAGCTTATGGAATATTGATGATGAAGTTGTATTCTCATCTGGTGCTATTGGTTTCCTATCTTGGGATGATAAATTAGATGCAAAGAAAGGTGTAGTACCTGGTGATGTAAATTCTTCAAGTACAATTCGAGTTCGTAACCTTAAGAACGGTCAAGGATTTGCGGTTGGTGATACAATAACTTCTGAATCTGGTGGTACAGCAACAATTGCTTCTATCGGAATTGATGATTTCCCTAACAGAGCGGTTGGTCGTGGTGGCGGTTGTGTACTTGCAGACAGAAGAGTACTTGATACCGATTCATTATATACCTACGTACTTTGTTTTGGTTTTACACCTCGTACTCAAAACGGTTTAGGATATGTTGCTAGAGACGGTGCTGGTGTTAACGGTATTGGTTCTTTGTCAATCTTTGTTCGTTGTGCGTTCTATGCACTGAACGGTGGACAAATGACGCTGAACAACAGTGGTACTCAGTTTGGTGATATCTCAATGCGAGCAAAAGGAACAACTACATTCTTTGCTCCAAAATCAACGGCCGTAAATATTATTGGTAACACTGCGTTTGCAGAATCAATTGATTACGCCGCAGATGATATTATCAATGACGTATCTGAATACTTAACAGCTAATAGTGTAAATGGCGGATTAGGCTATCAAGAATACGATTCAGAAAAATGTTTAAGAGATTCAGGAATTGTACTTGACGGTACAGGATATGACATTGCACTCGATACGAACTATTGGGGAAGACTCGGTGGTATTACTTATAGATCACCAATCAGTTATGTTGTCCCAGGTGAACAGCTTGAAGAAACAAAAGGTGCACTTGAATACTTAAGAGATCAAACAAAGCGAGTATTCGCAACTGGTAATGTTGAAATCAACGAACGTATCGAAACTTCTTTCAGGGAACTTCTGAATGTCCTGGTGAACGGCGAAGAGAACATCAACCCGATTATATGGAAGGATACTTCTGTTCCTTATACCTCAGCCAGACAACTTCTACAAGACAACAAAAAAGTAATTTCAGATGGTCTTATTAATTGGATAGAGAACAACGATGAGTTCTATGCTTACGATAGCAAAGCTTGTCGTAGAGATGTATCTGATTATATTCTACCTGCTGTTAAGAACGACATGATGTTCGACACAAACTATAACTCTGTTACTGCAGGTCGTGCATATTACATGGCTGCTGCAAAAACTGTTATGGAAAATCAGAACAACGAAACAGTTTCTGCTTATAAGAGATTAAAAGATCAGACTAACAAATTGATTGACGGAGATTCATTTGTTGCTTCAGATCGTCTTGACGATGCTTACGATAATATTTTAGAAATCCTTGAAAATAAAGGAAAACAATTTACACCTACGGCTGCTACTTATGATCCAGTTTCTGGTTTATCAGTTATCACACTTCAGCCACAAACCGGACTTACGGTATCAAACGCAACCTACGATCCTGCTACAGGAATCATGGAAGTGACTGTAGGTTCACATACACTCAAGACAGGTGAAACCGTTTGGTTCAAACCAGAAAGTATTACCTTCAGTTGTAATATGGGAAGTGGAGCAACGAATCATGCGGTTCCTGAAGCTCATCACCCATACTATAACAAACCTTGTCCTATCATCGGAGTAAGTTCAACAACTATTCGTATGAATGTTGGTACAGGTGGAACAGGACAGGTTGCTCATACATTTGTTTCTGCAACACCACAAGCAATTATAGCAGGACATGGATTATCTGCAGGCCGATACGTATTACTTAAAACAGGTGGTTTAGTATTTACTTGTGATAGAGATAATAATAAAACAAGAACTGGATATCCTCGAGCTGGTGATCCTGCCGCAGGTACTCCACTTGAAGTAATTGGTGCAACACCTAATCGAATCACAATTAATGTTGGTAAGTCGGCAATTGTCGATAAGCATAACTTCGTAGTCGCTTTACCTAACGCTGTATCTACTCTAGGAGATGATATTGTTTGGAGTGATGATGTTGGGATTCCTGCTGCTAATAGAAATGCAAGAAAGCAATTACAAAGAAACAAAGAATTCATTCAAGATATGATTGATGGATATATTGAGACTACATATTACAGATACGATTCTAAAAAGTGTCGTCGTGATACTGAACAATATATCTTACCTGCAGTTGAAAGAGATATTCTAACTGGTTCGAACTATAACGCAATCCAAACAGGTATTGCTTATCGTTCAGGTACTACCCTTGCTGATAACGTAATTAATAATCAATTGCCACAAACACTCGGTGCAATGGAAAAACTGAAAACTGATTTGGGAAGTATTACTCCTACTGCTCAGTTAACAGTAACAGATGCTACATACAATCCTGCTACTGGAATTATGGTTGCCACGGTTGGTACTCATCCAATGGCCATTGGTGATTATGTTAACTTTGCGAGTGAAGGTATTACGTTTAGTTGTGATACAGGTAGTGGAGTTACTAACCATGCGGTTCCTGAATCGCATCATCCATACCATGACGCACCATGTCCTATCACAGCCGTATCTTCTACTACAATTACGATGAATGTTGGTACAGGTGGAACGGGTCAATTCCCACATACGTTTGTATCTGCTGTTGCTAATGCAATATCACCTGCTCCTGCCGCTGCAAGCTTTACTCCAACAACTGCAACCTACGATCCTGCCACAGGAAAATTTGAAGCAACGATTGGTCAACATAGTTTACAGCCTGGAGATTATATAAGATTCTCAAATGGTGGTATTACGTTTAGTTGTGATACAGGAAGTGGAGTTCAAAACGACGCCGTTCCTGCTTCTCATCATCCTTACTTTAATCATCCTTGTCCGATTGAGGCAGTTACTTCTACAACTATTATAATGGATGTTGGTACAGGTGGAACAGGACAATATCCACATACCTTCGTATCTGCTTTAACTAATTCAATTACAGAAGTAATATCGGTTGGTTTATCGGATGCTGCTTCAACACACAGATCAGACCAAGCAATTGATAAAATTAAGGGTATATTGAGTTCTGCGAACAAAACATATTCTCCTTCCAACGCAACATACGATCCTGTTTCTGGTTTAGTAGAAATAACAGTTGGTGCTCACGATTTACAAGTTGGTACTGAAGTATTACTTGCTCCTAACAGTTTAACATTTACTTGTGCAACTGATGCTAACGCAACGCAACATAGTTACCCAACTACTACAATTACAAACTTTACTCCAACGGCTGCTACTTACGATCCTGCTACAGGCGAGTTTACAGCAGATATCGGAGTTCATAAATTAAAGATTGGTGATGAAATTGAAATCGCAACTCGAGGTGTTACATTTAGTTGTGCTCTCGATGGCAATTTAACAAATCATGCTATTCCTGAGCCGCATCATACAAGTACTTACAAGAAGAAAATTAAGATTACTTCTGTAAGCGGAAATGTAATTGGATGTCAAGTCGGTGCGGTTGCTAACGGTGGTGGAGTTCATACTTTTGTATCTGCTGTCACTGGTGCAATCAAAGGTGAAAGACAACATCCTGCATATAAGAAACCAGTTGTGGTTGCAGCAGTTACTTCTACATCGTTTACAATTAATGCAGGATTAAGCACTGATACATCGGTTCATACTTTTGTATCTGCCTTAAGTGACAGTGTTAAATCTGCTAAGTATATTTCAACATATACTCCATACGATGCAACTTACGATCCAGTTACTGGTGTGTTTGTGGCAAGTATCGGAAAACACAATTTAGTTGCTGGTGATACAGTTGTTATCAAACCAAATTCAGTTATCTTTACTTGTACTTTAGATGGAGGTGTTACAGAACATGCTGCACCAGCAATACACCATCCTGCATATAAGACCCCTGTAAGACTTACTGCAGTAACTACTGATACAATTACAATGAACATTGGAATAGGTACCGGTGGGACCCATACCTTTGTTAGAGCGGACGTTGGGGCAATTGATACAGATGGATTATACTTTACAGATCCTGCTTCCCATGTTAAGCACTTTACTCCAACAACTGCTACATTTGTACCAAGTACTGGTTTATCAGTTATTACATTAAAGGCAGGCCATGGTTTAACTACAGAAGATTATATTGAGTTTGCTCCATACAGTTTCACGTTTACTTGTACTTTAGACGGTGATGCAACAGAACATTCATACCCAAGAAAAGGCGATGTAAATTACATGACGCCGATGGCAATTACTGCTGTTAGTGGTAACGATGTAACTGTTAACCTTGGTGCAACTTCAGGTGGAACTCATACATTCGTAAGTGTAATTAAGGACGCTGTTACTAAGGTTACTTACAATTCACAAGGTCAATACGCAAGAGAACAATTACAACAGAACAAAGAGTTCTTGGCAAAAGATATATCTCAATATCTTGATACTCAATACTTTGTATTCAATGGTGAAAAATGTTCCAGAGATTCAGGATTTATTCTTGATGCCGTAAGACGTGATATGGCAACAAACTCTACTTGGAACTCGCAGTTCATGGGTCTAGGATATAGAACCGGTTCTGTAGGCGCTAACAAAGTTATTAACGATCAGTTGGTAGAAACAGTTGCAGCAATCAATTTCCTTAAAGGTAAGGTTGCGGCAGATCCTAATGTTACTGGTACTGCACTAACAAGAACGAATCAACATTTTGATAAGATCATTGATATTATGCAGAATGGTCCAGCAAACATTGGTACAAAACAATGGGGTTCAACTGCTGCGTTAAGTAATAACCATAATGATGCAGGTAATATCCTGGTTCTAAATAGAGCGTTTATTATTGCTGAAACAACCGCGTTTATTGCTGTTAACTATCCTGCTCTGAATTATACAGTTGCTGATTGTGAAAGAGATACAGGTTACTTGGTTGATGGATTAATACAAGATGTTAAGTTTGGTGGTAATACTTGTTCTGTTAATTTCGCAAGGTTATATTTTGAAAATGCAAACTCAGTATTGTCTGCAGATCAAAAGGAACCTACATACAAAACATGGGAACATATTGCTGACGTTATTTGGAATATCGTACGTGATAATACAATTACTCCAAGTACTGGTAATGTTACTGTTCAAGACGTATCAGGAACAGACTACAGTATTGAAGTTGCTAACTTGGCAAGAGATAGAGTTAACATTGTAACTCAATGCATTAGTGATGATTCACTTAAGTACCTTCCTGATTATATTGAGCCTGCTGTTGAACCTGCTATGATTGGAGCTCATGCTGCAATTGATGGACAAACAGAAAATCTATCATTAGCGGTAATTGATTACTTAAGAGATGAACATAACGGATTACCTTATGCTAAGGAAGTTTGTGAAAGAGATGTTGGTATCATGGTTGATGCTTTATCTCGTGATA
>TARA_B110000208_G_scaffold133469_1_pt1 | contig 11397 bp, 22 predicted proteins | sample TARA_B110000208 | Tara Oceans TARA_B110000208 (sample SAMEA4397426) | marine metagenome | biome: Polar Biome; feature: [SRF] surface water layer (ENVO:00010504); material: water (ENVO:00002006), including particulate matter (ENVO:01000060) such as... | depth 5 m
ATAGTATTTCCCAAATAAACGAAACCCGTTAGAAACTCTATGAGCCTCTGCCTGGTGTGGTAGAAACTCCTCTCCGAGTTTTGCATTGAAAGCATAAATCATCTCTCCCAACGCCCAATTCCAAGCCTCTTCACTAGCGTCCCAAACATCCTCAGACTGCGAAATACCTTCTGGTAGATCCTCCTGCTCGATACGAGGTACAATATGCTGCTTTCTTTGCAGTTGTATTAGCATAGGAAGTATAACATGTGATAGAGTAATATCCATGCTATGTGTATCCCAGGGATCAATCCTAACTTTAACCTTAGGCTCTTCCTGAAATTTGATCAAACCAATATGATGATACCATCTATATACAGGGTAGTTACCAATACTTACTTTCATAATAAATCCATGTCAAAATATTCTTGTCTACAGTTTTCACAGGTTATGTACTTTTCTACAAACTCGTCCAGCTCTGCTGCCTTTAGATAGGGCAGGTGGATACCTGTGAAGCATGTTCTATCATCATCTGAGCCACAGTAAGGAAACCCTGCATGTGGTCCTGTCATTGTTATATGTGTTGTTTTCATCATTACTTCACCTCCTCCAGTGTATAGCACTCTGCCTGACAATTCTCTTGTAGTTCTACTAGTTCATGCACAAGCACTACTATAACGCTCAGAAGTACTAAAAAAGTACTAAAGATTAGTATGCTTGCCAAGGTATCATTTCTCATGCCACTTCCTCCTGTTTCCAAAATACGTCAACCAGTACCTTTTCCATAGAGTAGGCTTCAATCTCCCACGGCTGATCTGCATATGCACAATCTTGGTAGTCAATGCCATTCCATAGATAGTTTTCATTATTCATCATACCACGAATAAATTGACTAGCGTGTACTAGCTCGTGTGCTATGTTAGATGCCAGCTCTTGATCACAATAAGGAGCAGTATCACCACACTCAAAAGAGTAATTCTCTGAGAGAGTAATTTCTACATGCTTTGTATCGCCATCACAAAGACCCGCAGTGTTACCCGCTAGTTCCTTCACATAGTCAAACTCAATGAGAGCATCGTGTGGAGCACCTTCGGGAAACAAGGAGTTTATAACATCGTCAATAAACGTGTCAAACTTAGTATTTTCATTATAGTATCTAATCATTTCTGTTCCTTTAGTTTATATAATTATTATACGCCCCTTTCAGCGGGTTGTCAATAACTAAATCTCTGTTGCTTAAAAATCTCCGAAGTCATCTTTATCATCGTGAAGTATATAACATCCTATTACCACGATCAATACTACTATTATTTCTGTTGTTGTCATCTCTATTTCCTCTTTATAAACCTATAGCTACGTTTGCGAAGATACGAAACTTGGTTACGTATCGCAGTTTCTGTCCGCCCAGGAATTAGCTCCATCAATTCTTCTAAGGGAATATTGAAGTAGTGAAGCGCAAGTAATTTGCGTTCTGTTGTCGTCCAAGGCTTCTTTTTATATATTTTCATGGGGTTATTATATTCCAAAAGGTGCATTTTGTCAAGAACTATTTAAAAAAGGTCTGGAGATGCTAGCTAAAAATTCTTCTTGACATGAAGGTTAGTTTCGTGTATAATTCACAAATATTAAGTTAGAAATTTATTAAAGAAAAACGCATTTAACTCTTGACAAGATGCTAAAGATCGCGTTATAATATATTTCAAGAATCATAGGAGAGAAGATAATGGAAGCAATGGATATAGGTATATTTATATTTTGCCTAATTGGGAGCGGCCTAAGCTGTCATGCTCTCGGTAGGAGAGAAGGAATTGAATCAACAATAGAACATCTCGTAGACGAAGGTCTACTAGAATTTGAAGAAGACTAAACATTACTCACATAAAACAGGATTAGAATAATGCCAACAAAATTTAAAGAATCAATGACAGTAGTTATAGACCGAAAGAAGAAGCAGTACAAGACTGTTAACTACTTTATGAGCGGTGTAAGCACAAAAGAACTATTAGCTGCTCTCGAAAGCACTAGCACACTTCCTAAAAAGAAGAATAAGATTCGGAATGAGCTAGTAAAAAGGAATGTTATTTAATGCACGTAAAGATATGGAGCAAAGACCACTGCCCTTATTGCGTTATGGCAGTAAAGGCATGTGCCCAGTTATCGGATATCTTAGACGACTTTGAATACGAAGTAGTAAAGCTAGGTGTAGACTTTGAAGTAGAAGACTTCACTAATGAGTTCATGTACGCTAAAAGTCTACCACAAATTAAGGTAGACGGAAGACACGTAGGTGGGTGGTCTCCTTTCAAAGAGATCGTTACTACTGAAATACGTAATTATGATGGCAATATAGGCTCGCCAACTAAATAAATTAAGAAGCCTAAAGCAAGAAGGAGAAAATAAGTGAACAAAGATAGAGTAGCAGTATGCTACTTATGCGATTTGGTTACAGCACTTTGCTGTATAACAATACCATTTTTAATGATATACATATCAGCAACAGCAACGATCTAGGAGAACATAGATGAACAGAGAGAAAGTACAAGCACAACTAGCAATAGACGAAGGTATAGTATACGAAGTCTACCTAGACCACTTAGGCTATGCTACTCTTGGTATTGGACATTTAATACTAGAAAAAGATGCTGAGTATGGCTGGGAGGCGGGCACGTCTATCTCTGAAGAGAGGGTTACAGAAGCCTTCCAAGCAGACTTAGATATTGCTATTAATGAATGTGCAGTGTTATATGACAAGTGGGAATTGTTCCCAGGAGAAGTCCAAGAGATATTAGTGAACATGTTGTTCAATCTCGGAAGACCTAGATTAAGTAAGTTTAAAAACTTCAAGAAAGCACTAGATTCAGGAGACTGGAAAACTGCTGGCGTAGAGGGCAGAGATTCTGCTTGGTATCGTCAAGTAGGTAACAGAGCCGAGCGTCTTATGGTGCGGATGGAAAACGTGATTTAGATGTCAAAACTACTAGCAGGTATTATAGTGGCTATGGGTGTTTCAGGTTATATGTACTATCAGTTAAGTATAGTACCTATGAAAAATGAAATAATAGAATTGACCCGTGTCACTATGGCTCAAGAGCTGAGAAACCAAGAGCAGCTAGATACAATAGCAGCTATAAAGGACAGCTTTGAGATAGCAGGTAAAGCTTTGCAAGGAATGCAGATAAGGAATCAACAATACGAAGACCAGATGTCAGAGTATCTTGATGTATTTAGAAGACACAATGTATCTAAACTAGCCAGTGCTAAACCTGGGCTACTAGAAAAGCGCGTCAATGCGGGCACAAAGGAGGTATTTGATGCTATTTCAGAAGACAGTGTTAGGATTAGTCGTCTTAACGATTAGTAGTTGTGGTTTAATACCGCAGCCTCCTAGAGAGGTTAAGATTGTAACTAAACCTGTTCAGATTGCTATAATACAACCAGTGCTGCCTAGGTCTCTTAAATTAAGAGAACCTAAGTGGTACGTTGTATCTGATGCAAAGATTATAGAGCCTTGTATTAAAGATCCTGAGACTAAAAAGCCTGACTGTAAGCTAGGTAAAGAAGATCAGTATCCAGAAGGTTATAGCTATCTTGATAGATTTTTAGATAGTATAAAGAAGAAAAATGGCGGGGATATTGTATTCACCGCTATGACTATTGCTGACTATGAGTTAATGGCTCATAATACTCAGGAGATTAGAAGATATATAAATCAACTCGGAGAAGTAATAGTGTACTACAGGGAAGTGACTATACCAAAAGATAAGGAGCCAGAGGGCGAGTAGTGAGATATCAAGTATTAAAAGACTTTTTGCACCCTGATGAAGCAAAAAACTTAGCAGATCACATTTATGCTTCTAAAGGAGATGAGTGGAGCTACTACTATAAGTTTGGGGAGCAAGAAAGACCTTACTATGTAGAAAATAATATAGCAGGGCTACAAGACAAGTTAGACACTCAAAAACGTTTAAAAGAGAGCCTTTTAGAGGGCTATTTTACATATAGCTTAAAAAGACTTACTAAATGTACAGAAGCTTTTTGCACGTGTCCTTTATGCCACTTCAGAAAAGACCAACTAAGTAGTTCTAATTTTCTAGAGTTTATGAGCCAGTTGTCTGGCATAGACAGTCTAGAGTTGGTAGAAGATTTTGCAAGTGTGTATGGGCAGGGAGACTTTTTAAGTATTCATCCTGACCCTAACTTTGATGTAGCTTTTATACTTAATCTTACTAAAGACTGGAAGTATGAGTACGGAGGATGTTTAACTGTATTTGACAAGACTGACGAGCCTCCGAAAGTAATTCTTCCAGAGTACAACTCTTTAGTACTTTTGTACTTAGGGGATACTGGAGTAGAGCACTATATAAGTGAGGTGTCCTCTTTAGCGCCCCACTCTCGTATTGCGATCAGCGGTTGGTTTAATGCGTCCAAGAAATAGTTCTTGACACTCTTCCTGAATTTTAGTATAATACTTATTCAAATTTAGGAGAACACCATTAATCTTTTTTACTTAGACGAAGACCTAGACAAGTGTGCAGAGTATCATGTGGACAAACATGTCAACAAAATGATTCTCGAAGCAGCACAGCTTATATGTACTAACCTCTGGATAGATCATCTATTCGGATATGTGCCTCGTACTATTACTAAAGAAGAGAATAAAGTTTTGCAAGAAACTCGTAAAAAGTGGAAAGAGGTTCCTATGCAAGATAGGCTCTTTCCATATCTTCCTACAATGCAGAATCATCCTTCATGTGTTTGGGTACGTTCTTCATTAGATAATTACTACTGGACAAACTGTTATGCTTTTGCTCTTGCGAGCGAAGCACACTATCGTTATGGTACGACTCACAAAAGTTATGAGATGCTATTAACCTTGCCAGAGCCAGAACACATGGAAGATCACGGCTTCACTCAATTTGCACTAGCAATGACAGAGGAGTTAAAAGACGACGATAACCCTGTACAGGCTTATCGCAATTTCTATATGCTAGACAAAGCAACCTTTGCAGACTGGAAGCATAGAGATAAACCCGATTGGTGGGATGAGGAATTAGCAGATTACGACAATAGAATATCGAGAAAATAAAACAGGATTATAAAAATGAAACAGGAAAGTAAAGTAAAACTTATATCATCATCGTCGAACGACCTACTACAGGATATTGCCTACATGGCAAGAGTCTCGAATCCTAGTAATCAAGATAATGAAGAGACAGCCGAGAAGCTACTGAAATATTTAATCAAGCATAAGCATTGGTCACCTTTTGAGATGTGTAGCATAACTCTAGAGATTAACACAACTAGAGACATTGCACATCAAATAGTAAGACATAGATCCTTTGCTTTTCAAGAGTTTAGTCAGAGATATGCTAAGCCGGAAGATCTAGGTTTTCCTTTTAAACTTCGCACAGGGCGGTTACAAGACGTTAAGAACCGTCAAAACAGCATAGAAAGCAATGATAGACAGCTAGAAATGGCATGGATACAAAAACAAAAATCAGCCATTGCTACTGCTGAAAGTATCTACTACTGGGCGCTTGAACAAGGTATTGCTAAAGAGCAAGCTCGTGCAATTCTTCCTGAGGGCTTAACCAAAACTAGACTGTATATGCACGGAACTGTACGTTCTTGGATGCACTACATTGATGTTCGTACCACTCACGGTACGCAAAAAGAACATATGGATGTAGCTAGAGAGTGTGCATACGTTATTAATCCAGTATTCCCTATGATCAAGGAGTTTGTACATGACTAAGAAGATAATTAATACAGCCCCTAGTGGAGAAATGCCTGTATGGAAAGAAGTTTCTGAAGCCTTAACCACGCAACAAGGTGGTGATCACTACAAACAGCTAAAGGTTCAGCCCGTAGAGTATATACACGCAAATAAGCTTGGTTATATGGAGGGTAATGTAGTAAAGTATGTTACTCGACATGCCAACAAGAACGGAGCAGAAGATCTAAAGAAAGCTATACACTATTGTGAACTACTATTGGAGCTAGAATATGGGAAGAGTATCAGTAAAGAAGAAGGACTACGAAAACTTGAGTCCCGCGAACATAGAGAAAGTCAAAGCTCTACTGAACCCTCCAAAGGGCCAGACAAGTTCGGACGCTATCAAGCCGATAACTAAAAAACAAGCTTGTGATATTCTAAATATCTCCTATAATACTACTAGATTAACTAATATTATAGAAGAACATGACGATAGAAGAGAGTACACAAAGAAACGTAAAGCAGACCTAAGAGGGAGGCCCGCTAGTGAAACTGAGATTAATGAAATATGCACTAGCTTTTTACAGGGCGATACTGTTACAGACATTGCAAAGATGCTATTCCGCTCGTCTGGGTTTGTGCGGGCAGTTCTTGAAAGAGTTGGCGTACCAAAACGACCTAGCAATAAAGAAGAACGAGTAACAGCACATTACTTCCCCGATGAGTGCGTGTCTGAAGACTTCGCCTGCGGGGAGATAGCGTGGTCAGCGACGTATCACAGTACTGTTATAGTTAAAGAACGATTGACTCCTGAGTTTTTGAAAGATAAGGAAGGCATGTCAAACTATGACTATGAAGGAAAGTACGGATGTCCTTGTTACTCTATTTATGTAATACAAAAGATAGACAGTGAAGACACGCTCTTCTCTAGTGTTGATGCAGGAGGTTTTAATGCGGCTGCTCCAGCGTATGAACTAGGCAAGCTTGAACATCTAAAGAAGTATGGAGTAAACTTAGAAAAACTATAATTAGGAGAATAACATGGCATACAGCGATAAAGTACTAGATCACTATGAAAACCCTAGAAACGTAGGTAGGTTAGATGTAAATGACCCTGGCGTAGGCACAGGCATGGTAGGTGCTCCCGCTTGTGGCGATGTTATGCGACTTCAAATAAAAGTAGACGACGGAATCATTACTGACGCAAAGTTCAAGACCTACGGGTGCGGATCGGCTATAGCATCTAGCTCTCTTTTAACAGAGTGGGTAATGGGTAAAACTCTTGCCGAAGCTGATAGTATAACTAATTTAGCTATAGTAGAAGAGCTGTGCCTACCACCTGTCAAGATACACTGTAGTGTTTTAGCAGAGGACGCTATTCATGCGGCTGTTAAAGACTACAAGTTAAAGCACTCTTTATGAGGACTGCATTACTGATTGCAATTGCAATAATGAGTAGCGATACAGCAGCTTCCGAAGATGTACTATGTCTAGCGAAGAATATATACTTTGAGGCCGGGAACCAACCTATCGTAGGTAAGATGGCTGTAGCTGAAGTTGTTCTTAACAGAGTAGAGATGGAACAATATCCTGATACTGTGTGTGGTGTAATATACCAAGCACAGGAACGCATAAACTGGAAAGGAAATAAAGTTCCTGTTTTACACAAGTGTCAGTTCAGTTGGTATTGTGATGGTAAGCCAGATACTCCCTATGACACAGCAACCTGGCTAGAATCAGTAAATATTGCACACACTTATGTGGAGCAAAGTAAGTACTTTAGATTGTACGACGTAACAGAGGGAGCTACTCACTATCACTCAGACTCCGTTCATCCTTATTGGGCGGATAGTCTACACAGAACTGTAACAATAGATAATCATTTATTTTATAAATAGTACTAAGCATCATAAAAAAAGTTCTTGACAAGATGGTAGTTTCTCCCGTATAATATCTTTTCAAATTTAGGAGAATTAACATGTGGGCATTTATAGTAATCGCTTTAATTATTGGTTCAGCCAGTAACAAGCAGCTAACAGCCAAATGTGAGCAAGAAGTTAAAGACAATATTGCATCTAGCATGTACGAGTGTACAAGTTACTACCGTAATAGGCTGAAGTAAGTTGGGCGACCGCTTTTATCAGCAACAGATAGAGAAAACGGGCATCTGCCCTGGATTAAAAACAAACAAAAGGAAGAAAAAAATGGCTTGGACAGACGAGAAGAAAGCAGAAGCAGTAACTATGTACGAAGAACGAGATCCAACTCCTGAAACAAGTATGGAAATTGTAAAAGAAATTGCAGACGAAATTGACGAGTCACCAAACGGTGTTCGTATGATCCTGACAAAAGCTGGCGTGTATGTTAAGAAAACTGCCGCAGCTAAAGCTAGTGGAGGAGCTGCTACTACTGGCACTCGTGTATCTAAAGCAGCAGCTCAAGAAGCTTTGACCGCCGCTATTAGTGACGCAGGTAAGTCAGTAGATGAAGAGATCATCTCTAAGCTCACAGGTAAAGCTGCACAGTACTTTACCACCCTTCTTTCAAACGAAGACTAGTAACAAGTACCCTGCTAGGGCAACTTAGCGGGGCTTTTTTACGCCTTTTAAGTATTAAGTTTAGTAATAAACATTGCTAACTACTACACAAAGGATATCTATAGTGAAAAAGCAAGAACTGGCACGTTTAGTGCATAACTATGGGGACGCTATTATAACCTATAGAAGCGAGCGTTCCAAAAAGTTAAAGTACAACGTCTGTACCTTAGACTTTAGCCCGCCTTATATACAAGGTAAAAAGAACCGAGCGAAGGAAACAGAGGATACTCTTATTCTTTTTTGTTGGGACACTGACTCTTACAGATTATTGCGACCTGCAAATGTAGTAAGCGTACTACCTCTAGCCTCCATCCTAAAAAATGATAGGCGATCCTAATGGATTTGCACCAAGCCCCAGAGGCTTACTCCCGTGTAATACATTATGATGAAATAAAAGAGGTGCAGGTTAGGCTAACCATCAACACTTTCAGAGGCATAGAATACTTACACTTACGTAAGTACTATCTTGACTTTGACGAAGAATGGCAGCCCACACCGGAAGGTATAGCAATGCCTTTAGACTTGACTAACTCTTCAGAGCTATTCATGGGTCTGACAGAGATACTTTCTCTAGCAGAGTCTAAAAGTACTGTGGAGGAACACTTTTCAGAGTTAATTAACGATCTGTATAAATAGTTCTTGACAATATAGCTTAAATTGCGTATAATATCTTTTCAAATTTAGGATTTAAACATGCAGAAGTTTTTAGACAGAGCAAGCCAGCTATACTACGAAGGTACTCCTCTCTTATCAGATGAAGAGTTCGATCGTTTAGCAGATAGGCATAACTACAATAAGGTTGGGTATGAGGTTACTGATGCAGTAGCTCACACATATCAGATGTATTCCTTACAGAAGTGCTTTGATGTTGCAGAGGCTCCTCTTGATATTAAGTCCTGCATGTGTACTCTTAAGTTAGATGGCGCAGCCGTATCTTTGTTATATGTTGGTGGAAACCTTGAACTAGCTCTCACTCGCGGAGACGGTGTACAAGGTAGAGACATAACTAAAAAGATGCGTGAGCTAGTTCCTAACCAGATCTCTTCGCTCTCTCTTGTTCAAATAACAGGAGAGGTCGTTGCTCCAAGTAGTGTACCTAACTCTCGTAATTTCGCTTCGGGGTCTCTCGGCCTCAAGGATGATCTCGCAGGTCTGGAAGAGTTTAAGACTCGACCTTTAGTGTTCGTTGCATACGATGCTACCCCACACTTAGCTGCTAGTTATGCTTGCTCTCTTGAGCTATTGCATAAGGCTGGCTTCAATGTGGTAAACCGTTTCGATGCAGCTAACTACCCTGCGGACGGACTAGTGTATCGCCTCACATCAAACGAGGCTTACGATAGTTTAGGACACACTGCTAAACACCCACGAGGTGCTTTTGCCCTCAAAAAACAAAAAGAAGGTGTGGAAACTACTCTTGAAGATGTCGTATGGCAAGTAGGCAAGAGTGGTGTAGTTAGCCCTGTAGCAATACTAACTCCAGTTAACATAGGCGGAGCAGAAGTAGCTAGGGCTACACTACATAATATTGAGTATATTTGTGACTTAAATCTGGAGATCGGTTGTCAAGTAGAAGTTATACGTTCGGGAGAGATCATACCTCGCGTTGTGAGACGTATAGATTGATTGCTACCTTACGAAAAATAGATCTTGACAAATAGCCCAAAGTATACTATAATAACTATTCAAAATGAGAGGAACAAGAATGACCAGAATCGAAGCTCCAACAAACTGCCCATCATGCAGTTCGGTCTTAGATGTGGTCAATCACCTTCTGTTTTGCAGAAACACAGCTTGTGGTGCTAAGGTATCCAAGTTAATAGAGCACTTCGCAACTACCTTGAAGATCAAAGGCTTAGGCCCGATGAGTGTTCAAAAGCTAGGGCTAGAGTCTATCGAAGACTTATACGCTCTTTCTCTTGAAGACCTGACAGAAAGATTATCAAGTGTAAAGTTAGCAGAGAAACTATATCTAGAGATACAGCGATCTACTAGTGCTCCTTTGAATGTGTTACTACCGGCTTTTAGCATTCCACTAATAGGTAAAACCGCTTCTGAGAAACTGTCCAAAGTCTGCACAGATATAAAAGAACTAGACTACGATATGTGTCGAGAAGCGGGTTTAGGAGAGAAGTCCTCCCTTAGCCTATGTGAGTGGCTAGACGAAGAGTTTTACTTTTATTGTAGCTTGCCGTTTAGTTTTAAGTTTGAGAAGCCTCAAGCAATCGCCACCACCCACGGCGTTGTTTGCATAAGTGGTAAGCTCTCTTCTTACAAGAGCAAAGCCGAAGCTCATAAAGTTTTACAAAAGCTAGGGTATGTCGTTAAGCCTAGCTTGACGAAGGAAGTTACAATCTTAATAAACGAAAGCGGCATTGAGTCTGCTAAAACAAAGAAGGCCAGAGACTCTGGTGTTCAAATTATAACTAATATTTTAGACCTAACCGGAGAATAAAAAAATGTCCCTACCTAAATGGACTGAAGAAAGAACTGCTGACCTTACTGACTTTGTCGGTAACGAAAGCCCCGTATCTCAAGCAACTGTAGCTGAAGCCGCAGTAAACCTTGATACCTCTACTCGATCTATCTCTAGCAAGCTGCGAAAGATGGGTTTTGATGTAGAACTGGCTTCTGCCGGTGCTGTCAGAGCTTTCTCTGACTCACAGGAAGTCACTCTTGCAGCTTTTGTCTCTGACAATAGCGGCGAATATACTTATGCTGAAATCGCAGGTCTTTTTGAAGATGGCGCTTTTTCTCCTAAGTCTATTCAGGGTAAGATCCTATCAATGGAACTAACTTCACACGTTAAGCCTGCTCCTAAAGTAGCATCTGTTCGCACATATGCTCCTGATGAAGAAGAAGTCTTTGTATCTATGGTACAAGACGGTGCTTTCGTTGAAGAGATTGCAGAAAAGCTAGAACGATCTGTGAATTCTATTCGCGGTAAAGCTCTTAGCCTATTGCGTTCCGGCGATATCGACGCCATTCCCCGTCAAGAAACTACCAAAGGTGCTAATAAAGCAGATCCTTTGGCTGAGTTAAGCGACATCGGCGGAATGACTGTTGAAGCAATTGCTGAGTCAATTGGTAAGACTGCTCGTGGTG
>TARA_B110000208_G_scaffold163739_1_pt1 | contig 11383 bp, 9 predicted proteins | sample TARA_B110000208 | Tara Oceans TARA_B110000208 (sample SAMEA4397426) | marine metagenome | biome: Polar Biome; feature: [SRF] surface water layer (ENVO:00010504); material: water (ENVO:00002006), including particulate matter (ENVO:01000060) such as... | depth 5 m
CTGAAAAGAATTATTTAGAGGGTTTCGTGGGTCCAGTATATGATAGATTAGCCGAGGATGGTTTTTTTAAAGAAGAGGAGGCATCGATTGTAGCAATCAATGATAAGATCAAAGTCATTGAGCAAGATTCAACTTACATGAATTTATTATCGGAGTTGAATACTCAAAAACAGAAAAGCACAAAAGAGATACAAGCCAGCCTGATGAATAAAAAGGAGGCTAAAAACATCAGACAGTGCAAGAGAGAAGTGGCGATGCGAGACTTGACCGGTGATCGTCTCGAGCATTTTTTGCAACAAATGAGCAAAGAGAGCCAGGACTTGCATTTTCAACACAAAAGAAGGTTGCAGGCCTGGAGGGAAGTATTAACTTCTGCAGAAGAACGTTTGGCTTATTATCAAAAAAGAATCAATGAATTAAAGAAAAAAAGGAAAACCAAGTCTGCCGCACTCCAACAGCAACTATTTGATCAATATCAATTTTTGAATCAACAAAATCAAAGGAAAGGATTAATCAGCTTGTTTGAGCACACCAAACAGCAAAGGCCACCCGCAGGTGCAGGAGACTGTGCTGCTCCGAAGCTATTGCAGCATGCTTTTTTGAATGATTTAAAACCGGTGGCTTTAGCAGAGTTTTGGTGGGGACAGTCACCTAAACTGGAACTGCGTCGCCACGGATATTTTTACCCTGCTTGTCTGGGCAAGTGCAAGCCTATTTTAACCCACATGTTGGCAGGGATGACTATCGATGAGAATCCAGCTTACCATGAGGCGCTAAAGACAAGAGGTTTAGATAGGGTCCATGAGGCAGTGGATTATTTAGTCATCAACAAGCCGAACGGCTTGTTGTCGGTATCAGGAAAATACGTATTGGATTCCGTAGCCAGTAGGGTCAAGGCCGCATACCCTAAGGCCACGGGTCCCATGATGGTACATCGATTGGATCGCGAGACTTCTGGGTTGATGGTGGTGGCCAAGACTATGGAGGCCTATCTTCATTTTCAAAATCAGTTTTTAAATAAGACCATTAAAAAAGAATATATCGCCATCTTAAATGGTATTCCAGAAAACACATTGTCATCGATCAGATTGCCATTGCGGCCGGATCATCACCAACGCCCGCGCCAAATGGTTTGTTATAGTGATGGGAAGGTGGCCGAAACGCACTGGTCTATCATAGCCATTCAGCAGGCCAAAGCGAGGGTTTTGTTCAAGCCCATCACGGGCCGTACTCATCAGCTGCGTGTGCATGCGGCGCATCCTGAGGGGCTCAATGTGCCCATAGAAGGTGACGAATTGTATGGTTTGAAGTCGGATAGATTGAAGTTACATGCCGCAGCACTTTCTTTCGTTGACCCCACAACAGGCAGACAAATGAAGTTTTCTTTGGATCCTGATTTTTGATTGATGTCCAAGTTTATTTGATACTTAAAAATCATATTTATTTTAATTTGAATTACATTTACTTAAATGAATGCCATTAATATTTCATCTCTTTTTGCTTATCCTTTAAAGTCGTGCAGGGCTCAATCACTTCAAGAGGGGCAGATTCTTTTTGGCGGTTTAGCAGGTGACCGAACCTACGCTGTGATTGATGATACGGGTCAGATGTTGACCGCAAGAGAGCATCCTGAATTGCTTACTATTGAGGCCGTCATCTTGGATGAAAACATTTGCTTTTCTAGAGCAGGTGATTCCATAACGGTACCTCGAAATGTGGAGTCTTCATCCCGACGATTGGGTGTCTTATTTGGACAGCCTGTGGGAGGAAGCGAGATGGGTGATATTACGCGAAATTGGATGTCAAATCATTTGGCCGTCTCTTGCAATGTGGTAGAAATCAGTAAAACTTTTATGCGACAAATGGAAGCACAATCACAGAGTATTACTTATACAGATGCGGCACCCATTTTACTCACTTCCGAGGCTTCTTTGAGAGATTTAAATAACCGCATGACCTTGCCTGTAGGGATGAATCGATTTCGTCCAAATATAGTAGTAACTGGAGGAGAGGCATTTGAAGAAGACGACTGGAAATCTCTAAAAATAGGTACTTGTGAATTTGAGGTCAGCCACCATTGCCCACGCTGTATACTTACTACCATTGACCCCAGTCATCCAGAAAAAGGAACCTCAAAAGAACCTTTAAAGACCTTGTCCACTTTTCGAAAATCAGGTAATGAGGTGAACTTCGGTGTCTATTTGATCCCTAAAAAATTGGGTATTATTCGATTAAACGATGTGGTAATTCCAGAACTATGATTCCAGAGGGAATATTTCAAAGGCCATTTTAATATTTAATTAATACTTTAATTAAAAACTATAAAAGCCTCAATTTGAATATTTTAAAATATTTTAACGAACCTTTTTAGAATTAAATAAATTCAATCAAGAGGGGATTTAACTTAGAGAAAAGCCACTTTGAAAAATGCCAATGTCTTTTACTCAACTCAAGATACCCATAGCTTTGTATGGATGCTATGATATGCTAATTCTTCGACCATTTAGAGTCATTGACTAAAGTTTTTTGATAAAGTTACAGAATCCTAAACATGTATTGCTCAGTGATTGACTTACCTAAAATACTTAAATTTACTGCATTTAAGTAACCGCCATTTTAATGACGACTTTGGCAAATAATCCGGGAAAGAAGCGCTTCAGATAAATACCTGCCACTTCTTTGAGCCCTCCGATATATACTTCGTTTTTATTTCGCTCTATCGCGCTTATGATTTTACTCGCACATCTCTCAGGACTCATCCCATTGTCTTGCGCTTTATCCATGGTATTTTGTTTGCTGCCATCTCCCATCAAGGCATTAAAACTAATTTTGGTTTTGATGTAGCCTGGACAAATCAATGACACATGGATATTGTCTTTTTCGTGCTCAGCTCTCAAGGCATCAAAAAAACCATGTAAGGCATGTTTGGAGGCGGCGTAAGCGGACCTTAAAGGGGTGCTGATAATGCCTGTTACGGAGGTGATTATTACGTGATGTCCTGCTTTACGATTCACCATCGAAGGGAGTAAAAATTTAGACAGCGCAACGGTTCCGAAATAGTTGACTTCCATGATGCGGCGATCCACTGCTAAAGAAGTGTTCATAACTTTATCTCGCTGACTGATCCCCCCGCAATGAATGATAATATCAATAGGACCCATAATAGCTATTGCCTGTTTACACTTTTCTTCAAGTGTTTCGGTTTCAGAAAGATCTAAGGTTAAGAGGTGTACCCCTTGCTTTTTTTTACAGGCTTCCTTGACCCTGGCCAGTTCCGCTGCTCTTCGCGCGGAAATAATGAGCTGTGCTCCGAGTTGATTGAGCTGGTAAACCAATGCTTCTCCAATACCGGAAGAAGCCCCGGTAACCCAAATTATCTTTTTATCTATTTTCGTCATGATTCTAATCATCAATACTTGACCAAATTCAAATATAAAAGCTAGATTTTTGTTGAGCATCAAAATCACTAACTAATATCGCAAGGTTTTTTAATCATAGAGATTCAAAGATTCAATTCTTAATTAAAAATATGCTTGAGGAAGAGTGAGGAATATTTGACATATATTTATTAGATTGAAATCGTTTTTGAAAAATTAATCATCAGTTGAACATCAAATATTGAATACCCACCAAACCTTATTTCTAAAAAAACGATTAGGAGAAGCCAGATACAAAATAAGCATGTATTTGGAAGAGGTTTTGTCTGTAGATTTACTGGAGCAATTAGGAAAATGCCTTCGAAGAGAAATTGCCTGTGATATACATCTATCCAAATTAGGACTTGAGAGAATTGAGTCAGATGCTTTTATTTTAATTCATTTATTGAAATTAAGAAAATTAGGAGCATCCATTTATTTATCAGAAAGTGGTGATACGGGCAATAAAATATTATGTTTCAAAGATCATGAGATGATTTATGCCCTTGACGATGCTCATGAAGATTTTGCCGATATTCATTTTAAAGATAAAGGATTTGATGAATACCTTAATTATTTCACCTCTGTAGAACCAGAGTACCGTATGGAACGGGATGACATCACGATTGAATTTCTCAGTGAAAGTAATACCGTATATGAACGGACAGCCACCAAAATTTTCTGGGAAGTTACCAACGCTACTCATGTTACCATTGAGGGCATTGGTGAAGTAGAGGCCTCTGGACAAAAAACCATCACATTTCTCAAGGATACTATACTAAAATTGAGGGCGTCTAATGGGGATCAAAAGAAGATAAATTCGCTCAAGGTAAGTACCATCAGCGAATTTAAAATTGGATATGAAGTGCAATTTAGAAATCCATCTTCCAATGAATTTGTAATGATGAACGAGTCAGAGCATGCAGGCGTTTTTGGGATTGCCAAGGGATATGATATTCGGCTGACTTGGAATGTAGCCCATGCAGATACAGTAAATGTCAAGCCTTTTGGATTTTATGAAAACCAGGGTACTCATATTTTCAACTCGGATGGATCTTTAGAAATCAATATTGAAGCTAAATTTAGAGGGGCAAGCAAAAATCAAAAAATATTAATTTATTCATTTCCAACACCCGTTTTTGAACGAAAATTTATTAATCTTAATGAAAATACTTTGAAAGGGATGAAGTTAAGCATTGATGATGTTCGGATCAAGGCCTTACATTATTTAAAGGACACTGATCATAATCATTTTAGAAATTATATGGATGAGATGGACATTCAATTCATGTCCCTAAAATCAGCTCTTTTACAAAAGATGAAGGGATCTAATTTCAATGAATTTTATGAAAGACATTCCATTCCAAAACTCTTCAAAACGAGGAAATCTACTTTATTAAATTACTTTAAAGAAGATGCTAAAATCATTGATAATATCAAATCAATAAAGGATTATTATGAGTGAGCAAAAGCGCAAATATGGGATCATATTGAGGTTCTTTTTGTTTTGCTCTGCAGCAGACATAGAACTCTTGGACAAATGTCCGAAGTCTGAGGTGAATAAATACGCTGGGGTAGGTGCTACCGTTTTTTTCACAGGCATTTTAGCTTGCTTTTCAGGAGGTTATGCCTTATTCACGGCTTTTAACTCGGTGGGTTTATCCATTTTGCTGGGTGTTTTTTGGGGTTCATTGGTGTTCAACCTAGATAGATTTTTAGTTTCAACGATTAAGAAATCCAAAGGGAAACTTCAAGAACTGGCTCAAATAACGCCTAGACTTTTGTTGGCAGTTTTGCTTTCCTTGGTGATATCTGTTCCATTAGAGCTCAAGATTTTTGAACAAGAAATCAATGAAAGTATTTATTATGCAGGGGCGAATAAAATCGATAAATTAACGGGACTGTTTGATGGAAGGGTAGCTATAAAGCAGCAGCGTATTGACTCCATTAACCTCAGTACTTTGGCTAAATTCGAAATCAGAGAAGAATACTATCGGCAATATGTATGTGAATGTGACGGGACTTGTGGTACCGGTCAAAAAGGTCGTGGTTCAGAATGTGAGCGCAAAGAGAACAAATATTTACAGAGCCAAAAGGAATATGACCAAGCCAAATTAAGTAATGAAGCGATTATTGCTTTACTGAACCAAGAAAGGCAGCGCTTATTAGCCGAGTTTGAGCTTGAAAAAGAGGGATTACTGCAATCTTTTGCTGACGGATTATTGGTGCGATTAGAAGCGTTGAGCGTATTGCCTTTTGGACCTCAATTGGCCATCATTTTGTTGTTGATAGCCATTGAAATCGCACCTATTTTGGTCAAACTACTTTCTCCGTATGGACCCTATGATCATCTCTTAAAAACTATAGAATATGATTTTGAAATTGATGAAATTACCTCAGTCAATATGAGGAATCAGCAACTCAACAATAAGCTTACCGTTATGGCAAGCATCGAGCAGGATAAGGTCGATCAGGAGCTTAAAAATAACGAAGGAGCCATGAAGTTGATAGGAGAGGCGCATCTTGAAATAGTGAAGACACAATTGGAAGTCTGGGTAGATGAAGAAAAAGATAAAATAAGAAAAGAAGGCCAAGCAAAAATGGTAAAATTTGATGAAGATTAATATGAAAAAAATAGCTCTATTAGTTTTTGTTGGTTGTACTTTAATAACACCTTTAGCTTCTCTTGCTCAAATGGACAATGAGATTACTCGGGCGTCAAATCAATCGATGCATCTCAAGAGGAAATTGATTAAAAATTTCAATTTGGTATTAAGAAAGTTTGATCACTTAACCTTTGAGACTTACAGTCCTAGAAAGATAAACTTCAGGGTGATTTCTCCTTCGGGGGCCATTGTTCATGAAGCTTTGATTAGAAAAGCCAAAAAAACCTGGCAGTTTGATGCCATTGATAGTGGAAATTATTCGATCCAAGTAGAAAATTTATCTTTTTTATTCAAGGCTAAAGTAGATCAAATCATTACGATCAATCGCTTTCCTTTTCAAATAGGTGCGCCAAAAGATTCTATTCCCTTTTCGCAAGCCGTAGCCCGCACCCAGTCTATTGAATCAGAGGGCGTTTTTCAGATCACTAGATTCAATGATAAAAATTTAACCATTGGCCCCTTAGAAAAAGGGGATACCTTGCTTTTTACCATGAACAAGGTAACCAAGAGATCACCCCCCATGGAAATTGTTAATGGAGCATATGAGCTTTTGTTTGCGAGTAGAAAATCTAGGAAAACAGTTGAAGCCGTAATTCCAGTTCTGAATAAGGATTCCTTTCAAATAACCATGATTTCTAAGGCTTGGTTGGGTCAAGAAAATAATTTTCGTATCGACAAGATCACTCCTTTCAAACATGTGGTAGATACCAATTTGATACCTAGGCCTATCGTTTATGACACCATACCCATTGATTTCTTAGATACCACGATATATTTAGGTGCGGTACGGGATTATACGAATCCAAATTCAGAAAAATTCACTTTCAATTTTGAAGCAGATACAACCATTGCTTTTTGGAGTGTAGTATTTGGAACAGGATCACAGTACGAGTCAGCGATGGAAGCATTGGATGAAAGTATAGAAACAGATAGCCTAGGAGATGGGGCATTATATACAGATGTATTAAAAAATTATGTTTTAGGCGATCCATTGGGTTTAGCATTTAAAAAGGATCAAACCCTTGTATCACTCCAAACGATCAATGGACAAAACATTACCCTTGAGTCGAAATTGGCTAAATCCAGCCAAGACACTTCGGGCCTTGTGTATGACAATGTTTTGATTGTCCCATCTTCGCAAATCGTTTCAAACTTACAAATCAAATCAGGGATCAATTTTGCGCTGATGGATGACTTATGTTGCGATCATTATTTGTATTTTAAGAATGAAGATAAAAATTTAGGAAAAAAAGTATACGTTAAAGTTTTGCTTTTTAGAATCAAAATAAATGATGATATTTGAAAAGTGATGAACTATTGAATTACAGAGCACCAAAATTAAGTTTTCCATAATGAATTTTAAAGGGTTCACTTTAGGTATTATAATTAGCGGTTTGATGTTGCCCTTCTTGTCTTCAGGGCAAGATCTGCGTAAGCAAATCATGGGGGCCCAGAGGAAGGTTATGAAAGAGGTTAAACGGACCAAGCGTGATGCCAAAAAGGTAGGAAAAATGTTTGGCTCTAGCAAAAAAACGGTGGATTCCTCCAGCGATACGGCTGACATTATCACTTGGTCCAAGGCACCTTACATACCCAACAGCGGGATGATTCATGATTATGAATATATTTATAGTTTTTTTCATACCCAGCAAGAATATAGTTTTAAAAATGATCGAGATTTCAAAAATATCAAGTGGGACTCTGTAGAAAATGTCTTTTATAAAAACACCGGCGCTCATGACAGTATAGATACCAAATATGAGGTCATCGGTTGGCATCCTTATTGGATGGAAGATGCTTACAAATATTATAATTATGATTTATTAACCATGTTGTCGTTATATTCCTACGATATTGATCCTACGACAGGCAAAAACAGAAATCCAGCAATGGTGAAGCAGGCGGTGGAAGACAGCGTGGCAAAATTCATCAAGGAGCAGAATCCAGACATCAAGGTTTTATTATCAATTACCTCTTTTGGATCAGAGAACAACGAAATATTCTTAGCCAGTAGGGAAGCTCAAAATCAATTTATCGAGGAATTATTGTCTATCATGATCGATGGTAATTTTGATGGAATTGACGTTAATTTTGAGCAAATCCCACCCCTTTATGGTGATTTTTTCAATTTTTTCATTAAAAAGCTAAGTACGCAATTGCAAAATGGGGGTTATTCGCTGATTTTAGATGTACCCTATTTTAATGATCAGAACACCTTTAACTATGCTGAGTTAAAATACTTTGTCACCTATTTTAACATCATGGGCTACGATTTCAGTGGGGAACATTCTGACTTCCCGGGATCTGTAGCCCCTCTCAATGCCTTGACCAATCAGCCGAGTTTAGAGACTTGTGTCAATGATTTTTTGAATCTAGATATCGATGGAGGACAGATCATTCTATCTTTACCTTTGTACGGAGTTACTTGGGATATAAAAGATATTAAGATAGGGAAGAGTACTTATCTGGAATCCTTACCTTATTATGAAATTATTTCTAGTTATGACACCGAGTATAACCCCAATTTTGACCCAATCAGTGCAAGCTTTTTTTATCTAATGAATGATGCTGAGTCGAGTAAAATATGTTGGTATGAAAATGAAACCAGTTTGGATATTAAATACGATTGGATTAAGTCAAAAAAATTAAGAGGGGTTGGTTTGTGGGCTATGGGTTACAGCCAAGGCTCAAGTGATATTTGGCAAGGGATTTCGAAAAGCTTTGGAGTAGATTCCTTGGTAAGGATTGACCCGATTAGTTCAAAACTTTCAGGGCCTTATGGTTTAGCCTTGAAAATTTCTAATAACAAAAAAATGATTGGGTTGGGCTTTTTGATTTTTGTAGGCTTTTTAGTTATGGGTTTTGTTTATGCATTGACCGATTGGCGTGTTCGTGATGCACTGTTTGTAAATCAGTCCTTTCGTGTGGTTTACAGTATGATATTCATGCTACTCAGTATCCTGGGTTTACAATATTTCTTATTTCCAAACCCCCAATGGTCTATCGTTTTGGGCGTTTTTGTGGGAGCCTTAGGTGTGATATTAATCAATATATTATTTAGTCAAAATCGGAGAAACTTAAGATAAAGAAAGCATGAAAATTTTTGCAAGAGAATTTCTTTGGTTTATTACCGCCATCATTCTAGCGCTTCCCGTGGCTTATTTATTTATACAATACATGTCATTGAGTCCAACAGGCAATCAACCGACGATACAAGAACAAACGTTTGAAATGGAATTATTTATTTCGGGAGGGATCATTGGAATTATTTTCACATACATTATGCGCTTGGTTATATGGGCCATTACTAAAATTATAATAGACGAATAAAATGATTCATAACCTGTTACCCGTAGTTTGTTCAGAACTTAATGATTATTTTAAATCGAGATATGGAGTAAGGGAAGACAGACTTATCCTTTCTAACTTAATAAATCAAGATGGTTCAATTGCTTTAGAGGGTTCTAATACGGTAGTTTGTTCTTTGGTAAATGTTGAGGAGGAGACTACCTTAAAGGCAACGGCAGGAACGACCTCATCAGGAGGTGCTTTTGTTAAAAGTAGCCCAGATATTTATGTGAATTTAACGGTCATGTTTTCTAGTTACTTTATAGGCAAAAATTATGTGGAGGCCTTGAAGTTTTTATCGGGTGTCATCTATTTTTTTCAAGGGAAGCCGGTCTTTACCAATGACAACACTCCAGGGCTTTCAGATAATATTGAGAAGGCGGTATTTGATTTGACATCTTTATCTTTTCATGATTTGAGTGCAGTATTTCAAATGATGGGTTCAAAGTATTTGCCTTCAGTAGTCTACCGTATCCGAATGTTGACTTTCTCTACAGACAATATGGAAGATACTATTCCATCAATTGCTGGAATTGGTATTGCTCCTGAAGGAGACGATGATGTTTCCGATGGGGCCGAAGGTGCAGATGGTCAGAGCGCTTCTGAAAGTGCTTTCGATAGGGGAAGACGACGGGTAAATGAGGCTAAGGAAAAAGCGAATGCCAATGATCAAGATGATACTGATTTGGATGAGGATCCATTTGATAAATCAAGAAATCGTGATAAATCACCTACAGCGGGTAAGGATAATGATAAAGAATAATTAAATGGTTCAGTATCAAGTTCTTTTTGAGGTATCACTGAATCATAAATATTATTCAGGACCCTTTGCGAAAGATTATGAAATAATAATGACCTCCTCTTTGAAGGCGATGATGAAGTCATATCAGCTTATTTTTAAAAAAACGGCAGCAGGGTTTACTGTTTTGGGTAAGTCAGACCAATCCTTCTTATTATCGTCGTCCAAAGAGGCTATCAAGTTCAGATTCGGAATACAGATGAAAAATAGATATTTCGAAAACTTTAGTAAAATCCTGCCTCAGGAGCGTTATATGAAATATATATTTCGCAATGAGGTTTATCAAGAAAATAGGAATAAGGAGTCCAAGACACAAGATGTCATTTTGCATTCAGGTAAATTATTAAGCGATGATAATTTCAATTTTTGTTTGTCAGGTAGCTTTAAGCCTAATAAAATCTGGGGGAGTGAGCTGACTATTTCTGATGAGAAAGGTAATTATTTTGAAGGTGAAATAGACGATTCCACCCAATTAGGGCAATTATTGAGTGATGATTATGGCTCATTTCAAGTCAATACTTCGGCAGCAGCTGAAGTAGATGAAGTTTTTTATTTGGATCCTGAGTTGAATAAAAGCTGGGGAATTATTGAGATTTTGCTACAATCGTCAACACAGACTCAGTATGAAAAAGTTATTGGATCGCACTTTAAAATAAATATAGATTCGAGAAAAGTATTTTGGACCTATTATTTTGTTTCTATAAGTGACAAGCATTTTAAAAATATTGACATTTTTAGAGGAAAAGAGAAAGTGACCTTTTCTGACCCAGAACCAGTAATCCTACCCAATGGTCAAGCGGCTACAAAAGTAACCTCTCAAACCGCCATATCTTTATCAAAATTTTATGAGGGGCCAAAAATATATGCAGAACTAGGAGATACTGCTCAGGGATCAAAGGAAGCGGCTGGCATTAATAAAATATATTTACCCACACCAAATATTCAACTCATAAAAGCAGTGGTGAATAACGGTGATATCCGATATTATTCAGAGATGTACATCCAAAATTTATGAAAATATTTTTCAAGCAGTTTGCAATTTGGATATTTTCATAATAGATTTAATGCTATAATTTTTTTTTAATTAACCACTCTAAATATAAAGTTTATGGCACAAGTTTTGGCAACGCCTGGCGTTTACATCGAAGAAAAAA